>Ga0075428_100001845_pt1 | contig 22712 bp, 17 predicted proteins | sample RhiMetdeltSRZDD2_FD_75291 | JGI IMG/M metagenome (GOLD analysis project Ga0075428, IMG submission 75291) | Populus rhizosphere microbial communities from Tennessee, USA - Rhizosphere MetaG P. deltoides SRZDD2 | ecosystem: Host-associated > Plants > Roots > Rhizosphere > Soil | place: USA... | reverse complement strand
GGTTGTGATTCATATCACGTTCCCGCGGGGAGTTCCATCGCCGCAGTAGGGCCGCATCGCCTCGTACAGCGCGCGGAAGCCGACCGGGTAGGGGTGGAGGACCTCGAAGGCCGGAAGTCCCGCGAGCGCCTTCGCGAGCAGCTCGCGCTCGAGCGCCTCGGCGCCGTCGAGCCAGCGGTTGCGGGCCTCGGGGAAGGCGAAGCGCAGCTTCCAGTAGCTCGCGACGAGGTCGGCGCGCTCGAAGGCGAGCGACGCGACCATGCGCCGCGCGACCTCCTGCGCGTCGATCGGCCGCACCGCGATCCCGGGCGCCTCGTGGCTCCCCAGGAGGAACAGCACGTCGGGGCGCGCCGACTCGACGCAGCGCTCGGCGCCGAAGAACTCGCGCGGCGGCAGCTGGACCCAGCGCTGCGCGTCGACGAGGGGTCGTGCGCGGCGCGCGAGCCGCGCCGCGGCGCCGTCCCCGCCCGCGAGGCCGGCGAGGGGCCGCGCGAGCGCGCGCAGCGCGGCGAGCCGGGCGCGCGTGCCGGTGCCCAGGCGCTCGCGCAGCCAGGGCGTCTCGGCGAGCTGCCAGTCCCAGACCCGGATCGGCTCGGGGATCCCGTGCATCTGCGGGCCCTCGCCGAGGTAGATCCACTCGTCGCCGACGTACGCGGCCCCCTCGGAGAGGAAGGCGAGCAGCGCCTCGGTCTTCCCGCCCTTGGCCCAGCCCGTGGCGAGCACGCCGGCTCCGTTCCAGGTGAACGCCGACGCGTGCATCGGAAGCACGCCGCGCGCGAGCGCCGTCAGGTTCACGAGTGCGATGAGGTGCGGCACCGCGGCGAGCCCGCGTTCGGCGACGATCTCGCAGCGATCGCCGGCGTTCTGGAGCGGCAGCAGGACGCGCGCGCGCGACTTCTGCTTGGCGCGCAAGAGCACGAGGCCCGCGTCGCAGAAGGCCGCGTCGTCGGCGCCGAGCAGGCGCAGCGGCCCGTCGAGCTCGAGGCGGTCGACGAAGCGGATCACGAGGTCGGGCTCGCGCGCGAGCGGGGCGCGGATCGGCCCGAGCTGGCGCGTGACCACGCGCTCCTCCGCCGGTCCCGCCCCGAGCAGGCGGATCCCGACGCAGCCGTGCAGGTCGTAGTCGATCGCCTCGTTCACGCGGCTCCTCGCTCGCGAGTCACCCCGGGGCCCGCCTTGGCTACCTACTGCTCGTGGGTGTTGCGCGCACGATTCCTTGTCGGCCGCGCCGCCCCCTGGCCTTGACGAGTGATCGATGCGCAACGCGCCGGCAACTCGCCCGGCGCGCGCGGAGGAGGAAGCCGGAGTGAAGATCCTGCTCGCGAGCCGCATCGATCCGGGCGCCGAGTCGCGGCTGCGCGCCGCCCACGACGTCACCTGTGCCTTCGGCGCGGCGCCCGAGGTGCTCGCCCCCGCGATCGCGGACCGCGAGGTGCTGGTCTTCCGGAGCGGCGTGCAGATCACCGCGCCCGTGCTCGAGGCGGCCCCGCGCCTGCGCCTGATCGTGCGCGCCGGCTCGGGCATGGACAACATCGATCTCGCCCCGGTCGAGCGGCGGCGCATCGCCTTCGTGCGCATCCCGGGCCCCGGCGCGCAGGCCGTCGCCGAGATGGCCTTCGCGATGATGCTCGCGCTCGCGCGCAACCTGCTGCGCGCGGACCGCGCGCTGCGCCAGGGCCGCTTCGCCAAGGCCGAGATGACCGGCTACCTGCTCCAGGGCAAGACCCTGGGCGTCGTCGGCGCGGGGAACATCGGCTCGAAGGTCGGCCAGATGGGCGTGGCCTGGGGCATGCGCGTGCTCGGCTGCACCGAGAACGGCGGCGCGAAGGACGTCGAGCGCCTCGCCGCGCTCGGCATCCGGCGCACGACGTTCGACGAGCTGCTGCGACGCTCCGACTTCGTGAGCGTGCACGTGCCGCTCCAGGACTCGACGCGCAGCCTGCTCGGCCCCGACGCGTTCGCCCGCATGAAGCGCGGTGCCTTCCTGGTGAACCTCGCGCGTGGCGGCGTCGTCGACGAGCGCGCGCTGCACCACGCGCTCGCTTCGGGCCACCTCGCCGGCGCGGGCCTCGACGTGCACGAGCGCGAGGGCGACGGGCACGTCTCGCCCCTCGCCGGCTTCGAGCAGGTCGTGCTCACCCCGCACATCGGGGCGAGCACCCACGACTCGCAGCGCGAGATCGGCGAGCGGATCGTCGAGACGATCGACTCCTTCGCGGGCAGCACCGGGCAGGCGGCCGAGGAAGAGCTCCTCGAGCCGGGTCCAGCGCTCCGCCGTAGCAGGATGGCATGAAGAAGACCACGCGATTCAAGCAGCTGCTGCGCTCGCCGCAGGTCGAGTTCCTGATGGAGGCGCACAGCGGCCTCTCGGCCCGGATCGCCGAGGAGGCGGGCTTCCAGGGCCTCTGGGGCAGCGGGCTCTCGATCTCCGCCGCGATGGGCGTGCGCGACAACAACGAGGCCAGCTGGACGCAGGTGCTCGACCACGTCGAGTTCATGGCCGACGCGACGCGCGTGCCCCTCCTGCTCGACGCAGACACGGGCTACGGCAACTTCAACAACGTGCGGCGCCTGGTGCGCAAGCTCGAGAGCCGCGGTGTGGCCGCGATGTGCATCGAGGACAAGCTCTTCCCGAAGACCAACTCCTTCATCCGCGGCGAGGCACAGCCGCTCGCCGAGATCGAGGAGTTCGCGGGCAAGATCCGCGCCGCCAAGGACACGCAGACCGACCCGGACTTCTGCGTGGTGGCGCGCGTCGAGGCCTTCATCGCGGGCTGGGGCCTCGCCGAGACGCTGAAGCGCGCGGAGGCCTACCACCGCGCCGGCGCCGACGCCGTGCTGATCCACAGCAAGCTGCACGCGCCGGACGAGATCCTCGCCTTCATGCGCGAGTGGGGACAGACCTGCCCGGTCGTGATCGTGCCGACCATGTACTACGACACGCCGACCCGCGTCTTCGAGGAGGCGGGCGTCTCGCTCGTGATCTGGGCCAACCACCTGCTGCGCGCGAGCATCGCGGCGATGCAGCAGACCGCGCGCCGCATCCACGCCGCGCGCTCGGTCGAGCCGCTCGAGGCGGAGATCGTGCCGGTCGAGGAGGTCTTCCGGCTCCAGGACGCCCGCGAGCTCGAGCAGGCGGAGAAGCTCTACCTCCCCGGCGGCGGGCGGTGAGCGCGACGGCGCCCGCCGTCGTCGTCGGCCTCGACTGCATCACCGGGCTCCAGACCGCGCGCCTGCTCGCCCGCCGCGGCGTGCCGGTGATCGGAATCGCGCGCGACCCGCGCCACTTCGCCTGCCGCACGCGCGCCTGCGCGCGCGTGGTCGAGGCCGAGACGGACGGTCCGGGCCTGCTCGACGCGCTCGAGCGCCTCGCCGCCGAGCTCCCGGAGCCCGGCGTGCTCGTCCCGTGCAGCGACGGCGCCGTGCTCGCGCTCTCGCGCGGACGCGAGCGGCTGCTGCGCCACTACCGACTGGTGCTGCCCGAGGCCGGCGTCGTCGAGGAGCTCGTCGACAAGGTGCGCTTCCTCGAGCTCGCGCAGCGCATCGGGCTCCCGATCCCGCGCACCTACCTGATCCGCGACCGCGCCGGCGCGCGCGAGGCCGCGGCCGGCCTCGCCTACCCCTGCGTGCTCAAGCCGCCGATGAAGACGCCCGCCTGGCAGCGCGCCACGCCGGCCAAGGTCTTCAAGGTCGAGAGCGCCGACGAGCTGCTCGCGCTCCACCAGCGCTTCGGCGGCGTCGCGCCGGTGCTGATCGCCCAGGAGTGGATCGAGGGCGGCGAGTCGGAGCTCTACTCGTGCAACTGCTACTACGGTCGCGACGGCCGTCCGCTCGCGACCTTCGTCGCGCGCAAGCTGCGCCAGTGGCCTCCCGAGACCGGCACGAGCTCGCTCGGCGAGGAGGTGCGCGACGACGCGGTGCTCGCCGCGACGCGGCAGCTCTTCGACGCGGTGGGCTACCGCGGACTCGGCTACGTCGAGACGAAGCGCGACGCGCGGACCGGCCGCCACGTCGTGATCGAGCCCAACGTCGGCCGCCCGACCGGCCGCTCCGCGATCGCCGAGGCCGGCGGCGTCGAGCTCCTCTACACGATGTACTGCGACGCCGCGGGCCTTCCGCTCCCCGAGGCGCGCGTGCAGCGCTACGTCGGCGCGCGCTGGATCTACTTCCGCCACGACCTGCAGGCGGCGCTGCACGCCTGGCGCGGCGGGCGCCTCACGCTTCGCGAGTGGGCGCGCTCCTGGCGCGGCCGCAAGGCCGAGGCGGTCTTCGCCTGGAGCGATCCGGTGCCCTTCGCGATGGACGTCGCGCGCAGCGGCCGGCGCGCGCTCGCCGCCGCGCTGCGCTGCACCCGGCGCGGCGGCCCCGGCGCCTCAGCGCGCGGCGCGGAGCCCGGTGAGGATCGACTCGAGGCGGGCGATCCGCTCCGCTAGCCGGCGGGCGCGCTCCGGCGTCTCGATCTCGAGCCGCGCGACCTCGAGGATCCCGCAGTCCGCGACCGCGAGCCGCGCCCGGCCCGTGACGTCCACGAGCATCAGGTTCTCGCGGCCGACGAGGTCGAGGCAGCGGCCCTCCTTCGCGTAGATCTCGAGGGTCCGGGCCCCAAAGGCCTCGAAGCGCTGGGCGAGCGCGCGGTCGCTGCGCAGGCGCGCGAGCGCCGTGGCGTCGTCCTGGTCGGCGAAGAAGCAGATCCGGGGCTCGACCAGCGGCTGCACCGCGGCCGCGACGGCGCGCCCGAGGAAGGGTCCCGGCAGGATCACGAACGCCGTCGGGACGACCAGCCCGGGCAGGCTCGCGTACCAGCCGCTCACCGTGCGGTAGCGGTCGGCGTAGTAGGCGGCGACCTCGCGCTGCTCCGCGAGCGGGCGGCCGAGCGAGCGGCGGAAGATCTTCAGCACCCGGGCGCCGGCGGGGGTTTCGCAGCGGAACACGCTCGCCCCGCCGCCGAAGCCGATCAGGTCGAACGCTCCGACCTGCATCGCGAGCGCCCGCGGGTCGGTGACGCGCCGCGAGATCGCCCGCGCCGCTCCTGGCGCGAAGCGGTCGACCAGCGCGAACCCCGCATGGATGCGCTCCTGGGGGCGGCGCCCACCGACGAGGGTGCGCAGCAGCGGCACGCCCCCGTGCGGCTTCCAGGCGGCCGCCGTCGCCGCCAGGTCGAGGCAGCGCTGCAGCATCTCGTCCAGCCAGCGCGATCGAGCAACGGCCAAGGCAACCCCGGGGCGAGGTTAGTTCAAGAGGTGAGTGCCGGTCAGCCCTCGCGCCGGGGGGCGAGGAACGCGGCGATCCTCGCCTCGACCTCGGCGATCACCGCCTCGAGCGGCTGGGTGGCGTCGATGCGCAAGAAACGCGCATCTCCGGCTCCGATCTCCAGCATGGCCTGGCGGCGCCCGTCGAGGAACTCGAGGCTCGCCTCCCCCTTGCGCGCCATCAGCAGCTCGGCCGGCGCGTCGAGGAAGAGCACCAGGTCGGGCCTCGGGTAGAGGCGCTCGAGCAGCCACAGGTGGATGCGGTCGCCGATCGGCTTCGCCCGCCGCTCCTCCGCGCGCAGGTAGAAGTCGTACACGAAGTGGCGGTCGCAGAGCACGATCTCGCCGCGGCGCTCGGCGCGCCAGCACAGGATCTGCCGGTACCACTCCTCGGAGAGCCGGTAGCCGAGGCGCGCGAGCGAGCGCACGGCGGCGCGGGCACCGCGCTTCGGCGCCGCCGGCGCGGCGTGGGTCGTGACGGGCCGGGAGTCGCCGTGGCGCAGGCGCTGGAGCAGTCGGCTCGTCGGCAGCGCCGCGTTGCTCGAGCCGACGTTGATGCCCATGTAGAGGTAGTGGAAGGGCAGGCGGCCGGCGTCGAGCAGGCGCCGCGTGACGGTGGTCTTGCCCGCGCCGTCGCCGCCGATCACCGCGATGCAGGCCACGCCCCCTCCCCCCGCTCGAGGTGATTGAAGATGATAGGCGCTCGCCGCGCCGCGTGCGACGCCGCGGCGGGCTCCCGCGCGGAGCGGCTCGCGATCGCGCTCAGCGGGGGAAGTAGCGCACCTGGACCGGGCTCAGGATCCAGAGCCGCCGCGCGCCGTCGGCGGGGTCCGCGGCCGGCGGGTCCTCGCCGCGGCGCCGCGCGCCGGGGCGGCGCACGCGCTCGACGCGGAAGCCCGCGGCGCGCGCGCGCTCGGCCACCGCGCGCAGCAGCGGCGGGTCCCACATCGTGCTGCGGTCGTAGGCGACGTCGAGGTTGACGAGGGTGAGGCTCCGCGCGCCGGCGCGGTCCGCGAGCGCGGGGCCCTCGGCGCGCAGCAGCGCGGGCGGCGCGTAGACGAGCGAGACGCCGCGCACGCCCGCGTCGCGCAGCGCGAGGAGCAGCGGGTAGACGTAGGTCGGGCGCGCGGTCGAGAGCACGACGAGGTCGCCCGCTGCGGCGCGCGCGCGCAGGTGCGCGACCAGCGCCGCGGCGGGGCTACGGGCGAGGGCGGCGCTCGCGATCGCGCTCGCGTCGGCCGCGATCGCGATCGCGAGCCAGGCCGCGAGCAGGCCGCGCCCGAGCGCGCGCGGCGCCGCCGCGACGGCGCGTGCGCCGGCGAGCGCGAGCAAGAGCGGCAGCGCGAAGACCGTCTTCGCGACGAAGAGCGTGTGCGTCCCCTGCCAGGCGTCGGCCGCGGCGACGAGCGCCGGCAAGAGCGGCGCCGTCCACCAGAAGGCCTGCGCCGCGGCGCCGTCGGCGGCGAGCCGGCCGCCGGCGAAGGAGCGCGCTGCGAGCGGGAGCGCGAGGAGACCGAGGCCGGCGAGCGCGACCTCGAGCGCCGGGCGCCCGAGGGCGCCCGGCTCCTCGCCGAGCAGCCACGCCGATACGACGGTGGCGAGCCCCCGCGGCCACTCGCCGGGCGGCAGCGGCCCGACGAAGTACCAGGGCGTGCCGCGCACGACCTCGAGGTGGGCCGCGAGGCGCGGCAGCCACGGCGCGAAGCCGAGCGCGATCGCGCCGGCGCTGGCCGCGAGCGCGAGGAGCTCGCGGCGGCGCGCCTCGCGGGGTGCGCGCAGGGCGTGGACGCCGGCGAGCGCGAGCTGCCAGGCCAGCGCGAAGGCGTAGTGGTAGAGCGTGTAGAGCCCGAGCAGCGAGAGCGCGGCGAAGACCGCGCGGTCGCGGGCGCGGCCGCTCGCGAGCGAGCGCAGCAGGGCGTCGGTCGCGAGCGCGAAGATCGCGAGGCAGATCGCGTAGGGGCGGGCGAGCACGCCGTGCGCCACGAGCCAGGGCGAGGTGGCGAGCAGCCAGAGCGCCGCGTCGCCGCTCCCCGGGGCGACGCGCGCGGCGATCCGGCGCACCGCGAGCAGCGCCGCGGCGCCGAGCGCGACCGCCGGAAGCGCGACCAGGACGCGCCGGCCCCCCGTCCACGGGATCCAGCGGTTCAGGAAGAGGTAGTAGGCCGGCGGGTGCATGGCGTCGGCCGAGCCGAGCGCGGCCAGGACCTCGCGCGCGCCGTGCGCGCCTTCGCCCGAGGCGAGCGCATAGAGGCGCTCGATCGCGACGGGCTCGCCCACCGCGAGCGGCAGGTGGGCGACGGCCTGGTCCCAGGTCGTCCCCTCGTCGTGGGCGGGCTCCCACGCGAGCGCGGTGGCGAGGGAGAGCGCCGCGTAGAGCGCGACGGCTCCCGCCGCGGACTTCATTCTGCGCTGGAGTCCGCGGGCGGGGGCGCGGGCAGGCCGCGCAGCGGGTCGGCGCAGGGCGCCGCCGCCGTGCAGCCGAGCCCCGATGGGCCGGGCGGGCCGCCGAAGCGGCTGTAGAGGATCGCGAGGTCGCGGAGGCTCACCGCGCTGCTGCCGTCGAGGTCGAAGCGCGCCTCGGCGCTCGTGGGGTCGGGGCGCTGCCCGAAGCGCGCGTAGAGCGCGAGGAGATCGGAGACGCCCACGGTCCCATCGGCGTCGAAGTCGGAATCGCAGGCCGTCCCGATGCCGTCGCCGTCCTCGTCGCGCTGCACGCCGCCCCCCGCGTCGGGCCGCGCCGGGCCGTTCGGCGCGTCGAGGCAGTCGTCCTCGGCGTTCGCGACGCCGTCGAAGTCGAGGTCGGCGAGGTCCTCGGCGTCGAGGCTGGCGGAGCGGAAGCGCGGCGCCCAGAGCGTCCCGAGGAAGGGGCGCCCGCCGTGGCTCCCGTTCCCGAGCCGCAGGGCGGCGTCCGAGCCGCGCATCGCACCGGCGAGGCGCACGCTCGCCTCGAGCCGTCCGTCGACGAAGAGCCGCACGTCGATCCCGCCCGGCACGGCGAAGATCGAGAAGGCGAGGTCCGTCGCCACCCCGGGATGCACGCGGGGCGGGCTCGCGAGCACCTGCCGGCTGCCGTCCTCGCGAGGGATCGCGAGCTCGACGGAGCCGTCGCCCCGGATGCCGAGCGTCCAGCTGCCCGGATGGCTCGCGATCACCGGGCCGTCCGAGACGTCCGTCGGGGTCGCGCGGACGTGGAAGCTGAAGTCGCCGTCGCCGAGGCGCAGCCGCGCATCGGGGACGAGGTCGACGAACCCGCCGTGGAAGAGCAGCCAGGAGCCGAGCGCGCTCGCGCCGGAGGTCCGCAGCACCGGGACGTCGATGCTCGACTCGCGCGCTCGCCAGAGCCGGTAGGCCGTCTCGAGCTCGGCGACGAGCTGCGGGTGGTCGGGGGCGACGTCGAGGGTCTCGCCGGGATCGGTCGCGAGGTCGAAGAGCACCGATGCGCCGGCCGCGGCCTCGCGGCTGCGCACGAGCTTCCAGTCCCCGCGCCGGACGGCGTAGGCGAGCGACGCCTCGGCGAGGTCGACCGGGAGCGGCCTGTCCGCGGCCTCCCAGGCGATCGCGGCCTCGCGCGCGAGCGGCTCGCCCGCGAGCGCCGGTACCAGGCTCCTCCCGGGCAGCTCGCTCCCGGCGGGAACGCCGGCGAGCTCGGCCAGTGTGGGGAAGAGGTCGATGCCGAGGACGAGCGAGTCGTTGCTGCCGCCGGCCTCGATCCGGCTCGGCCAGCGGGCGATCAGCGGCAGCCGGATCCCGCCCTCGAAGACCTCGCCCTTGCCCCCGCGCAGCCCGGCGTTGCCCTCGAGCGCGGGGTGCGTGCTGCCGTTGTCGCTGGTGACGAGGACGAGCGTGCGATCCTCGAGACCGAGGTCGCGGAGCGCCTCGAGGAGGCGCCCGATCTGCTCGTCGGCGTGGCTCAGGGTCGCCGCATAGCGACCCGCGTCGTCGTCGGGATAGCGCGCGGCCCAGCGCGGCGGCGGCTGGTACGGGCGGTGGGCCGCGTTGTACCACAGGTTCAGGAAGAACGGCCGGCCCGCGTTCTCGGCGAGGAACGCGAGCGCGTGGTCGGTGGTGAGCTCCGTCAGGTGTTCCTCGGCGACGACGGGGTCGCCGCCGTCGATCGAGATCTCCCGGTCGAGGTACGGCCCGTTGGCGACGACGGGGAGCATCGCGCGATCGAAGCCGCGCCGCGTCGGCAGGTGCTCGGGGCGGGAGCCGAGGTGCCACTTGCCGAAGTGCCCCGTCGCATAGCCCGCGCCGCGCAGGCGCTCGGCGAGCGTCTCGATGCCGGGCGGGAGGCCGCGCTCCGAGTCGAGGGGAGCGCGCATGCCGAGGCGGATCGGGAAGAGCCCGGTGAGGATCGCCGCCCGCGACGGATTGCAGAGCGGCGCGTTGGCGTGGTAGTTCGTGAAGCGCATGCCCTCCGACGCGAGCGAGTCGAGGACCGGCGTCGCGACGTAGCTCCCGCCGTAGGCGCCGAGGTCGCCGTAGCCGACGTCGTCGAGCAGGATCAGCACGAAGCTCGGCGGCGCCGACTCGGCCGCGGCGGGCGCAGCGGTGGCGAGGGCGAGAGCGACGACGAGCGGGAGCGCACGCACGGCCATGGACGGCCCGGCCCCCTCCCGCTCGCGCAGGGTACCGACGTCAGCGCGTCGCGCCACCGGTCGCGTAGCCGAGCGCCTCGAGCTGCCTCGCGACCTCGGGGTCGACGGGACGCGTCTCGGGGGGGCGACCGCTGCGCAGCGCCTCGCCGCGCGCGGCCTCCGCGCCGAGCTCCGCCTCGGTGAGCCGCCGCAGCGCGAGCGCGCGCTCCGGGTGCTGCGCGGCGACGTCGTCCAGCTCGAAGGGGTCGCTCTCGAGATCGTAGAGCGCGTCGCGCACCCGGCCGTCGAGCTCCTCGATCCGGAAGTACTTCCAGCGCCCGGCGCTCAGCGCGACGCGATGCGGCTGGCCGCGCTCGCGCCCGGTGTCGCGGCTCAAGATCGGACGCGGCGCCGCGCCCGCGGCGAGCGCGTCGCGCCCGCTCGCCTGGCCGGCGGGCAGCGCGAGGCCCGGCGCGCCGACGCGCGCGAGGAAGGTCGGCAGCGCGTCCATCAGCGAGAGCGGCTCCGCGACGCGGCGCGGCGCCTCGCCCGGCACGCGCATCACGAGCGGCACGTGCAGCTGCTCCGCCCAGGTGCTCCCGTGCCCGGGCTCGCCGTGCTGGCACAGGCCTTCGCCGTGGTCGCCGACGACGAGGATCGCGGTGTCCTCCCAGCGCCCGGCCTCGCGCAGCGCGTCGAGGAGCCGGCCGAGCTGCTCGTCCTGGTAGCGGAGCGCCGCGTCGTAGGCGTTGATCGTCTCTCGCGCGTCGTCGACGCTGCCGACGAGCGGGCGCAGCGCGCGCTCGGGAATGCGGCGCCGGGCGATCTCGCGCTCGAGCCCGGCGTCGGTCCGGTAGCGGCCCGCGTGAGGCGGCGGGGCATCGTAGGGCCAGTGGGCGTCGTAGAGGTGGACCCAGAGCAGGAAGGGGGGCTCGGCGCGCGCGAGCCACGCGAGCGCCGCGTCGACGGTGTCGCCGCCGGGCCGGTTCTTGTCCGCCGGCTCGTCGAAGGTCGCGAAGCCGGTCTCGATGCCGCTGTCGCGCTTGAGCGGCGCGGCGCTCACGAACGCCGCCGTGTCGTAGCCGAGCTCCGCCGCGAGCGCGGCGAGCGGGCGCAGCCCCGCGGCGGGCACGAAGCGCCGGCCCCCCTGCGTCTCGTTCGCGAGCACCCCGTGCTCGCCGGGCGCGGTGGCGGTGAAGAGCGAGACGTGGCTCGGGAGCGTCGTCGCCATCGGCGCGATCGCGGCCTCGAAGAGGATCGACTCGGCGGCGAGGGCGTCGAGGGCGGGCGTCGTGTCGCGGAAGTAGCCGAACGCCCCGACGTGGTCGGCGCGCGTCGTGTCGAGCGTGACGACGACGAGGTTCGGGAGGCCGGGCCGCGGCGGTGCGCCGCAGGCGGCGAGCGCGGCGAGGAGCGCGGCGAGCGCGAGCGTCCGCGACGGGATCCAGGCCGGCACGCGCGCAGCATAGCGGCTCGCCGCGCGCGGGGCGGGCGTGCGTCAGGCCGCGGGGCGCCCGCGCAGCAGCTCTCCGACCAGGATGCGCGCCGGATGCGGGCGGAGCAGCTGCACCGCCGGCAGCGCGGCGACGATCCGCGCGATCTGCGCGGCGGTCTCCGCGGGCGGATCGACGAAGTGCAGCGCCAGGCCGGCCTCGCCGTCGTCGCGCGCGACCCTCGCCTCGATCACGACCGGAGCGGCGACGGAGGGCTCGTAGAGCGCGAGCCGCAGGGTCTGGTGCAGGGCGAGGTCCGGATGCGGATCGATGCGCATGCCGTGCGCCGAGAGGTCGCGGCCGACGAGCGCGTGCACGGCCCGCGTGCCGGTGGCGTCGAGCGCGACGATCTCGCGCTCGAGCCGCGCGCGCGCGACGCGTCGGCGCTCGGCGATCGGCTCGCGGGCGACCGGCGCGGCGGCGGCGCGGCGCTCCCAGGCCGGCGCGTCGCGATCGCAGACGTCGTCCGCGGGCGCGGCGGGCGCGCTGGGCGGCGGGGGTGCCAGGGCCTCCTCGGCGGGCGCGACCGGAACGGCGGGCCCGGCCGTCGCGGCCGCCGCCGCGGGCTCGGGCGCCGCCGCCGCGGGCTCGGGCGCCGGCGCCACGGGCTCGGGCGCCAGCGCCGCGGGCTCGGGCGCCGGCGCGTCGGCCGCGGGCGGAGCCGGCGCGAGGACCGCGATCGCGGGGACCGCGCCGAGGCCGGTCGCGACCGGCATCGCGAGCAGGCCGGGGCGGCGCGCGCAGCCCGCCAGCAGCGCGTCGAGCCGCCGCTGCATCCGGCGCGGCAGCGCCTCGAACTCGACGGCGAGCTCGTAGCGGAGCTCGCCTCCCGGCCGCCGGTCGCAGCGAACGACGCGGCCGCGGAGGGCGATGCGGCGGTCGCCGCTCGCCTCGGGAGCGATCCGGATGCGCACGCGGGCGCCGACGCGGCGCGCGCGCCGCGCGTGGAGCCGGCACCCGGAGGCGGACACCTCGACCATCGGGCCGCGCTCGCTGCGCCAGCCCGCGCGCCAGCGCACCTCGGAGCCGAAGGGCAGGCGCTGCGCGCGGCGGTGCTCCGAGCCGCGGTACAGGATGCGGCGCAGCAGGATGCGCAGCGCCTCGGGGTGGGTCGGCCGGTGCACGAGGTACTGGAAGCCGAGCCGGCTCATCAGGCCGGCCTGCGTCTGCGACTCGTCCGCGGCGACGGCGAGGGCGACCATGCCGTCGTCCTCGTCGGCGCTCTCGGGCAGGAAGTGCGCGCAGGCGAGCCGCGCGGTGGTGACGAAGAGCTGCCGCGGGCGGGGGAAGGGCAGCGAAGGCGGCGCGGATCCGACGCAGAAATGGGTCATCTCCACGCCGAGCTCGCGCAGCAGCGCGGCGACGTCGGCGAGGCTGCCGTCGTCGACCACGAGCACCGCGGGGCGCGGCTCCTCCTCGTGCGCGGCGACGTGGGCGACGCCGCCCGGCGCCGCCGGAAGGCGCGGCGCCGCCGCCTCGTCGGGGCGGGCCTCCGGTCCCGGCGCGCGCTCCGGCTCGGCGGGCGCCGGTCCGCTCGCGGGGTCGCCGCCGTACAGCACGTCGCCGGGGCGCGCGAGGCGGATCGGTGCGGGGAGCAGCTCCGAGCCGCACGCGAGGCCGTACTCGACCGGCGCCTCGAGCAGCTCGAGGCCGATGCCGCGGCGCACCGCCGTCGCGAGCGGCGCGGGCACCATGCGGCGGCGCACCACGAGCGCGCGCAGCCGCATGTCGGGCACGACGCCGGAACCCGCGAGGTGCACCTCGATCTCGGTGCCGGGCCGCGTCGTCGCGTCGGTCTGGACGAAGAGGCCGCCCCGCGAGAGCTCGACCACGATGCCGCGGTAGCGCTGGCCCCCGGCGTAGAACTCGCAGGAGAAACGCCGCTTGACCCGTTCGTGCCGACGCTTGTGGAACAAGCCCGTCCCCGGCGGCGTGGCGGCCGCCCGTCGTGTGCGCCCGAACTCACGACATCGACGCCGCGTCGGGCCCACTTGACGGCTCGGCCCCGCGGGGTCGCGGCGCGGGATCCGTGGCGGAGCGTCAGGGGCCCGGCGCGGCGCCGCGGCGACCCGGCGCTCGGGAGGCCTCTCAGTCCGCGCGGGCCAGGCGTGCGGGGGCGCCGGCCGCGGCGTGCACCGCGTTGCGGGTGCGCTCCGCCTCGGCGAAGAGCGCCTCGACCGGGAGCTCGGCGAGCCCGGGGAGGATCGCGTTGCGCACGCCCGCGAAGGGTCGCATCGGCGGCTCCGCGGGGCCGAGGCGCGCCGCGTCCTCGAAGCGGACGTCGACGCCGTGGTCGAGGATCGCGAAGGCGCCGACGTCGACCGCGACGAGCCCGCGGAAGACCGCGCGCGAGGGGCCGAAGCCCGGCTTCTCGGTGTAGAGCGCGACCGCGGTCTGCGAGCGCACCACGCTCAGGCCCTCGACGTCGGCGTCGGCGTGGTCCTTGACGGCGCAGCCGATGCGCGAGCCGCTGACCTGCACGTCCCGCACCACCGGGGTCGAGGCGTCGCCGAGGCTCAGTCCCAGGGCGCGCGCATCGCGGATGCGCGCACCCTCGATGCGGAGCTTCGATCCGCGGGCGTCGATGCCGTCGCGGCCGAAGTCGTCGACGCGCGTGCGCAGATCCAGCCCCGAGACGAAATCGTAGTGGACCGCGTCGCCCGACCCGCCGCGGAAGTGGTTGTCCGCCATCTCGACGCTCGAGTACTCGACGTGCAGCGCGGCGGGGCTCTGGCTGTCCTCGACGCCGACGTGGTCGAGCCGGACGTCGGCGAAGTAGATCGCGAGGGCGGCCGTGTGGCGCGTCGAGCCCGCGTTGGAGCCCGTGCCGCCCCGGAACGTCGCGTAGGAGCCGTGCACGCGGGCGCGGCGCTCGCGGTCGCCGACGACGGCGAAGGCGCCCCAGGGCTCGGCGCCGGCGCCGCGCACCACGATCGGCGCGGCGGGCGTCCCGCGCAGGTCGAGGTCGCCGCGGACCTCGAGCACGGCGCCGGGGCCCGCGAGCAGCTCGGTGCCGGGAGCGACGTCGAGCGCGAAGCCGGCCGGCAGGCGCAGCACGCCGTCGAAGCGCGTGCTGCCCGGGCCGACGCGGATCCGGCGCGCCGCCGCGTCGAGCGCGAAGCCGCGCGGGAGCGGGGGGATCGCGGGCGGCTGCGCGCGCGGGGGCTCGACGCGCACGCCGGCGAGCGCGGCGGGCGCCCGCACCGCCTGCACTGCGCGTCCTGTGTGCGCGTTCACCGCGAGGACGCCCTCGACGGCGGCGGGGTCGATCTCGGGCGGCAGCGCGACCGCGACGAGCGGCTGGCGCTCGCGGTAGCGGCCGTACACCGTGACGGGATCGGGCGGGCTCCAGCGCCGCGGCCCGTCGGGCCCGCGCCAGAGCACCGCCTCGAGGCGCTTGGCGCCGCGGTCGGCGGTCGCGAGGCGCAGCTCGCGGTGCGCCGCGTCGACCTCGAAGGCGAGGTCCTCGCCCTCGAGCGTCGCGAGGATCGCCTGCGCGTTCGCGCGCAGCGTGCGCGCGAGCTTCTCGGGCCGCTGCGCCATGAAGCCGCCGTCCGGCCCGCTGCGCGGGAACCAGGCGAAGGGGTCGCGGGCGAGCAGCCAGCCCCAGGCCTCGTCGAAGGCGTGCACCCGCTCGAGCATCGGCTCGACGCGGTCGTGGGCCAGCGCGTGGAGCGCCTCGTCGTGCCAGGCGCGGTAGCGGTCGTTGCGCAGGAGCTGCGTGCCGGCGTCCGGAAACTGCGAGGTCAAGAGCCGCGACCAGTCGCCGAAGCGCGTGTCCCAGATCAGGAACTCGAGCCGCGGGTCCACCGGATCGCAGTAGCCCTTCATGTTGAAGGCCATGAAGCCGTGGCCGTCGCCGGAGAACTCGGTGAGCGCGGTGAACCAGCGCACGCGCTCGAGGTCGAAGGTCTCCTGCATCGCCTCGAAGGGGACGTCGGCGCTCGAGTCGGCGAGCCAGACGCTCGCGCGCTCGATCAGCGGCCGGCAGCGCGCCGGGTCGGTCCCCTCGGCGTAGAGCTCTCCGGTGCCGCGGAAGAAGGTCCCCTCCGGGCGCAGCGCGTGGTCGCCGGTCTCGCGGCGCACCTGCTCGACGTACTGCACGACGCCGAGCGGCCGCCCGTCGATGGCGAGGACGCCCATCGTCGTGTCCCAGGGGATCAGCCCGTGCTCGCTCGCCTCCCACAGGAAGGTCTGGTCGGCGGTCTTGTCGAAGGGCTCGATCAGGTTGAAGGTCGTGGCGTTCCGGTAGGAGCGGCCGTGGCGCAGGTTCACGCGCAGGCTCGGCCGCGGCGGCACCACGTGGTAGTGCTGGCGTCCGCGCAGCTTGAGGCGCACCGCGTAGCTCGCGCCGTCGACCTGCATGCGGGCGTCGATGTCGTCCTTGCTCTGCTCGTCGTGCGTCCCGGCCACGCGGACCAGCGTGAGATGCTCGAGCAGCCGCTCGGCGTCCCGCGGCTTCAGGTGGAAGTCGAAGACCGGCGTGCCCGCGGGCAGGCCCGAGACGTCGAGCGTCCCCGAGAAGCCGTGCAGCAGCGCCAGGCCACTGTCCTTGATCGGTCGCCGCACCGAGCGGGCGAACGACGTGCGGTCGCTCGGACGGATCGCGTAGAACGCGAAGCGCTCCGCGAGATCGATCCCGATCAGCGCGACGGCGATGGCCGCCAGCCAGAGTGCGGCCGCCGGCAGGCGGACGCGGCGTTCGTCGCGGCTCATAGCACGTGGAAGTCGTCGAGCACGTAGAGGCCGACGGTGGCCACGCCATCGATGCTCTGGAGCGAGTGCTGGAGCTGGCCCTGCGCCGCGGACTCGCCGGTGCGCACGCGCCAGGACAGCGTCTGCTGATCGGTCCCGCGCTCGTGCAGGCGGTTCACCAGCACCGGCTGGGCGTCGGCGGCGCGCAGGGCCGCCTCGACGTTCGCGACCGTCTCGTCGCCGCGGCCGGTTCCGAAGGTCACGCGCACCAGGGCGTCGGTCGAGCTCACCGAGCCCACGTTGAGGCGCCCGAGCACGAGCAGCAGCATGCAGAGGAAGGCCGTGAAGACGACCGCCGCCGCGTAGAAGCCCGTGCCCGTCGCCATGCCGACGGCGAGCGAGGCGAAGACGAAGCCGACGTCGCGGGGGTCCTTGATCGCGGTGCGGAAGCGCACGATCGAGAGCGCCCCGACGAGGCTGAAGGCGCGCGCGATGTTCGAGCCGATCACGACCATGATCACGGTGGTGCAGGCGGCGAGGATGAAGAGCGACTGGAGGAAGGCCACCGAGTAGGTGGCGCCCCGGTGCGTCGCGCGGTAGGTCTGCACCAGCCCGAAGATGAGCAGGCTCGCGAGCACGAGGCCCGCGAGGAGATCGACGACGTGGAAGGCGCCGACCTCCGTCTGGTTGAAGAAGCGGTCGAGGACGAAGTCTCCGGAAGAGGCCTGGGCTAGCATGTCGCGAGTACCTTTCTGCTGAGTCCGAGCGCGTTCACCGCGTGGACGTATTTGGAAATCGACTCGGGGACCAGCGACGCGCGCTGGACCAGCTCCACGAGCCAGTGGGGCAGCGTCTGGGCCGCCTTGACCTCGATCACCGCGTAGCGGTCGGGCAGCGCGGCGCGCTCGCCGTCGTAGAGCACGCGCCGGCCCATCTCCTCGCCGGGGTAGAGCGCGCGGATCGTGGTGTCCCAGGTGAGCCGCAGCAGGTCGTCGGCGGAGGCGAGCGCCTCGCGCTGGTACCAGACCTGCGCCGTCGGCTCGAGCTGCATCAGGTCGCGGGCGGCGAGGAAGGGCTCGATGCGCTCGTCGCGCACCGCGTCCCAGCTCTGCGGGTCGAAGGGGTCGATGCTGCCGGGCGCGAGCTCGAGGCGGAGCTTCGAGACCGCCTGGTTCTGCTTGCGCTTGAGCTCGAGAAACCACGGCGCCTCGGGGCCGAAGCGCATGCCATAGGAGCGCAGCCGCACCTTCAGGCGGCTCTCGAGACCGGAGACCTTGTCGAAGTAGAAGGGCAGCCCGGGGCCGTCGTAGTACTGCGAGAGCACGTGGTAGGTGCCATCCGCCTCGACGTGCTCGCCGCGCAGCATGTGCGCTCGCATCACCTCGCTGAGGGCGGCCTGCACGCGCGTGTCGACGAGGTACTTGAGCTCGAAGCGCGACATCGGTCTACCTCGCCGCCTGCCAGCGGGCGAAGCCCTCGGCGAGGCGCTCGCGCTCGGCGGCGGGCTCGAGCCGCGCCGCGAGGTGCACGGCGACGAGCCGGGCGGCGGCGTCGCGCCGCTCGGGGCCGGCGGGGGCGATCGCATAGCGGGGCAGGGGCTCGATCTGCCAGCGGTCGTCGACGAGCGTCGGGACCCCGTCGCCCCAGGCGAGACCCAGCTCGTCGAAGACCGAGATCGGCGCCGCGAGGGCGTCCGGCGGCCGCGTCGGGTCCGCGTAGAAGGCGAGCAGGAGCTCGGGACCGCCGGGCAGCGCGTTGGCGACGAACGCGCCCTCGGGCATCCGGCCCTCGATCAGCGCGTCGCGGTAGTAGCGCGGGTTTGCCGTCAGCACGAAGTCCGCGCAGCGCACCCGGTTGCCGCGGATCGCGACGAGGTCGAAGCGAAGGGGCTCGCCCTTCGCGTCGCTCTCGCGGTCGGGGAAGCGCAGCTCGAGCCAGGTGCCGGCGAAGAGCCGGTCGACGTAGAGCTGGACGAGGCCGCTGCGGATCCGCGGCGTGCGGGGGGACGGCGCGTCTTCGCGCGGCGGCGGGATCGCGAGCGCAGTATCGAGGTCGAGCGCGCCGACCGGAACGAGCAGCCGCGCGCCGCGGCTGCGGCTCGACAGCAGGATGCGGTCCGGCAGCTCCGGGCGGGCGGGGTCGCCGTAGCGGTGGATCCAGTAGCGGCTGCCCGACGGCGCGGCATCGCTGCGGCGCGTGGTCGCCCTCGAGCGGTCGCTCACGAGCAGCACGCGGCCCGCGTCGTCGGGGAGCGTGGTGAGGAAGATCTCGCGCGCGCCCGGGACGTGCGGCAGCAGGTTGCGCGCCGCCAGCGGGCTCGACACCGAGGCGAGCCAGGCGCCGGCGCTGGCGAGCGCCGCGCAGAGCGCGATCGCCGCGAGCGCCGCGCGAGGGCTCGTGACCCGCCCCCACCAGGGCGTGCGCGCAGCCGCATCCCGTATCGCGTCGGGCATCTGCACCGAAAGCTCGACCCCCCGGCCGGGGCGCGCACGCGGCGCGCCCGATGGCCCGCGCTCACCCGATCTGCGAGCGCTGATCTGGCCTGGCCGCGAGGCCGTAGACGCGGCGCACGAGCGTCGCGATCTCACTCTGCTCTTCGCCGGCGACGAGGTGGCTCGCGGCGGCGGAGAGGCCGAGCACGAACCAGAAGTACCGGATGTAGGCGGCGTGCAGGAACACGCTCGTCGTGAGGTACACGACGATGCACAGCAGCAGGCCCGTACAGGCGTGCCCGAGGTCGGGGCGCAGGCCCAGCCAGCGCCGCCGCGCGACGACCAGGTCGCGGATGCTCACGAAGAGGACGACGAGGAACGCGCCGAGGCCAAGGATGCCGTGCTCGGCGGCGATCCCGGGGAGCAGGCTGTGGGCCTGGCGCGTCGCGACGCGGACGCGGCCGCCCGCGATCCGCGACGACTCGAGGTAGTGGTGGCCGAACATGCCGGGGCCGACGCCGATCACCGGGTGCTCGGCGAAGACGATCCCGGCGGTGACCAGCTCCGTGATCCGGCCCTGGGTCGCGCCGTCGGTGTTCTCGACCATCGTGCCGCCGGTCGCGAGGCTCGCGACGCTGCCGAGGGTCGCGAGCCGCGCGGCGTACTGCGGCACGAGGATCGCGACGGCGACGACGGCGAGCAGCGCCAGGCCGAGGTGTCGCAGGCGCACGTGCCCCATCCAGATCATGACGGCGAACATCATCGCGATCCCGACCGCGGCGCCGCGGGAGAAGGCGAGCGCGCAGCCGACGGCGATCAGGATCAGCGCGCCGACCGCGGCGATCTGCCCGCGCATCGAGCGCGCCGCGAGGTACTGGAACATCGCGATCGGGATCAGCATCGCCATGATCTGGGCGAAGCGGTTCTTCTCGCCGACCGGCCCGGAGAGGCGCGGCTGGCGCACGTCGCCCTGGACGTCGTCCTTGCCGGTGTCGAAGCCCTCCGTGTCGTCGTTCATCTGGGCGAAGCCGCCGTAGATGTTGTCGTAGCTCTTGGTGACCTGCTGGGTCAGCACGACGGCGCCCATGAACGTGCCGGCGGCGAGCAGCGTCGCCAGCACCTGCTGGAGCACGCGCGGGGTGCGCACCGCGTTCGCCATCAGCAGATAGAGGATGAGCCCCTCGGAGGCGTTCATCAGAAACTCGGTCATCGCCTCCTCGGGGCGCACCGAGAAGAGGGCGCCGACGAGCTGGACCACGAAGAAGGCGAAGACGTACGGGAAGGCGCGCGGCACCAGCAGGCGCTGGCGGTGCAGCAGCACGTCGCGGGCGATCGGGATGCCGAGCAGCAGCGGGAACACGGCCGCGACGAAGAAGGGCGCGCCGTGGAAGCGCACGGCGACCACCGCCGCGTTGCTGTAGAGCACGAAGGCGACGGCCGAGACCGCGGACTCCGGCCAGCGGTAGAGCAGGTACGCGCCCGGCAGCAGCAGCACGCTGAGGATGCCGAGGAGCGTCTGCCCCTCGAAGACCAGGGCGATGCCGGCGACCGCCGAGAGCCCGAGCAGGAAGCTCGCGATCGCGGCGGCGGGGGTCTGGCCGAGCGGCGCGCGCAGCGCCGCGAGGAGGCGCTCGGGGCCCTGGGAGGGGCGGGTCGGCGCCATCACGAGCGGCCGGCCTCGAAGGCCCGCGCCGGCGCCGCGATCGGCCCGCGCTGGGGCTCCCAGGAGTCGATCCGGCGCCCGCGCGCGACGTTCCACGCGGCGACGCCCGCGGCGGCGTTCACCATGCAGAAGAAGCTCGGCAGGGCGAGAAGCCGGCTGAAGCGACGCACGGGCGCCGGCAGGCGCTCGGGCCGGCCGGCGAAGGCGGCGCCGCAGGCGGCCGCGGCGTAGAAGGCGAGCTGCAGCAGCGTCGCCGCCCGCCACGGCGGGCCGGCGTTCCAGAGCCACGGGGTCGAGAGCGCCAGCGCGGCGAGCGGGACCACGGCGAGCCGGCGCAGCACCTTGTGGGTGAAGAGCTGGAGCGCGTAGAAGCCGTGCTTGCGCGGATCGCAGAGCTCGCGCATCAGCCACACTCCGTGCAGGCCCCTGGTCATCACGCGCACCTTGCGCCGGAACTCGAGCCCCGAGGAGGGCGTCGCCGGCTCCCACGCGACCGCCTCCTCGGTGAAGACGAGGCGACGCCCGCGTGACACCACGTTGGTGGAGATCCAGAAGTCGTCGGTGACGCCGGGCGGCACCGGGCGGAAGAGATCGCGCCGGATCGCGTGGATCGCGCCGGTCGAGGAGGTCGCGCTGCCGGCGGCGCTCTGCCAGCGCTTGAGCCAGCGGTCGAGGTCCCAGTAGGCGCGCTCGCCATCGGCGCCGTCGGGCCGCCGGCCGCGCGCGAGGTAGCGCTGGTCGCCGGCCACTCCGCCCACCGCCGGGTCCGCGAAGGGGCGCAGCAGCGCGCGCAGCGCCCCGGGCTCCCACTCGCTGTTGGCGTCGGAGAAGACCAGCACCTCGCCGAAGGCCGCGCCCACGGCGGTGTTGAGCGCGGGGATCTTGCCCTGGCGCGGCAGCGCGAGCAGGCGCACCCCGCGCCGCACGAAGCCGCGCACGATCTCGTCGGTACCGTCGGTCGAGCCGTCGGAGGCGACGACGATCTCGAGCCGTTCGCGCGGGTACTCGAGCGCGAGCGCGTTCTCGAGGCGCGCCGCGATCCCGCGCGCCTCGTTGTAGGCGCAGATCACGAGGCTCACGCGGGGCGTCGCGTCGCCGCGGCGCCAGGGCCGCGGGAAGAGCGCGGCCCGCAGCCAGAGCACCGCGGGGAAGAGCAGGTAGGTCCAGCCGAGCAGCAGGACGGCGCTCCAGAACACGGCGCTGGCGATCACCGGGGGGCCTCCCCGCGGAAGCGCGCCGCCAGCGCGCGCGCGTTGGTCGCGAGGTCGAACTCGCGCAGCATGCGCGCGCGCGCCGCGGCGCCCATGCGCGCGCGCCGCTCGGGATCCGCCGCGAGCTCGGCGAAGACCGCGGCCAGCGCCTCCGCGTCGCCGGGCGGGACGAGACGCCCCTCGACCCCGTCCTCGATCGCCTCCGGGATGCCCGAGAGCCGGCTCGCGACCACCGGTCGCCCGCTCGCCGCGGCCTCCATCAGCGCCACCGGGATGCCCTCGCGCCGGCCGTCGCGGGTGGGGACGCTCGGGACCACCGCGACGTCGACCTCGCGCAGGCAGGCGGCGACCTGCTCGCGGGTGCAGGCGCCGCGGAAGCGCACGCGATCGCCGAGACCGAGCTCGCTCGCCCGCCGCTCGAGCGCGGCGCGATCCGGGCCGTCGCCGATCAGCTCGCAGTGCACCTCGACCCCGCGCGCGACCACGCGCGCGCAGGCCTCGAGCAGCACCGCCTGGCCCTTCACCTCGTGCAGCGTCCCCACGCAGGCGAGCCGCAGCGCTCCACCTCGCGCGGCCCGCGCGGCGTCGGGGCGGAAGATCGCGGGGTCGATGCCGCAGTGGATCACCGCGAGCTTCGCCGCATGCTCGCCGCGGCACTCCTCGAGGATCACGCGCCGGTTGTACTCGGAGATCGGCACGACGAAGCTCGCCTCGGCGACCTTCTCGCGCAGCATGTGGCGATCGCGGTGCAGGTCGGAGCCGTGCGCCGTGAAGCTGAAGGGGATGCCCTCGAGCCGGTGGACCACCACCGCAACGGCCGCGGGGTGGCTGGCGAAGTGGGCGTGCACGTGATCGACGCCGTCCTGCGCCATGCGCTCCGCGAGGTGCACGGCCTTGGGAAAGAAGGCGAGGGCGCCGCCGAGGTAGCGCGGGCTCCCGAGGTTCCAGCGCACGAGGTCGTAGAGCGCGCGCAGGTAGGCGCCCGGCTTGCGCCGCAGGTAGCGCAGGTGGGAGCGCAGGATCGGCCACGAGAGCAGCGGGGTGAAGGTCGCGCGCTCGACGAGCGCCGCCGCCTCCGGGTGCAGCGTGCGCTCGCGCTCGCGCTGCAGCGGATAGATCTCGACCTCGAGGCCCTCGGCCTCGACGGCGAGGATCTCGAAGAGCACGAAGGTCTCGCTGAGCTTCGGGAAGCGCGAGACGAGGTAGCCGATGCGCGGCCCGCTGGGCCGCGCCGCCGGCGCTCCGGGCCGCCGTACGGCGCCGGTCCGCGGCGGGCGGGCGTGACGCCGCGAGCCCGCGCGTGCGGGGGTATCGAGCGCGCGCGCCATGGCTAGGAGCTCGCCGGCTTCGACGCCAGCCGTGCGGACGCGTACTCGGGCCGGTGCTCCGTCT
>Ga0075428_100001844_pt1 | contig 22714 bp, 18 predicted proteins | sample RhiMetdeltSRZDD2_FD_75291 | JGI IMG/M metagenome (GOLD analysis project Ga0075428, IMG submission 75291) | Populus rhizosphere microbial communities from Tennessee, USA - Rhizosphere MetaG P. deltoides SRZDD2 | ecosystem: Host-associated > Plants > Roots > Rhizosphere > Soil | place: USA... | reverse complement strand
TTCGAGGATGAAGACGGACGCCAACAGCAAGTGCCACAGCCAGCGGCGCAAGCCTAGAGGAAGCCTCATGACTCTAAGGGAGAGAGAGCCGGTCAGAAAGGAGATGCCGTGCGGGTCCCAGTGCCATGGGTACCTGGACCTGAGGGGCGGGTCTATTCGTCGCTCGATTTGTCTTCATTCTCTTTGTACATGAAGCGAATACAGTGCTTGAAGACCAGCAGATTCGGTTCTGTTTCCCGGTTCACCTTGATGCAGTTCCGGTCATACCACTCGATGATGCCCCGCAACTGCTGCCCGTCATCCAGCACAACCACCATGGGCGTCTTGTTCTGCATCTGCTTCAGGTAATAGAAGCTTTCCGCGTTGGTCTGTTCCTGCGGGGCTGGCTTCCTCTTCTGCGAACGCACCGTCATCTTATCCTTCAGGTCGGCAAGCGAGGGCCGGATGAGACGGCGATTCATGTAGTCTTCGTTGGGCTTCTTATCTCTAAACGTTGGTCGGTTCATAAATTTAGTGGAGGCGGCACTCTGTAGAAAGGGTTCTTCAGCCGTGCGGGTTCGATGAGTTTTGAAATTCCAAGCGCGTCCGGCGTGTTCCTAGAAACCACCCCTTCGGATTTCTTCAACCGGCGGGAATTTGATCTTCGGATTCTGGGCAACAGTCAGAGGAGAGCGGCGCAGTTAGTGCATCAACATCACGATCTCTCTCTTGGTTAACTCAAGTGAGGAAACCGTAACATAAGTGCGAATTGCCAACAAGGATAAATCTTATTTGTAGAACGACCGCGTTGGGCAGCTTCGAAGGCGCCTTACGAGCGGACGCTATGAGAGCGCTACTCCGCCGAGTTGGAGGAGGAACTGGTCGACTGCCAGGCCTCGATTGAGATTGCGCCGCGTTCCGGCTTCCAGGTGATCCAGCGACCGGGTGGCGCCGGTCAATTGATTGAAGGAATAGGTTGTGGATAAGGGATTGAGCCGGGCGAGGATATCGGAGTGGGTTAAGGTGTCTGCATATGCTCCCGCTTTTAAAAGGAAGAGATCGCGCAGAAGCGTGAAGAGAATGCCAGTTTTGGGATCGAACTCTGCCTGCTTTCGTTTATCCAACCACCCGCTGGCCGCTTTGGCTGCGTTCGCGTAGAGAAAATTGCGAGAGCACGCCTCCAGCAAACCCAACATTTCGTCGCGCTGCATTCGGTATTCGGCCGGGTCAACCGTTACCGCCTTGCCGAGACTTCCATCCGCGATTCGGGCCAGCAGCCGTCGTTCGTCGGGGGAGTAGGACGTTCGTCCTTGAAGCAGACGCTCGATGTCCTCCGGAGGGAGGGGAGCGAATCGATACATTTGGCAGCGCGATCGAATCGTGGGCAACAAGTCGTTCGGACGGCTCGTCACCAGAATGAGAATCGAGGTATCGGGTGGCTCTTCCAGAGTCTTCAAAATGGAGTTGGCCGACTCGTCTCTAAACTTCTCGGCTTCGTCGATGATGAAGACACGGCGTTTGCCCTCGAAAGGTTTAAAAAAAACTTCTCGGCTCACGCTGCGCATCTGGTCAATCTTGATGAACTGACCGTCGGGCGCGACGTTCTTGACGTCTGGGTGGGCGTTCTCTGAAATCCTCTGGCAGCTGGGGCAGCTGTTGCAGAAGTCGTTTTGCACCTGAACACAATTGGAGGCTTTGGCGATGAACTGAGCCAGCGTAAACTTTCCGATGCCGGCGACTCCGGCAAACAACATGGAATGGTGCAGTCGTCCAGTTGCTAGTTGATCGCGCACTGTCTCCAAAATGGAGCGGTTACCCAGGAAATCATCAAATGGCATCGGCAGCATCCTTCCGTTGAAAATCGCGAATCAAGCGCAAGATCTCTTGATGGGCCTCTTCCACAGGTAGATTGCCCGAGACAATGCGAAAGCGCCCCGGATGGTCCCTTGCAATCGTCAAATAACCCTGTCGCACCCGCTCGAAGAAGCTGAATGACTCCATCTCAAAGCGGCCCTCATCCACAACCCGGCCTTGATTGCGCTGACGCGCGCGAGTAAGAGCCATGGTTGGATCCAAATCGATCAGAAAGGTTAAGTTCGGAAGTCTTTGGCCAACCACGGCCTGGTTCAGTTGTTCAATGAAATTCAGATCCAATCCTCGTCCGTAACCTTGGTAGGCGAGGCTGGCATCGGCATAACGATCACACAGCACCCATTGTCCACGCTCCAACGCCGGCAGAATGTTGTGACAAAGGTTTTGATAGCGGGAGGCATAATAGAGCAACAGCTCACTTAGAGGTCTCAGGTCCTGCGTGCCGGAATACAGTAGAATCTGCCGAATGGCTTCTCCGACTTCCGTGCCGCCGGGTTCTCGCGCGATAGTAGTGGCAATGTTCCGCTTCTGCAGATACTCGTGAAGCAGCCGCAGTTGCGTTGTCTTACCGGAACCGTCGATGCCTTCGAAGGTGATAAAAAGATTCATGAGGACGGTAAAGGACTAACCCTGGGAGAGGAGTGCAAGGGCCCGCAAACCGGCGGAAACCTAGCACAAAAAGGCAAGGGGGGACAAGCGGGGCCATGAGGCTTGAATCAGCGTTTCCTCTGTTTTGAAAAAGCGTCTTGACGTGTTGTAAGATTTCACGCACTTTACGCTGCGCAGCGCGATATGCTTAAGACTGGAGTGAAGAGTCGAACTGAATGGAATCTGTTCCACCTTCTATCGATGTTGCGACGAATCTGCGGAGGGTTCTTGACAGCATCGAGCGGGCTGCGCAGAAGGCTGGCCGCTCCGGAAGTTCAGTGAAGTTAGTGGCGGTGTCCAAGACCATTAGCGAGGAACCCATCCGGCAGGCTGTGGCGGCTGGAGCAATAGCTCTCGGTGAAAACAAGGTGCAGGAGGCATCTTCCAAGCAGCCTCTGTTGAGCGCGTTGCGCGTGGAGTGGCACCTGATCGGGTCGCTGCAGAAAAATAAGGCGAACCGGGCGGCCGAGATTTTCGATTGGATTGAATCGTTGGACGATTTCGAGTTGGCTTCCAAGCTTGATCGTGCCTGTGAGCGCCTGAACAAGCGAATGCCGGTTCTGATTCAGGTGAACGTTGGCCGGGAGGCAAGCAAGTCTGGGATTGCTGAGGAAGAGGCAGCGGACTTTGCAGGTCATGTTTCTACTTTCAAGCACCTGGAAGTACGCGGACTGATGACGATCCCCCCTTATACCGAGGACCCCGAAGAGTCACGGCCTCACTTTGTCCGGCTGCGCGAGATTGCTGAGAGCATCGAAAGCCAGCGGTTGGCAGGAATTTCCATGAAGGAGCTTTCGATGGGAATGAGCCACGACTTTATGGTGGCGATTGCAGAAGGTGCGACGCTCGTTCGCGTGGGGACGGCGATCTTTGGGCCTAGACAGTACGCGTAAAGATGTTATCCCGGTAGGGCGCGTCGCGCTTTTTCAACGCACCAAATCATCTGACGGAGGTGGTGCGTCAAAAGGCGCGACGCACCCTACCTGTCTGAGGGCACGTTCTGGCCAATGTCATCCACTTCTCTCGCTGTTTCGTTTGCGGTGAAGGTGCAGCCGAATGCGTCGAAGACGTGCGCTGGAGGAAGGGAAGGGGAGTTCCTGAAGATACGGATCGCAGCGCCGCCCATGGATGGCAAAGCGAATGAGGCGCTCATTGAGTTTGTGGCCCGCCGGTTGTCGATCGCGAAATCGTGCGTGCATATTCGTTCCGGCGTTTCTTCCAGGCGAAAAGTGATTCAAGTGGAAGGCTGTTCCAAAGAGAAGTTCGTGGATTTTCTGGCTGAGTTTGGCTCGTAGGGAAGCTGCTTTGCCTTGGCCCGAGACAGAAGTCTCTGAAGGCAAAAACATAAGGTCTTCGATGAACCTGAAACAAATCAAGACAGGAGTGGTTGTGGTGGGGGCTCTGATTTTTCCAGGTCTGGGTCATCTGATTCTGGGAAAGTGGATTCGAGCTGTACTGCTGGCCAGTTCCATTCTGGGCTTATTCTGCCTGGGGTTGGCTGTGGATGGGAAACTGCACGGGATGGATGCGAGCGAGTTGATTGCCATGCTTTACTTCTTTGCCGACGCCAGCAACGGCTTGCCATACCTTATGGCAAAGAACTGGGGATATGGCGCTGGCAATGCGCAGAATCAGTCGTTCGAGTATGGAAACACTTTCCTGGCGGTGGCGGGTTTGCTGAACCTGCTAGTCGTTCTGAATGCCTTCGATATTTCTGTAGGCCGAAAGAAATAGACGCATGGAACTGTCGCATTTCACTGCTCTGACGATTTTCGCGTTTTGCGTCTCCATCGTCTTTTCACTTACCTCGAAAGAATCTCCGAAGGAACGGCTCCAGTATGGGGCCACCGTTTTCCTCACCTTCCTGGGCGTGGCGTTCGTGCTGGGCTGGGTGATGTTTCCCTTTCCACGATAGAGTTGTGTCAAGCGTGACACTCCGATCTTCCTGCAGGCCCAGCCACATCGAAGATCCTGGCTACTTTCTGCCTTATTGCACTGCTCTAGCTTCGAGAAACCCGCTGGTGTTCCCATCTGGGTTGTACACGCGAGAAACGGCGATTACTGGAAGTGCGCAGCGGATTTCGACCGGGCCGAACGAGCTGCTGGCTCCCAGTTCCTGAAGCAAATTCTCGATGATAACCAAGCCATTGGCAGGAATCTGTCTTGTGCTGGTTGCCGTGACGACGCCATTGTTCGTCGGACTACCTTCGCGCGCAATCAGAGTAACCTCCACTGCTAAATCGTTGGGATTGACCACAAACAAAGACGAGCGAAAGTTAGTGTTTGCCGATGCCTGAAGTAGCAAGGAGCGGCTGCCACTGGATACTCCGGTGGAAATGCTGGGGTCATCGGAAGCGTTGTCGATCTGGCTGGCGAAGGCGAGAGTCGGTTGATCGGCAGTAATCCTGAGATATCCCTGAGGCGTCGGCAATGACGACGACTTGACGGGCAGGTAACTGACGATCCGATTGATTTGGAGCAGGCCTTGCGGCGCGATTTGAACGGCTACCGGTGAAGTGACGGGCTTTCCGTCCGCTCCAATCAATTCTACGTTAACGGTCGACGGACGATCTCCCAGGTTGTTGAGCCCGAGATTCGTTCGAAAGGCCTTGTCTTCGACCACGTACGGCAGGATGAGAGTTCGGTCTGAAGAATCGCTGCTTTGAGCTTGAAAGAATCCACTGCTGTTGCGATTGAGACCGGAAACTTGAGAGACGGCCGCCAGCAGCGCTCCATTGGTAGCGTGAATCTCGAGTGGACCATAGTTGTTGGTGACGCCCACGCTTTCAAGAGCATTGTCGTAGCGAATGAAACCGTTGCCCTCAATCGCCACATTCCTCAGAACGGTTCCAATGGGTTGTCCTGAATCGCGATGGAGGGGAGTCACATCCACAAGTGCCTGGCTGGAAGATAGGTTAAGGATGACGAGGTTTGACCGAAACGGTCCTGAGTTCGCCGCCGATTGCAGCACGAGACGCGACGAACCCTGCCGGATACCTTCCAGGATGCTGGGGTCGCCCGACGCTGCATCAATTTGAGAGACAAAGGCCTGAATGGGTTGGTCAGACTCCAGGACCAAGGATCCTTCCCGCCCGGTGGTTTGGCCACTCCCTTCCAATTCCTGCAGCACGCTGTTTCTCTGAACGTAACCCTTGGATGGGACTACAACTGACTCCAGTCGATTGACGAGCAGTCCGCGATTGTCCAGCAGTGAGATCCGAACACTGGCTGGGCTTGAACTGGGATTGTTGATGCCGAGATTCGACCGGAACGACAAGTTGTCCACTGCGTAGGGGATTCGCAGTGCGTTAGAGGCAACGGTGACCGTGCTCAACCGCCGGTAAGCGAACGCATTGGATAAGGTATCGGCGGAGCCGTCTGTGTTGGTAACGGTGACCGTGGTGGCACCCTCGACTCCCGCAGGAGTCCTGGCCGCGATTAGCGAAGCGCTAAGCACGTTCACCTTACTCGCTTCCACTCCTCCCACTTGGACCTTCGCCCCTGGTCCGAAGTTACTGCCTGAGACGTAGATTTGTGTGTCGCCGAACGTGGATCCCCACGTGGGAGCAACGCTGCTGATCACAGGCAGCACGGCGTTAGTGTTGATTGTCGTGACGGCGTTGGCTCGCCCCTCCGTGGCTTGAGCAAAGAACTCAGTCCAGCGGCCCCGGATACGTTCGATCTTCTCGAGTTCTGTTGTGGACGGTGAAGTTCCCGGTCGCACCAGCAAAACGAATGCTTGGCGGAACGTTTTGGGAGACACAGAAACGTCCGGCAGTCTGGGGCCATGAGCTGCCATGATGTCGTTGACTGTGAGATCGCGCCGGGTTCCGCTGAAGGTTAGTCCTATGTCGGAAGGGCTGCTGACGTCACTGGCTACATGGCCTGTTCCGCTGGCGGGTTGGACATAGAAGAGAGGCCCCACGTCCGAGGCGCTGCGAAGTCCCATGAGGTATTGGTCCAGTTTGCTGTAGCGCTTCGTGGCGTCAGAAATCGTAAACGTGCCGTTGCCGTTGTCCTGAATAAGGTGGCCTTCCATCAAAGAAGCATCGGCGTTGAAGAAGAAACTCCAATGTGCCTGCTGATACCCGAGCAACGCTGAGCTGTTGGCTGCTCCGCTGCGGAAGAATGGATAAGCCAGCCAGCGGTGGGCCGTTTCATGGGCCAATACCTGAATCGGAGAGTATCCTCGGACTGCGGGTGCATCCAGATCGTCGGGGAACTCGGCGAGTTCGTTCATAGCCAGGAAGCTCTCCAAGGTTCCCTGGCTGCCGAACTCGGCGCTGTCATCGAAGATGTCGAGGTTAATACCCTGGATGGAGTTCTTGACGTTCAGCTCGTAAGCGAAAGCGTCGTCCAGGTTGTAAGGGAAATTCGTGAAAACGACCAGTTGCTGATACTCATCACCATGAGTCTCGTAGAACTTCCGCGCCAGCGCTGTTACATCCACTTCATTTTGGTTTAGGCGGGTGAACCGTTCCATCTGCGTGCCAGACAGTGTTCCGCTTGCGGCGCTGAGGTCCACGATGTTGATCGCACTGGTGGTTCCGCCGGCGGCCCACCCTGCAATTCCTGAGCTGACGTTGACGCTCCCATAGGCCAGCTCAAACGACCCGTCAGGAAACAGGGCGATCTGAAACGACGCTTCGCGACTGCTGCCATATTCGCGAATCCGGTTCCAACTGATGAGAACCCGATCGCTGAGTTGGTTGAAATTCACTGACCCCGGACTGGTTTCAGGATTGAGATCCGCAAAGAACCCGCCGATTCGGGGAGGTCCACTGTTGAAACGCGTGACGCCCCTGTCGGTGCTGGCCGTGTCGCTCTGGCCAAACGTGATGTTGCCATCGGAGTTTACGAAGACGCTGGAATAGCTGCTCCCGAAAAATGGGAACTGGAAACCACCTTGGAAAGACATCTGCTGAGCCGCGTCGTCAGTCAGAGACAAGCTGGTGCCGAGATTCGTGTTCAGGGCGCCAGACTGCCGCGTGAGCGTGTAAGACCCCAGTCCAGCTGGTGTCACATGCAAGACAGTGTTGGTTAGATCGAAGGGGTTATTCGGCAGAATAATGGTCCCGTCGTCTTCGATGACCGCGATTTGACCAACGTCGCGTGTTGCGCCGAGTCTCTGAGGCAACCCGAGTTTCCTCTTGCGAGCAGCGGTCAATGTTCGAAGATCCTGAGATTTTCTCAACTCATCTTGCGTACGTCCGGGATAAGTGCCGCAGTATCCGACACCTGAGTCCTGGATTCGTTTCCCATTGGGTGAGGCGGAGAATGCGTGCGAGGGAATAAGAAGCATCCAGCAGAGGCAGACTACAAATGTTCGTATCATGAGTTCGTCCTACAGCGGGTTGTTGAATTGCGTCCTACTGAATCAACGAAGATGCAAGACAGGCAGCAAAGGGATGTAAGCCCGTGGATCTCAGGTGTAAAGTTTTGTTAAGCCCGAAGCTGAGTAGGGAGTACTTGTGAGGAGTGAGAGATACTAATGGTCACAGGTAAGCATCAAGGTTTTCTATCCGTCATTCCCTCGAAAGCGGGAATCCATCCTGACTGAGATGCACTGACACGGACTCTCGCTTTCGCGGAAATGACAGCGGCTATCTCGGCCCTACTAGATTTGGAGACCGAAGCTACCTTCGAATTGAGGCCTCGCGCTTGAATCTGAGCGATTCCGTTATTCCAGAACGGCAACTTCATAGTCTGTGAGCGTGGGGAGCGTGAAGCGAGTGCGATTGTCGGATAGGGTGAGTTGAAGTGTTCCAGGCGTCTTAAGTGTACGGGCTTGCCGATAGCGGCCCTTGATATCGAGTTGGATGCCTTGCATCGGGACGGGTGGGAAGTAGCCGGTTTGAGAGTGACCGGATATGTTGATGAAGTGAACCATCGTTCGGGTTCCCTGGCGCATCAACGTGATTTCGACAAGAGGGTGAGCATTCGTTTTCAACTGACGACCTTCCGGAAGCAGGCGATCGATAAGATCAGCCAGCAATCCGCTGTGCCCGGTGGAGCTGTGAAGATAGTAGAGTCCGCCAATATCCCAGGGAACGACTGCCAGACGGCCCTTGCCGCGGCTCTCGATCCACAGGCCTGGTTTGTTAGTTTCCACTTGATCGATGTGGACCTTCTCCGGCGGTCCAAAGGTAGAGGGAGGAACTAACGTCAGCTCGGGGTTCCCTTGAGACTCATATTCGAGGTAGTCACCATTCAAAAAAATCAACTTCGTTCTGCCCAGAGACGGAAAGAGATCTGCCGACTGAATGCGAAAATAGCCTTCCACATTGTTCCAGCGGCGAACCAATTTCCCGACTTCGAATGAAGGGGGCTGGGCACTGGCCAGCAGCACGTTGCCTCCCTGCCTGACGTATCCCTCAAGTTCGGCTGGCGCCCAATTGGCGGCAATCACTAGGTCAAACTCGCGTGTGGGGGCTTCCAGCCATTTAAGGTTGTCGGAGACCACAAACGGAATGTGCTGTTCGGTTAGCAGGCGAAACAAGCCGCGATAGCTGTTCTGTCCATAGCTTCGTCCTACGTTGGGTGGTCTTCCCAACAACAACAATCGGGCGGCGCTCCGCTGGCCTGCAACATATTCCTGGTTCCTGGCCAGCCACGCATAGATCGGCCTGGCCGCATCCAATGCCTGTTGGTCCTGCTGATCCATTGTTCCCACCATCGCCAAGGCGGCTGCTCCGCCGTGAGCGACGTTCTGCCAGAGGCGCAAAGCTACCTCTGGGCCCGGTACGGTGGCAAAGCGCCAGGGAAAATCGACAAACGACATGCAGAGGTTCACGGCCATCTTGCCGGGCTCGGAAGTGCGGGCGCGGTTGACGTTGTCGCTGGCAGAATAGGGCCAGAGCGGCAAGGGTCGGCGCACTGCGGTGTTTGACTCCGACATGATGCCGTCGGTGTGTTCCTGAATGTAAGTGAAGAAGCCAGCCTCGGGACGCTTGGAGTGGATCAACTGGGCGATATTCGCAGCCACCTCGCGAGAACTGGCAAACATGAATTGTTCGTAGTCGGCATCAGGTTGCTCGGGCAGATCGCGCCCAAAACGCTGGCGGAAGAGGCGTCGGCAGCTGTCGCAGTGGCACAAGCCAATATTGCGTCCGCTGTAATCGGTGGAGGGGTTGCCAAACATGTTGAAGAAAAGACCGTCGACACGATAGCGCTCCAGTGCCTCGGCCAAAATGATCATAGCTTGACCGCGGTAATAGCCACCGTTGATGCAGGTAGAGTAAAGATCGTGATACGCCACCGGATCGCCGTTGGACTGGCGAAAAAACCACTCCGGATGCGCGTCGAAAACCTCTTTCCGCGTCTTGCTGAAGTCAAACCGTCCAATTACACGAATTCCCCGTACCTGTGCCTGCCGAAGCATCGCGCCAAAAGTATCCTGTCCTGCCGGGAGATGAGGACTGCGGTAGTGAAACGGCACGTCGGTGGGATAATGCGCGACGATTCCGCCCATCCCGAAGAGCAGAACGTTGGCATTGAATTGGGCTAGTTGTGTGGCGAGATGGGTCGGATCAAGCGCAGTATCGGTCTCGCGCAGATTCGTCTGCACGAGCCGAATCGGCTCTCGCATCCACCAGCCCTCTTGGGCGAAACCTGAGAGGCAGAGGATTGAGATCAGGAAAACAACCCGTGCGATCTTGGGAATCATGGCTTTTCTTTAACACGATGGCGTTGAATCGGGAAGGAATTGTTGGAGTTACGGCACGTGTGCGAAGCCCCGCAATGCAGTTCGACGGAGTTTGGACTCATGGGAGACAACGAATCAACCGCAGCAACAAAAAAGGCCGCTGGATCGACGATCCAGCGGCCTTTTCGATGCTGCAGGGACAGACAGCGGCCTAGTACATTCCGCCGCCCATACCGCCGTGACCTCCCGGAGGTCCGGCAGGTGCTTCCTTCTCCTCGGGTATCTCAGCGATCAAAGCCTCGGTCGTCAGCATGAGACCGGCAATCGATGAGGCGTTTTGCAGCGCCGTGCGAGCTACCTTCGCGGGGTCGATGACGCCGTCTTTTACCAGGTCGCCGTATTCGTCGGTGGCAGCGTTGTAGCCGAAGTTCTCATTCTTCTCGCCGCGAACCCGGGCTACCACCACAGCACCTTCCACACCTGCGTTCAGGGCGATCTGGCGAAGCGGCTCTTCCAGTGCGCGCCGAACGATGTTAACGCCGATTTGCTCGTCCTCGTCAAGCTTCAGCTTTTCCAAAGCGCCGATGGCGCGAATGAAGGTCACACCGCCGCCGGCCACGATGCCTTCCTCGACAGCTGCGCGGGTTGCGTGCATCGCGTCTTCCACCCGAGCCTTCTTCTCCTTCATCTCGGTTTCAGTGGCAGAGCCGACTTTGATCACAGCCACGCCGCCGACCAGCTTGGCCAGCCGTTCCTGCAGTTTTTCACGGTCGTAGTCCGAGGTGGTTTCCTCAATCTGGGTGCGCATCTGCTTCACACGCCCCTGGATGTCAGCTCCCTTGCCGGCGCCTTCGACGATGGTGGTGTTGTCCTTGTCCACGGTGATCTTCTTGGCGCGGCCCAAGTCAGCCAGTTGGACGCTCTCGAGCTTGATGCCCAGGTCTTCACTGATGACCTTGCCGCCGGTGAGGATGGCGATGTCTTCCAGCATGGCCTTGCGGCGATCGCCGAAGCCGGGAGCTTTCACCGCGGCGCAGTTCAGGGTGCCGCGCAGTTTGTTCACAACCAGCGTTGCCAGAGCTTCACCTTCCACTTCCTCGGCCACAATCAGAAAAGGCTTGCCGGTTTTGGCAATCTGCTCGAGCAGGGGAAGCAGATCTTTCATAGAACTGATCTTCTTCTCGTGCAACAGAATGAAGGCATTTTCCAGAGTGGCTTCCATTCTTTCGGGGTCCGTCACGAAGTAGGGTGAGAGGTAGCCGCGATCAAACTGCATTCCCTCGACGACTTCCAGCGTCGTCTCGATCGTCTTGGCTTCTTCCACAGTGATGACGCCATCCTTGCCCACCTTCTTCATCGCCTCAGAGATGATGTTGCCGATGTTGGCATCACCATTGGCCGAGACCGTGCCAACCTGGGCAATCATGTCACCCTTGACCGGCTTGGCTTGCTTCTTGATCTCTTCAACGACTACTTCAACTGCGCGCTCAATGCCCCGCTTCAGAGCCATCGGGTTTGCACCGGCTGCCACGGTCTTCACGCCCTCGCGGAAGATGGCTTGAGCCAGCACTGTCGCTGTGGTGGTGCCGTCGCCAGCGACGTCGCTGGTCTTGGAGGCCACTTCACGGACCATCTGCGCGCCCATGTTCTCCAGCGCGTCCTTCAGTTCAATCTCCTTTGCTACGGTGACGCCGTCCTTCGTGATCGTGGGGGAACCAAACTTTTTGTCCAAAACCACGTTGCGTCCCTTCGGCCCGAGCGTAATCTTCACGGCATCGGCTAGTTGGTTCACGCCTTTCAAAATAGCCTGGCGTGACCCTTCTCCCTGAATAATCTGCTTTGCCATTAAATCCTCCTTTGAATGCGATTGTTTGATTTCGATGCTAAGAAACAGAAGACTTCGACGCGCTTGGGGAGCAAGCACGCCCTTGCGACATTACTTCGAAGCCTTGGATTTGGCAGACTCAGCCAGGATGCCCAAAACTTCGTCTTCGCGGATGATGAGGTATTCTTCGCCTTCGACTTTGATGTCGGTTCCGGAATACTTGCCAAACAGAACGTGGTCGCCTTCCTTCACCTCAAGGGTAACTTTGGTACCGTTATCCAGAATCTTGCCGTTTCCAACAGCGACCACCACACCCTCTTGTGGTTTTTCCTTGGCGGTGTCGGGGATGATGATTCCGCCTTTAATGCTCTCCTTCTCTTCGATCCGCTTGAGCAGGATTCGATCGTGAAGAGGTCTGACTTTCATCGTGCGATCTCCTTTCGGTTTATGGGTTTCAAACAGTGCGATATTGCGCTTGGATTGTTAGCACTCTCTGATGACGAGTGCCAATAGTAGGGAAACACCTTAGCTCTGTCAAGAGCGTTTTTCCGATTCTGCACCACAACCGGCGTCAACTGGGCGCGCCTTGCGTTCTTCCGCACGAAAACAGATCACCCGATCTATAAGGTATTAATGTGGTGGTACTTATTGAGTTTGATGGAATGAGGTTCAGGCTGAGAATACGAGAGGTTGTGCCCTGGACCTTCGCCTGGCACTGTGGAGTCGGCTGTAGAAATCTGCTCTGTCCTAGTGCTTCTTGCGCGAGTTGTGGTTGTAGGAAGTAAGCCTCTTGTTGAGGGTATTTCGATGAATCCCCATCGCTTTGGCCGCTTTGGTTTGGTTCCCCTTGTTCTTTTCCAAAGCCGTCATGATGAACTTGCGTTCGAACTCTCCGACGGCTTCGTCGTACCGCAGGCCGCGATCAATCATCTCAGAGACGAGTCTTTCCAATTGCTCTTTCACGACAAACTCCTACAAATGAATGCAACCTAATTGAAATGAGTAGTGAACCTATGAAGCAGAACTCTTCGCCGCCTTTTCCCAGAGGCTCCGAACTTTGTCGTAGCCCTCCAGAAATTGCTCTTTCAAGGGTGCAGGGGTAATCACCACAAGAACCCTAGCACTCAGCAACAGATAAGGTCCCAACGTTGCTTTCTGGACCGTCTCAATCTGAACTGGAAAAGCAGTCAAACCCAGGAAAATGACGGAACCCACCAGCCAGCCTCTGGCGAAACCGAACGCCGCGCCCAGCAGCCGGTCGAACCATTGCAGGTCAACGACTCGGAGAAGTTTGGTCACAACAAACGAAATCACCGCGCCCGCCAGCAAGATCCCCAGAAAGATCAGGACAAAACCCACAAGGGAGGCGATCTCCTGAGTCTTCGCATAGGCCGAAACGAGGCTTCCGGCTTGCGGGTAAAACCAGGACGCCAAGAGCAAGCCCAGAATCACAGCGGCCAAGCTGATTGCTTCTCGCGCAAACCCTTTCAGGATGCTGCTGATGACCGATGAAACAACGATCACCACCACGATCCAATCCAGAACGTTGAGTTCAGAAATGAAAGACATCCGACCACAAGCCTACGTCATCTTCATTCCGGTGAGCCGCTCGTAGGCCTCAACGTACTTCGCGCTTGTCCCAACAACCACGCGGTCTGGCAATGCTGGCGCGGGAGGTTGTTTGTTCCATCCGCTTGCCTCCAGATAGTCTCGAACAAATTGCTTGTCAAACGATGCCTGAGGACCACCCGGCGCATAGCTATCAGCCGGCCAGAACCTTGAAGAGTCAGGAGTGAGCGCCTCATCGATCAGGATGATCTCACCGTCAAAGACGCCAAACTCAAGTTTGGTATCGGCGATGATAATTCCCCGCGCTGCTGCATACGCAGCGGCTTTGCGGTAGATGCGGAGTGTGTAGTCCCGCAGCCGCCGGGCATTCTCTGCACCCACGAGTTGGGCCGTCTGCGCAAACGAAATATTCTCGTCATGTCCACTCGTTGCCTTGGTTGCTGGCGTAAAGATTGGCTCCGGCAGTTGCGAAGACTCCACCAATCCCTCGGGGAGAGCAATGCCGCACACCGAGGTTTGCTGCTGGTATTCCTTCCATCCTGAACCGGAAAGATACCCACGCGCCACACACTCCACTGGAAAAGGTTTGGCCTTCTTCACCAGCATGGACCGGCCTTCAAGCAGCGAAGCGTATTCAGACAACTCAGCGGGATACTCGCGCGGCGACGCCGAGATCAGATGATTGGGGATGATGTCTTTCATCATCTCAAACCAGAACCGCGAAATCTGTGTCAGGACCTTGCCCTTTTGCGGGATCCCACTTCCAAGAATGAAGTCAAAAGCAGAAATACGATCCGTGGCAACGATCAGGAGTTGGTCTCCGACGGCATAAATGTCCCGGACCTTGCCACGTCCGAACAGCTTGAGTCGCGGCAAGTTTGCTTCCAATTCAACCGATGAGCTGCTCATGAGTCGATTTGTTGCAAGGCTGAAAGTTCAGGAAAAAATGCAGGTACTGAGGGAAACAAGCGCGGCTTCTTCGAACGGGTTGAGGCAACTTGCGGCAGCCTGCTCTCTAAAGCGAGCCGACATTGTAGTCCAAAAGCACCGCATGTCAAGAAGCTTGAAAAGAAACTCCGGGGGCTTGAAGATCGCCGACCCACGCTGGATTCCAGAGATCCAAGAAAGTCGCAATGGATGCTCAGTCGCTGGGTGCCTTCAATCAGCCACTATTGGAACTGCACTGAGACGATTTTCGAGACTCCTGCCTCCTGCATGGTTACCCCGTACAAGGTGTCGGCAGCTTCCATCGTGCGTTTGCTATGCGTGATAAGCAGGAACTGGGTGCCGGCACTCATGGACTTAATCATCTCCGCATAGCGGCCTGTATTAATCTCGTCCAGCGGGGCATCGACTTCATCCAGCACGCAAAAAGGGCTGGGCTGAAACTTGAAAATGGCCAGCAACAATGCGATGGCGGTCAAAGCTTTCTCTCCACCCGAAAGTAGCAGGACGTTTTGGAGACGCTTGCCCGGCGGTTGTGCGATGATTTCGATGCCACTCTCCAACTCGTCCTGCTCGTCGAGCAGCTTCATTTCCCCGTGCCCGCCGCCAAATAGAGTCTTGAAGCTTTCCTGGAAGTTAGCGTTGATTGCCGTGAAGGCTTCGCGGAATTGTTCGCGGGAGACTTGGTCAATTTCTTTGATGGCCGCACTTGTGTCTTCGATCGAGTCGAGCAAATCCTTGCGCTGTGTTGTTAGAAACTGGAAGCGCTGTTCGCACTCCTGGTATTCCTCCAAAGCCATCATGTTGACTGGCCCCATGGCTTCGATCTTGTCCTTCAGTTCTTGATACTCCTGATTCAGCTGGGCAAATTCGGTTTCCTCAAGTGTTGGGGGTGTCTCGGGGCGAATCTCCGCCAGACTGACGCCAAGCTCCTTGGCGCAGGTTTCTTCCAGGTGTGCTAGGTCTGAGGTCAATCTGGCCCGCTCAATTTCCAGCTGGGTTTTCTCGCTCTGCACTTCCTCCAGCCGGGTCCGCATGGCCTGCAGGTCCTGGTCGACGGTTGCCTGCAAGGAGCGCAACTCGGTCAGCCCGCTCTCGCGCGAACGGATCTCGGCTTCGAGCGAAGCCTTCTGAACTGCCTGGTGAAATAGCGCTTCCTCCAATTGCTGGATGGAGGCCTGGATCTCACTGCACTGAGTCGCCCAGGCAGCTTTCTGCTGGTCCAGCCGCTCCCGGCGCTGCTGACTCTCCTTGAGGCTGGCATCGAGGCGCGCCAGGTCTGTTTCTGCAGCGAGCTTCCGCTCGCGAAACGTGGCCAGCTCCGAACGCAGTTCACTCAGTTCCTGAGCCTCCTGGACAGACTTTTCCTTAAGCTGTTTGAGGCTCTCCGATTGTGAGGCAATCAGCGCCTCGATCTCGACCTTGCGGTGCTGCGCGGTGGCGATGGTCTCGGTACATTGGGTGCGCTGCAACAAGGCTTGAGCTTTTTCGCCCTCGGTTCGTTGCAACTCGAGAGCCGCCAGATTTTGCCGCTGGCCCAAGCGATCCAGCTCGTTCAAGATTTGCTTCCGTCGAAGATCGGTTGCAAAGAGATTCTTTTCAAGCTCCTGGGCGTTCTGACGGACTTCGAGCAACGAGTGCTCCTGCGAGCCGATACCTTGTTGCAGAACTTCCTGCTTCTCTTGCTGCTCGGCAATGCTCCGCTCAAGTACCACGGTTTTGCGCTGCAAGTCGCGGATCTCACGTTTGAGCGTCAGATGTCCAACGGCTGGCTTTCCGCCACCGGAAACGAGGCGGCCGCGTACCACATCGCCGTCCGGCGACAGGAACACGAGCTGCGGGAACTGCCTTCCCAGCTGAACCGCGCGTTCGAAGCCGGACGTGACGAACGCTGCGGAAAGGTGAGGGAGCGCTTCTTCAACGGCAGCTGCGTAGTCCTTCGAGATACGAATCACCTGTTTGAGAGGAACCAGCGACGGCTCCTCTCGCAACGCCTCAGCGCGAGCGGACTCATACCGCTCGTCGTTGCCGGATGGATTGCCGCCAAACAAGAGGAACGTGGAGCGTCCGGCGCTGCGATCCCGTAGCAGTGAAATTCCCGATTGCACACCGGTATTCTCTTCCACGAGCAGAAACTCCAGCTCATGCCTGAGAAACTCTTCAACCATGGTTTCATACGAACCGTCGACTTCCACCCAATCGGCGAGAATGCCGGGCGTTTGAAAACGGTTCGATTCGGCCTCGCGCGAGGCCGAGAGCAGGAGCCGGACAGCCTCCGTCGAATAGGCATGGTGGGCTGCCAGTTCCTCCAGCGACTTCAGCCGATGCGTTGCTGAACTGAACTGCTCCTTGCTCTCGGTGAGCAGTTCAAGATTACCGGCTGCCTCAGACTTCAGGTCTGAGAGTGTTTTCGAGAGATCGGTGATTTGTTGTTTGCGTTCAGCGAGCTGTCGGGCCTCGCTTTGTTGCTGTTGACCTGAGGCTTCCTCTTCCTCCCCGAGCCGCATCCGCAGAGCCGCGGTTTCATCGCGCTCTTGATACAGACGTTTCAGCTGATTCTCCAGGCGAACGTCGAGGTCGTCGAGCTGCTGCAGTTGATTTGTCTGTGCCGACTCCAGACTCACGCAGTCCAGCAACTCGGTGCGCTGTTGGTCGTTGGACTGTTCCAAGGCCTGAACCTCAGCCTGGATTGCCTGGTAATTCGAGTTCTGGGACAGAAACTCCTGCTGAATACGTTCGAATTGCTCGACGGCTGCCGACAAGGATTGCCGCTTCAGGTCCGCGTCCGCCTCAAGCTGTGTCTCCTGCTGGAGCAACTGCTCAATCTCACGGCTGTTCTCGACCGATCGAGCCTCCAGTTCCTTCAGTTGCTCCTTTTGATAGTGAGTGCGCTGCTGGCCCCGATCCGTCTCGATAACAAGCTGAGACAGTTGCTCCCGCATCTGCTTCAGTTCGTTCTCCAGGCTGAAAATGGATGCATTGGTTTCCCGAAACCGCACTTCCTGTTCTTCAATTTCCTGATGCTGCTGGCGGTAACGTGCTGTGACGTCGAGGAGCAGTTCGCTGCTCTGGGCGAGCAGACGGTCCAGAGCGACGGCGCGGGCATTGAATAGGTTCCTCGAGACCTCGCGCATGCGATCTCGCAGCTCGCGATAACGCTTGGCTTTTGCGGCCTGCCGCTTCAATGAGCCTAATTGCTTCGAAACTTCTTCAGTGATGTCGTTCACCCGCAGCAGGTTTTGCCGGGCCTGCTCCAGTTTAGACTCAGCCAGCTTTCTCTTGGACTTGAACTTTGTGATGCCTGCCGCCTCTTCGATGATGGATCGACGGTCCGAAGGCTTGGAACTGAGAATCAAGCCGACGCGACCCTGCTCGATGATGGCGTAAGAGTCTGGTCCCAGGCCGGTTCCCAGGAAAATGTCGTGAATGTCGCGCAGGCGCACTTGCCGTCCATTCAGGAGGTATTCACTGTCCCCGGATCGAAACAGGCGGCGTGAGACAACCAGTTCCCCGGGCTTTGGCTGGAATTTGGGTCGGCGCTTTCGCTTCGTAGCAACGGCGGCTGGAGTGGTGACAATGGCACCGGCGGAATCCGCTGCCGGTTCAGCCACTGCTTCCTCGGTGGCCGTCTCATCGCTTTCGAAAGTGTCCAAAGCGTCGTTGTCGCCATTTTCAGATTCAAGTGAGAGCGATTCCGGAACAAACGGGTCGTTGGCTTCCTTGAGCACTTCCGGATCTAACAGCGTCAGCGTCACCTCAGCCAGACCCAGAGGCAGCCGTGCTCGGGTGCCGTTAAAAATCACATCTTCCATCCGGCCGCCGCGCAGAGACTTGGCGCTTTGCTCGCCCAGCACCCAGGCGATGGCGTCAGACACGTTGCTTTTGCCGCAGCCATTCGGGCCAACGATGCCGGTGATCCCTGATCCTTCAAAGACCATCTCCATCTTGTCTGCGAACGATTTGAAACCTTGGATCTGAATTCTCTTGAGTTTTAACAAGGAGGTAGGTTCCCGAGGTGAGAGTTCCGATTAGACCATTTTCAGCAAGGCAACGAGCCTGGCGTCTTGAATTTCTCTTGCGGATTTTAGCCCAGCTTCCTGAAAGAAGGCGGAAGTCTAGCATGATCAAAAATCCGTGTAAACAAACACGGGAATGGCGCGCCTGTATTGACTTTTCGGGCACCGGAGTCTATTCTCGGAAGCGTTTGCTAGAAAGGATTCCAGGCACGTGCTCAAGATCTCAAATACTCTTTCCGGGAAGCTGGAAGAGTTTCATCCGCTGGACGAAAAGCAGGTCCGAATGTACACCTGCGGGCCGACAGTTTACGACTACGCCCACATAGGTAACTTTCGCACCTTCGTGTTTCAAGATGTGCTGAAGCGGTACCTGAAATTCAAAGGTTACCTGCTTTCCCACGTGATGAATATTACCGACGTGGATGACAAAACTATTCGAAACTCCGGCGCTTCCAATCCGGCGGAGTTGCGGGTATACACGGACCAGTTCACGGCGGCGTTCTTCGAAGACTGCGGCAAGTTGCGCATCCAGCGCCCTGAGGTGGTCGCTCATGCCACTGATCACATACCGGAGATGGTCGCTCTGATCCAGACGCTCAACTCAAAGGGGTACACCTACGAGAAAGAAGGATCAATCTATTTCAGAATTGCCCAATTTAAAGACTATGGCAAATTGTCGAAGCTCGACGCTGAAGGCATCATGGCCGGTGCCCGCGTCGATGTTGATGAGTACGGCAAGCAGGATGCGCGGGACTTTGTTCTTTGGAAAGCCACCAAGAACGGAGAACCGCACTGGGAGACTGCTTTGGGGCCAGGCCGGCCGGGATGGCACGTGGAATGTTCAGCCATGAGCATGAAGTATCTTGGTGAATCCTTCGATCTCCACTGCGGCGCCGTCGATCTGGTCTTTCCGCATCACGAAAACGAGATCGCGCAGAGCGAGGCAGCCACCGAGAAGCCATTTGTTCGCTACTGGATGCACGGCGAGCATCTCATCGTTGAAGGCGAGAAGATGTCCAAGTCCAAGGGTAATTTTTATACGCTGCGCGATCTTACCGAAAAAGGCATCGATCCACTGGCCGTGCGTTATGCCCTTCAAAGCGTGCCCTATCGACGCCAACTGAACTTCACCTTCGATCTGCTGCACCAGGCGGACAAGTCGCTGGCGCGATTGCAGGATTTCAAACTGCGGCTGACGACCGAGAAACTGAAGCCAGGCAGCAGCCAGAAGGTGCAGGAGGTGACTACGGCTGCCCTCCAAGATTTTGAGGGGGCGATGGATGATGATCTGAACACGGCTCAGGCTTTGGCTGCGGTGTTTGACTGGGTGCGCGATTTGAACACGGAGCTGGCGGAAGGCCGGTTCCTCGAGGACGACCGACAGACGGCCCTGCGCGGGCTGGAACAATTCAATCAAGTGCTGGAACTGTGGCAATCGGACGAGGCGGAGATCGATGACAAAATCCGGAGCTTGATCGAGCAACGCACCCAGGCGAGAAAGTCACGCAACTTCGCGCTAGCCGACCAGATCCGCGACCAAATCCACGAGCTGGGCTACGTCATTGAGGATACGAAGGAAGGCATCCGCTGGAAGAAGCGGTAGGGGAAGCTAACCACAGAGACACAGAGGCACGGAGAGAAAATCAGGCTAGTGAAGGTATGGCTCTCATCAAAAGGGTTTCCGAGTTCGGGTCTGATATTTGGAGAGGGCAATCGCGCGCTCAGTGGCGATGTTGCCCAGGACCTCTCTCAAGTGCCGACTCAGTCTCCGTGCCTCTGTGTCTCTGTGGTTGGTCTTGATTGTGCTTTGCCCTCTCTGGTCTAAAGCCTTTTCACCACCATGACGCCCAACCCCTGGATCAAAATCACGCCCCCACTCCCAGGCCCAAAGGCTCAGGCAGTCCTCGCTCAAGACCGAAAGTACGTTTCACCCTCTTACAGTCGTCCCTATCCACTGGTAGCCGCCAAAGCCGAAGGCATGGTGGTCACCGACATGGACGGAAACACCTTCCTGGATTTTGCCGCCGGCATTGCGGTTTGCGCCACCGGTCATTGCCATCCTCGGATCGTTAAGGTCATTCAAGAGCAGGCCACCCAGCTCATCCACCTTTCCGGCACAGACTTCTACTACCCGCAACTTTCTGCGCTGGCGCAGAAGTTGGCCGAAATTGCTCCTGGACGTTGGGACAAGAAAGTCTATTTTGGAAACTCCGGAACAGAGGCGATTGAAGCGGCGCTGAAGTTGGCTCGTTACGCGACAGGCCGCAAGAAATTCATAGCCTTCTACGGAGCGTTCCATGGCAGGACTCTCGGCGCACTTTCCTTAACCGCCAGCAAACCCGTGCAGCGCCGTGGATTCGGACCGCTCTTGGAAGGCGTCACGCATGTTCCTTATCCTTATTGTTACCGTTGTCCCGATAGAGCTGCTGACGGCGGCTGTCATCCAGCCTGCCTGCGGGCCATTGAAGAGCAACTATTCAAGACCATCCTCAGCCCTGATGAAGTAGCCGCCATTGTCTTCGAGCCCATCCAGGGAGAAGGTGGCTACATCGTGCCACCCCCTGAATTCTTTGAGGAGCTGAAACGGCTCTCCAAGCAACACGGTATCCTCTTGATCGCTGATGAGGTGCAGTCCGGTATGGGACGGACTGGAAAAATGTTCGCGGTTGAGCATTTCGGCATTGAGCCGGACATCCTTGCCATTGCCAAAGGAATCGCGTCCGGGTTGCCCCTGGGAGCGATTGTGGCGCGAGCCGAGCTCATGAGCTGGCCGCCGGGCTCACACGCTTCGACGTTCGGTGGCAACCCCATCAGTTGTGCTGCGGCGTTGGAAACGATTCGGCTGCTCGAGGACGAATTGATGCAGAACGCAGCCGCCACCGGCGAATACCTGCTGGAGTCTCTGCGGAAGCTAATGACTCGATGCTCCGTGATCGGCGACGTGCGCGGGCGTGGCCTCATGATTGGGATCGAACTGGTGAAAGACCGGGCGACCAAGGAAAGCGCAGGGGCTTGGCGTGATCTGGCAGTCCAGCGGTGTTTTGAGAAAGGATTGCTCATTCTCGGCAGTGGCGAAAATACGTTGCGCCTGATGCCCCCGCTGATTGTCAATCGTGCTCAGGCGGACGCAGCGATCGAGATTCTCGAAGAGGTGCTGTCAGCAATTCCCGGGAAGTAGGTGCGGTCGATGGATATAAACCCTTTGAGATTGGGTATTTCAGGCCCCATTGAAATTCCCCTTAAGAAAGGGGGAAGCAAGGCGAAGCGACAGAGGTCGCGAAGCCTTCAAGGGGTTGTCTTGATAGGCGCGGGAAAGTCGAACGGAGAACCTGAATGGCCCTTGCCTGAGCCGAGAGAGGGGAATCGTCAGCTTTCCATCCGTCGTGGTGCCACTGCGGAATGAAAGACTCCATTGAATTCCGTCGTCCCTGGGCTATTGGTGACGACGCGGGCCCGATTGATTGCTGCATAGCTACTCAATTCCATGTCATTGCTGAATCGACTTTATTCCCGCCTGAGCTCTGCGTTCAACCGTCATAACTTGATGGATCGCGACGGCCGGGAACATTTCATCAACAAGCAGAAAGGCTCGGCCGGAGAATTCACTGCCTATCGCTATCTCCGTCAGCAGGGGTACAAGATCGTCGCGCGCAACTATCGAAAGCGGTTTGGGGAAGTGGATCTGATTGGCTGGGACGGCGACACGCTGGCGTTCATTGAGGTGAAGTCGCGCACAAATCACGCACGCGGCCGACCGGAAGAGGCCGTGCATCGGGGCAAACAGAGACAGATTTGCCGCGTGGCTCGCGAGTACAGAAGCCGGAATCGCCTCCATGAAGTAACCTACCGCTTCGACATCGTCACCATTGAAGGAATTGGCGCGCAGGAACAAGTGGAGCTGCTCAAAGGCGCATTTGGCGATCAGCGATGGTGACGGGCTACTAGCAATCACCCTTTGAAAACCGGCTCTCACCGTGGCCCTCTCATGCACACTCGTCTCATGCACAGTTTTTCGCTAAGCCGGCGGCAGTTGCTGCTTGCCGGCATGGCCGCTATGGTTCCATTGCCACAGACGAAAGCGCCGGTGGTGAACGGCGCTGAGCATGCGTGGGTGCTGAACTCGAAGTACCCGATGACGCCAAAGATGGCGGTGTGCCCCACCAATCTGCCCGATCACGAGTATTCGGCGGAGTTCCTGCTATCGGAGATGAAGAC
>Ga0075428_100001842_pt1 | contig 22715 bp, 21 predicted proteins | sample RhiMetdeltSRZDD2_FD_75291 | JGI IMG/M metagenome (GOLD analysis project Ga0075428, IMG submission 75291) | Populus rhizosphere microbial communities from Tennessee, USA - Rhizosphere MetaG P. deltoides SRZDD2 | ecosystem: Host-associated > Plants > Roots > Rhizosphere > Soil | place: USA... | reverse complement strand
GCTGAGGAGCCGATATCAAGGCCGACGACATTTTTGCTCTTTGAGAAGAACACCGCTCACCCCATCCATCTCACTCACTTCTCACAGGCTCCTGGGTTAGGAAAGGTGAAGCGAAATTACAACGTTTATTTTCACGTGTCAACTCTACGAGATTTAGATAAGTAGAACGATTACGCGTGTTTGCGCGTGGTGGAGGGGCATCGGAGCTTGCGCCGGGTGGGGCGGATGTTACAATCCACGCCCTTTTGCGTTATTTGGTGATGAAAAATTCGCGGCTCCGCCAGCGGGCGACGGGCCGCCAACTCGTTCGAGGAGTCAACAATGGCAAAGATGTGCGAAGTCTGCGGCAAAGCACCCGTGTTCGGTAACCGGGTCAGCCATGCCCACAACGTGTCCAGCCGCCGCTGGATGCCGAATCTGCAGAGCGTGCGCGTGATGGTCGGCTCGGCCGTGAAGCGCATGCAGGTCTGCACCCGCTGCATCCGTTCCGGATCGATCAAGAAAGCGGCGCGGTAACGTCTCATGGAGGACGGGCGGCTCCGCCTGTCCTCCACCACTCTTGCCCGCGCGCTTTCGACCGCGGGCCATCCTCTCCTCCTCGTTCCTCTCACCGTCGCGGCAGCCACGCGCAACTGGCGCTGGACGCTGATCATCGCCGCGGGAACGATCCTTCCTCTGCTCGCAATCATCGTCCGCAACGTGCGCCGCGGAACGTGGAGCGACGGCGACGTTTCGCGACACGAGCAGCGTCCCGGGCTCTACCGCGCAGCGGTTCCGCTCCTCGCCGCGTCCGCCGTCGTGCTCTATCTCAGCGGCGCGCCTGCGTCGATGATGCGCCCGCTCGCGGCCGCAGTGGTGATGCTTCTCATCGGACTCGTCGCGAATCGCTTTCTGAAAATCTCGATGCACATGATGTTCGCGGCGTTCTGCGGCGTCTGTATCGTGCGCGTGTATCCGTGGAGCGCCGTCGCGATCGTTCCGTTCGTCCTCGCGATCGCCTGGTCGCGCCGCAAGCTCGAGCGACACACGCGTGTCGAGATCGCCACCGGTTTGTTGCTCGGCCTCGCCGCGGGTATCTACGCGTTCGCGTGACGGACGAGCTCGAGCACGTTCATCGCGCAACCCCACGACACCGTGAAGCCCGCGCCGCCGTGTCCGTAGTTGTGAACGACACGAGCTCCCTCGATCTCCTCGAGCTCGACTCGCACGGACGATCGCACCGGTCGAATGCCGCGCCGCGTCGCATGGATCGTCGTCACATCCGGAACCAGTGCGCGGCAGCGCGCGAAGATCGCGTCCGCTTCGGCGGCATCGGGCGGCGAAGGCTTGTCGTAGCCGCCGAGGATGCAGTCGCGCTGGCGTGGGATCACGTAGAGCAGCGCGTCGGGATCGGCAGTGCTCGCGAACGCGTGATCGAGCGACGTCCGATTCGCGATCAGCGCGATGCCATGACCGGGTGTGAGCTCGCGATCCGCACACAGCTCGCGCGCTCCGAAGCCGGCACAGTTGACGATCCAATCCGCGTCGAGCTCCCGAAACGACGCGATCTCGCGCTGCACGATCGGTCCGCCGAAACGCTCGCGCAGATACGGCAGGTATCGCGTCGTGTCCATCAGTGGAACGCGCATGCGCTCGCCGGTGTCGAGGAGCACGAAATCCACCAGCGACACACCCGCGTCGGGATCATCCGCGAGTCCGGTGAGCACATCGAACGTCGCTCGCGCCCACGCCTCCGCGTGATCGGACGCGATGTGGTACGGATACCAGATCGCTGCCGCCGCCTCGGACGTCGTCGCGCGCAGATCGCGCGCGTAGATCGTCACCTGGAATCCGGCTTCGCGGAGAACGACGGCGCATGTTAGGCCGGAGACGCCGGCGCCGACGATCGCGACTGTGGTCACAACGTAAGGTTACCGCCGTGGGGCCGGCCGCTGGCCGGCCGTTGCGCCGGCCGCTGGCCGGCGCGGTTGGGCGGGCGGGCCGCCCGCGTGACGGCGGGCCAGCGGCCCGCACCACTTACGCCGTCGCGTGCCGGATGTTGTACTTGCGGTCGACGCGGGTTACGCCTTCGACTCCGCTCAGCGAGCGGATCACGCGCTCGAGATGTTTGAGATCGGCGATCTCGAGCACGAGCTCCGTCGTCGCTTTGCCGTCGCCGGTGCGCGTTTCCATTTGGCGGATGTTCGTCTTGAGATTCGAGATCGTGGAGATGAGCTTCGCGAGAATCCCTTGCCGATCTTCGGTGAGCACTTCGAGCTCGACTTGGAATTGCGCCTGCCGCTGATCGGCCCACTCGACGGCGATCTCGCGGTCGGGGTTGAACATCAGGTTCTTCACATTCGGACAATTCGCGCTGTGCACGGCGACGCCCTTGCCGCGTGTGACGTAGCCGAGGATCGGCTCACCCGGAAGCGGATTGCAACACTTCGCGAGATACGTGAGCAGATCGTCGTAGCCGCGCACTTTGATCGTCGCGCCGGATGACGCGAACGGAAAGATCTTGCGGACCGCCTGCTGAATGACGCCCGCCGGCTGCTGCGGTGCGGAGCCTTTCTCTTTCTGTTCGTCGGTGACGAATCGCTCGACGATCGAACGCGCGGAGATCTTTCCGTAGCCCACGTCCGCATACAGATCTTCGATTCGCGGCAGTCCGTGCTCGGTGAGCACGCCGTCGAGCGCGCTCTCGGCGATGAGCTTGCGCCACTGCACCTTGTAGCGTTTGGCCTCGCGCTCGATGAGCTTTCGACCGAGCTCGATCGAGCGGTGCTTCTGTTCCGTGTTGAGCCAGTGCCGGATCTTGTGCTTCGCGCGCGAGGTCGCGACCATGTTGATCCACTCGCGGCTCGGCGTCTGCGTCGGCCCGGTGAGGATCTCCACGATGTCGCCGTTTTTGAGGTGCGTGCGCAGCGGAACGAGCTTGCCGTTCACGCGCCCGCCGACGCAGCGGTTCCCGACGTCGGTATGAATGCGATACGCGAAATCGAGCGGCGTCGCTCCGCGCGGAAACGCGAACACGTCGCCCTTCGGCGTGAACGTGTAGACCTCGTCCGGATAGAGATCGATCTTGAGCGAGTTGAGAAAGACTCGCGGATCTTTGATGTCGTTCTGCCACTCGACGAGTTGGCGCAGCCAGAGGAAGTTCGCGTCGTCCGGATGCGCGCCGACGCGGCCTTCTTTGTATTTCCAGTGCGCCGCGATGCCTTGCTCGGCGATCAGATCCATGTCGCGCGTGCGGATCTGCACTTCGAACGGTTGCCCTTTCTCGGCGACCACCGTCGTGTGCAGCGACTGGTAGAAGTTCGGCTTCGGCATGGCGATGTAGTCCTTGATCCGCCCAGGGACGGGACGCCACATCTGATGAATGATGCCGAGGGCCGCGTAGCAGTCTTTGACGGTGGGAGTGATGATGCGGAAGGCGAGATAGTCGTAGAGCTGGCCGATGTCGATGTCCTGGCGTCGAAGCTTGAGCCAGATCGAATACATCGACTTCACGCGTCCGTAGACGTCGCCTTCGATCTCGTTTTCCTTGAGTTTCGCATCGAGCGTGCGCTTGATGCGCTCGACGACGTCGCCGGACACGGCCATCTTCGCGTCGACCGCTTTGTGAAGGTCTTCGTGCTCGCGCGCGTGGAGGAAGCGGAAGGAGAGATCCTCGAGCTCCTGCTTCACGCTGCCCATACCGAGGCGGTTCGCGATCGGCGCGTAGATCTCCATCGTCTCCTTCGCGACGGCGAGACGCTTCTCTTCCGGTAAAAACTGCAGAGTACGCATGTTGTGCAGGCGATCCGCGAGCTTGACCAGAACCACGCGGAGATCCGACACCATGGCCAGGAGCATCTTGCGGAACGTCTCCGCCTGCTGCTCTTCCTTCGACACGTAGGCGTAGCGGGAGATCTTCGTGACGCCGTCGACGAGCTCCGCGACCTGCTCGCCGAACATCTCCTGCAGCGTTTCTTTCGTGGTCAGCGTGTCTTCGAGCACATCGTGGAGCAGGCCGACCGCGATCGAGGTCTCGTCGAGACGCATGTCCGCGAGGATGTAGGCAACGTTGATCGGATGGATGAGATACGGCTCGCCGGAGCTGCGCACCTGGCCGCGATGCTCGCGCGCGGAGAAGATGTACGCCTTCTGAAGGAGCTCTTCGTCGAAGTCGGGCTTGTACGATTCGACTTTGTCGAGGATGTCTTCGAAGCGGATCATCTGGCCAAGTTCCGAGTTGGCGAGTATAACGTTGGGGGATGGTTGGCGGTTGGCGGTTGGCAGTTGGCGGGAGACCACCGCACACCCACGCAGTGGGGCACCCTCCCCTGCCAACTGCCAACCGCCAACCGCCAACTGATTAGTCAGGCATGGGTCATGCTCCGTGGTATTCCCGAAGCCAACGTACCGGCGCGTCGCCGGACGTGGCGCCGGGTAAAAAAAGGAGGTTGTACGTGTCCAAGCGTCTGTCGAAATCCATCTTTTTCGTGGTTGCCCTTCTTCTGACCTTAGCGGCGATACCCGCACTCGCCGGTCCCGTTCCCTCGAAGACTGCGGGAAACCAGAGTCTCGAAGCCCGTGATGCCGATCTGACGGTCGTCCGCAGCGTTGCGGCGAACGAGCAGGTTTCATCCGTGCTCAAGGCCAACGGTTTCACGCAGGAACAGATCGATCAGCGTCTCGCGCAGATGTCGTCGCAGGACCTGCATCAGCTCGCGCAGAATCTCGAGCAGCTCCAGCCGGCGGGCCTGACCCGTCAGGAGTGGATCTGGATCGGCATCGGCGCGCTAGCGGCGCTCATCCTGGTGGTCGCGCTGGCTGATTGATGCACACTCCCGGCGCGCACATGGCTTCGGGCAAAAGGGCGAGCGCTGGATTCGCGCTCGCCCGTTTTGTTTTCATTCTCCCGTCGCTCGTCCTTCTTTCGTCCTGCGTCTTCTGGACGCCGATGTCGCGCTCTCCGCATCCGAACGCGGTCACGATCGCGAACGTCCCGATGCACAAGTGGGACATCAAGTCGTGCGGCGCCGGTGCGTTGTCGGCCGTGCTGCAGCACTACGGCGATCCGACGTCGATGGACGAATGGCAGGCGAACCTGCCGAAGACGCGCGGCGGGGTGATGTCGATCGATCTCGTGCTCGCCGCGCGACAGAAGGGTTTCGATGCGCACCTCGCGACCGGCGACGAAGCATTGATCGAAGCGGAGCTCCGCGACGGACGGCCGGTGATCCTGATGCTGCAGGTGATTCAGGCGCCGGGCAAGGGCTACGACTTTTTCCACTACATCGTGCTCGACGGATTCGATCCGATGCAGAAACTGATTCGCGTGCAGTTCGGCGACGGCCGCGCGCGCTGGACGACGATGCGCCGTCTCGTGCCCGCATGGAAGGGGACGAAGTTCGCGACGATTCTCATCCGTCCCGCCGATCCGAACGCCGGCGCGCTTCGCGCAGCGGTTCAGCTCGAGGAAGAAGGAAAGGATGCGCTCGCGGCCCATGCGTATCGCGACATCCTGAAGAGCGATCCACGCTCTCTCCTCGCCTGGACAAACCTCGGCAACGTGGAAATGCGTCTCGGCCGCAAGGCTCCTGCAGAGGAAGCGTTTCGCAAGGCGCTGGAGATCGATCCGAATTCTGCGGACGCGCTGAACAATCTCGCGTGGCTGCTCTTCGAGGAGAAGCGCATCGCAGAAGCGGAGCCACTCGCGCGCAAGGCCGTGATCACCAAAGCGCCCGATCCATGGATCCGCCTCGATACCCTCGCGCGGATCCTGCTCGCCCGCGGCGCATGCGACGAGGCGGCGATGACGTTCAAGCAGGCCATCGCGCAGGTGCCGGATTCCCGGGCGACCGATCGTGCCGAGATTGAAAGGGCCGCGCAGTCGCCGTGTAGTTGAGTTGCGGGTTGCGGGTTGCGGGTTGCGAGAGCATCTTTCGTCGGGCGAAAAACTCACTCGGAACTCGCAACTCGGAACTCGGCAACATGTTCTCCAAACGCGCCCGCTGGTCCGCCCCACTCAACCGATTGACGATCGAGCGACGCAAGCGCAGCGATCTGCTCGACCTCACGGAGACGAATCCCACTCGCGCGGGTCTCACCTACCCGCAGGACGAGCTCGCGGATGCGCTCGCGCGCGGCGCGGGCGCGGCTTACGATCCCGATCCGCGCGGCCTTCGCTCCGCGCGTGAGGCGCTCGCTGCGGAGCTTCGCTGCGATGCGGATGATCTGCTGCTCACGGCGTCGACGAGCGAGGCGTATTCGTTTCTCTTCAAGCTGCTCTGCAATCCCGCGATCGGAGAAGAGCCGGGCGATGAAGTTCTCACCGCGACGCCGTCGTATCCGCTGCTCGAACATCTGGCCTCGCTCGAACAGGTGACGTTGCGATCGTTTCCGCTCGAGTTTCACCGGCGATGGGAAATTCACGAAGTCCCGGTCACACCGCGTACACGCGCGATCGTGGTCGTGAATCCGAACAATCCGACCGGGTCGTTCGTCACGCAATCGGAGCAGGACGCGCTCGCATCACACGACCTTCCGATCATCTCGGACGAAGTCTTCCTCGACTACGGCATCGAATCCACCGGCTCGACGTTCGTGCGCGAGGATGTCCTCGCCTTCACGTTAGGCGGTCTCTCGAAGTCCGCCGGGCTGCCGCACTTCAAGCTGGGCTGGATTCGCGCGAGCGGTCCGTCGAAACGCGAAGCGCTCGATGCGCTGGAGCTGATCGCGGATCAGTTCCTCTCCGTCGCCACTCCCGTACAGGTTGCGCTTCCCGACCTGCTCCGCATCGCGCCGCGCATCCGCGACGCGATCCGCGCGCGCACGCGCACGAATCTGGCGATGCTGCACCACCAGTTCGCGCCCATTCCTTCCTCGCGCGTTCTTCCGGTCGAGGGCGGGTGGTCGGCGGTGATTCGCGTGCCGCGGCTCATGCCGGACGAAGAGCTCGCGCTGGCGCTGCTCGATCGCGGCGTCGTCGTGCAACCGGGATACTTTTTCGACTTCGACATGGAAGGATTTCTCGTGGTCTCGCTGCTGACGCGCGAAGATGTTTTCGAGGAAGGCTTGCATCGCCTCACCGATATGATTCCGGCGTGAAGCAGCACTGGACGCTCGATCCCGGCATCACCTATCTCAATCACGGCGCGTTCGGCGCGACGCCGCGCGTCGTGCTCGAAGCGCAGAGCCAATTCCGCGCGCAGATGGAGCGCGAGCCGGTGCGCTTCTTCGTGCGCGAGCTCGAGCCGCTGCTCGATGACGCACGCGAGACGCTGGCGCGATTCATCGGCGCGGATCCCCAAGGCCTGGCCTTCGTTCCGAATGCGACGGCTGCGGTGAATGCGGTGCTTCGCTCGCTCGATCTCGACAAGTTCGACGAACTGCTCGTGACGACGCAGGAGTACAACGCCTGCCGGAACACCCTCGACTTCGTGGCGACGCTCTCCGGCGCGAAGGTCGTCGTCGCCGACATCCCGTTTCCGCTTCGCTCGCCGGACGTGGTGATCGAGCGCGTGCTGGAGAAAGTCACCGATCGCACACGCCTGCTGCTGATCGATCACGTCGTGAGCCAGACGGCGCTGATCCTTCCCGTCGAAGCGCTGGTGGCGGAAATGTCCGCGCGCGGGATCGACACGTTCGTCGACGGCGCGCATGCCGCCGGATTTCTCCCACTCGACGTCGCCGGGATCGGCGCCGCGTATTACGCCGGCAACCTGCACAAGTGGGTGTGCGCGCCGAAAGGCGCGGGATTCCTGGCCGTGCGCGAGAATCGCCGGGCCAGTATTCGTCCGATGGCGATCAGTCACGGCGCCAATTCGCAGCGCCGCGATCGCGGCCGTTTCCTCATCGAGTTCGACTGGACCGGCACGTTCGATCCCTCCGCATGGCTGAGCGTTCCGACGGCGCTTCGCTTCGTCGGATCGCTGCTCGAAGGAGGATGGCCGGCGATCCGGCAGCGCAATCGCGAGCTCGCGCTGCGCGCGCGCGATCTGCTTTGCGCCGCACTCGGCATCGAAGCGCCCGCGCCCGACGAAATGTTAGGCGCGATGGCGGCGCTGCCTCTTCCCGACTCGACCGAATCCGCGGAACCGCCGCTCTTTCTCGATCCGCTGCAGGATCGATTGCTGTTCGATCACCGCATCGAAGTACCGATCATCCCCTGGCCGCGATCGCCGAAGCGCATCCTGCGCGTTTCCGCGCAGCTCTACAACGAGCTGGGCGATTACGAGAAGCTCGCGTCCGCGCTGAAGGCACTCCTTCTGCACTGAAACGCGGCGGAAAGGAGTCTCATCCATGAGGAAGTACTTCATCGCCGCTGCGTGTCTGTTGCTCGTCATCGCCTGCAGCGACAAGCCCGGACAGCCGGAGACCGAGACCACCGGCACGACGCAAGCCGTCTCCGAAACCACGACTGCGTCGGCAACGACGACCGGAGTCACCGGCGGCACGAGCAGCGCGATGACGCCCGACGACAAGGAATTCGTGACGAAGGCCGGTATGGCCGGACTCGCGGAAGTGCAGATGGGCAATCTCGCGCTCAGCAACGCGACGAGCGCCGGCGTGAAGGCGTTCGCGCAGCGGATGGTCACCGATCACTCGAAGGCAAATGCGGAGCTCGCGCAATTCGCGACGGCCAAGGGCCTCGCGCTCGCGACCGAGCTCGAAGGCGATCCCGAAGCCGCGCGCCGGCATTTGATGTCGCTCAGCGGTGCCGAGTTCGACAAGGCGTACATGAAGCACATGGTCGAGGATCACGAGAAAGCGGTCGCCGATTTCGAGAAAGCATCGATGTTCGCGACCGATGCCGATCTGAAAGCGTGGGCAGGCAAGACGCTGCCCACGCTGAAGGAACATCTGGTGCTGGCGAAGACCGTTGCCTCCAAGACTTAGTCGCCAATGGCCGCGAAGACGCTCGGCTGTCTCAGGCCGAGCCACGGATCGTCGCTCGGCGTGAGAAACAGCTCGCGATAGACGCGCTCGTTGAGCGAGTCCAGATCGCGCACTTCGCCGTTGGCGAACCACCAGTGGATCTTCGGATGCAGATCGCGCTCGTTGAACGCGGTGTCGATGGCGACGGTGCGGCGCAGAGCATCGATGTCGGCTTCGGGCTGCTTCTCGCGAATCAGCGCAATCGACTCGGCGGCGAAGACGACCTGGCTCATCTCTCGCTCGCCGATCTCGACCCACGGTTGCATCGGCTCGATGCGAACCTTCATCGAGGGAGCGAGCTTTTGGAGCACCGGGGCTTCGACCACGACTTTGGTCGCCGCCAGCACCGCTGCATTCTCGATCGAAAATTCGCGGGGATCGGCAGCAACGAGCTGAAACGTTGCCTGCGTCTGGTGATACGCACGCAGCGTCGTGGGATCACGATCGAACGAACCATGGAACGCAACCCAGCGCTCGAGCTGTTCGCGGAACGCCTTCGGCGAATAGAGCCCCGGCAGTGCATCGAGCACCGCACCGCCTTCGCTCAAGAGATAGTGCACGCTGTTGCCGGTGATGGTCTGGCGAATCACGCGGCCGTCGCCCATCTCGATCGTGACGCGCGGCACGGGACGCACGGAGTGCCAGTACAACACGTAGTCGTCGCGCAGGATGTTCGCGATCGACGGATCGGAGTAGAGCAGCGTGCGGAAGAAGCGGCTGTTCGCGCAACTGAGCTCTTCATCGAGACGCCCCAAGAGATGTAGCGCGAGGATCGGGCGCCGGAGACGCTGCGCCGCGCGTTTCGCTTCGTCGAGATCGGTGTACCAGTAGAGCCGCGATGCGCGACAGTCTTTCTGCGCGCAGACGCGATCGAGCAACGCTTCCGCGCTCGCGCGATCGTCCGCCGGCTTCGCCATCAGCTCGCGATGCAGCGCATCGACGGACGCCTGTCCGCCCGTGCGCAGCTCGGCCACGTCGTCGCTGTAGGCAACCGTGACGGCGAGGATCGTCGCCAGTGCAATTCCGAGTGTGATCTTCATCGAGTACCTCCTCGATGAACAAAGTGCACCGCCTAACGCGCGTTGTCCGTCTAAGGTCCGTAAAAAGCGGGAAGGAAGACCTGCACGCTCGCGCCGCCTTCCGGTTTGCGCACGCTGCGCAGCGCACCGCCGTGTCCGCGCACGATGCGATGGACGAGAAACAGCCCGAGGCCGAGACCCGCGGGCGCAGTGGAGGAAGTATTCGCCCGCCTGAAGGGACGCGGATCGCGCAACAAATCCTCGGGCAACCCGGGCCCGCGATCGCTCACCGTGATCGCGACGCCGCCTTTCTCCGGCGCGACGGCGACGGAAATGCTTCGATCCTCGACATCGCGCGAAAACTTCTCCGCGTTGTCGACGAGGTTGTCGACGACGTGATGGAGCGCGTCGGGATCGAACGACACCGGCGGCAGATCGGACGCGACGTCGAGATCGATGCGGCAATGCGCGGCCTCCATCTGCGGACGCAGCCGGGCGACGCATTCTTCGACGAGCAGGCCGATCTCGCCCGGATGCGGCTTGAGCGCAAACGTGCCGCGCTCGAGGCGCGTGACTTCCAGCACGTTCGCGACGACTCGCCCGAGCCGCTCCGTCTGCGAGGCGATCTCTCGGGCGTAGCGATCACGCGCGGAGTTGTCGTCCGCTTCGGCGATGAGATCGCTGTACAGCCGCAGAGACGCGAGCGGTGTGCGCAGCTCGTGTGCGGCCGTCGCGGCAAATCGCGCGCGATCGATGGCCAGCGTCTCGACGCGCTGCAATATCCAAACGACACCTGCGACCACCGCCAGCAGCACGCCGCAGACGCTGAAGAACACGCGTTGGAATCGCGCGCGGCTGCGGGCCTGCTGCGCGTGGATCGCGGCAATCTCTTCGAGCGGATCGAGTCGCGCGCGCCATCCCGTTCCTTCGATCACGCTGCCCGCGGCCGCGGGATGCATTTCCGCGCCTTCGATCTTCGCGCCGTCGGCGATCGTCGTGAGCAGTCCCTGCACGAGGGTCTCGGTGGGCGTGACCACCGCGCGCAACGCGACCAGGCGTGACTTGCCGCCGATGGCCAGCGTCTGCCATTGCAGATCCGTCGAGCGAATCGCGACCGGCGGCGCGGACGGCGGCGCGACGATGCGCGGCGGCGTTTGCTTGCTCTTGAGCGATCGATAGATCGTGTTCGACTGAACGTTCTGCTGAAGGACATCCGGATCGATCGTCGTGTTGACGCGGGCCTCCAGCTTTTGTTCCGGCAATGGCGCCTTCTTCTGGGGAACGATCGTCGCCGCCTGCGACGCCGCGAGCCGCGCCTCGAGAGTGGCGATGCGCAGCTGGGTCGCGCGGTTCGACGCCACTTGTTTCTCCAGCGTTTCGATGTGCGGCGCCGCGGCGGCACGCGTCTCCTCGGCGGCGCTCGACAACAGATCGCGAATTGCGAACTGTTCGCTCGCGTCCGGCGCGTTCAACTCATTCAGTTCTTCATTGAGCGTCGGCAGCGTGACGCGCGCATCGGCATCGATCTGAAAGTGCGCGAGCAGGAGCGGATGTCCCGGTCCATTCGCGAGCGGCGACGGCACGACGGACAGTCCCTGCGACGCGCCTTTCGGATCGTGATAGAGGTTTTGATAGTGATAGTAGGGACGCTGCGATTCGTTGCGCAGCAGCTCGGCCAATCGCCGCGAGAGATTCTCCGCGACCGTTCGCTCGCGCTCCGCCGCCGTCTGCGCCGCACCTTGTTCGAGAATCCGCAGCTCCGCATCGAGCGCGCGTCGCGACGACAGATACCACGCCGCACACAGCCCTCCGACGCCCGCGAGCAACAGCACGGCCACGAGCGGCACGCGCAGCGAGCGCTTCATGTCGCACCCCATGCGTAGCCGACGCCCTTGACGGTAACGATGATGCGCGGCTCGGCCGGCTCGCGCTCGATCTTCTGCCGCAGATTCGCGATGGTCATGTCGACGGTGCGCGTCTCCAGATCATCGCTCGCGCCCCACACGGTCTGGAGCAGCTCCGCGCGCGAGACCGCACGCGCGCGATGGCGATGCAGCCATCGCAGGATGCCGACCTCGCGCGGGGTGAGCGCGATCGCTCCGCCCTGGCGATGCGCTTCGCATCGGCCGAGGTCGAGAATGCAGCCGTCGATCTCCACGCGCTCGACGTCGGCGGGAGCCATCGACGAGCGCCGCACCAGCGCATCGATGCGCGCGAGCAGCTCGCGGCTTCCGAACGGCTTCGTCAGATAGTCGTCCGCGCCCGCGTGCAGTCCCTGCACGCGTTCCTCCTCAGAACCGCGCGCCGTGAGAATCAGGATCGGCAGCGCCGGCCGCTCCATGCGCAAACGGCGGCAGACTTCCACGCCATCGAGTCGCGGCAATGCGAGATCGAGCAGAACGAGATCGATGTCCGCGCGCTTGCCGCGATCGGCAGCTGTTAGGCCATCCGCGACCGCTTCGACCTCGAAGTGACGCTTGGTCAGCAGCTCGACGAGCGCGTCGCGCAGCGACCTCTCGTCTTCGACAATGAGAATGCGCACGCGGTCATGGTACGCCTCGGCCGAATCGCTTTTACACGCGCTTTACTTTGGAGTGCGGCAGCGCCAGCTACCGCTTTTTATGGCGACGGAGTCGCCGCTCCGCGGCTTAGGAAAGCGGTAGCTGGCGCTACCGCACTCCAAACTAGCGCGACTTGAATTTCGCCGTGATGTAGTCGCGGTTCATCCGCGAAATGAACTCGACCGAGATCTCTTTCGGGCACACCGCTTCGCATTCGCGGAAGAGCGTGCAGCTTCCGAAGTGGCTCTCCATGGTCTCGACCATGTTCAGCACGCGCTCGTAGCGCTCGGGCTGTCCCTGCGGGAGCAGTCCGAGGTGCGAGATCTTCGCGGCGGTGAAGAGTTGCGCGGCGCCGTTCGGGCACTGCGCGACACACGCACCGCACTGGATGCATTCCGCCGCATCCATGGCGCGCTCCTGCACCGGCTTGGGAATCGGAAGCGTGTTCGCTTCGACCGCGCTGCCGGTATTCACGGAGATGAAGCCGCCCGCCTGGATGATCTTGTCGAGCGCGCTGCGATCGACGATGAGGTCTTTGATCACCGGAAACGCGCGCGCGCGCCACGGCTCGATGGCCACCGTGTCGCCGTCGTGGAAATGACGCATGTGGAGCTGGCACGTTGCCGTTCCGCCTAACGGCCCGTGGGCGATGCCGTTGATCATCATGCCGCACGAGCCGCAGATGCCTTCGCGGCAGTCGTGCTCGAAGTGAATCGGCTCTTCGCCTTTCTCGATGAGGCCCTCGTTGACGACGTCGAGCATCTCCAGGAACGACGCGTCCGGACTGATGCCGGTCGCCTTGTACTCCTTGAATTCGCCCTCGGCGTCGCGCGACTTCTGCCGCCACACGTGCAGTGTTAGATCCATTACTTATAGCTCCTGGTCGCCAGCTTCGCTTCCTCGTACACGAGTGGCTCTTTATGAAGGACGGGCTCGTTGCCTTCGCCCTTGTACTCCCACCCGCCGACGTAGAGGAACTGCTCGTCGTTGCGCTGCGCTTCGCCGTCGGGGGTCTGGTATTCGACGCGGAAGTGTCCGCCCGCGCTTTCTTCGCGATGCAGCGCGTCGATGCACATCAGCTCCGCGAGCTCGAAGAAATCGGCGACGCGTCCCGCTTTCTCCAGCGCCTGATTCGGCTCCTCGCCCGTGCCGGTCACACGCACATCGCGCCAGTATTGCTCGCGCGATTCACGAATCATCCCCAGCGCTTTCTTCAATCCCTCGGCGCTGCGAGCCATGCCGCAGTACTCCCACATGATTCCGCCGAGCTCCTTGTGATACGAGTCCACGCTGCGCGTGCCCTTCGCATCGACGAGACGCGACACGCGCCGGCGCACGTCGTTCTCGGCATCGGAAAACGCGGAGCTCTTCGCGTCGGCTTTCTTGCCGAACTGCGTCGCAAGATAATCGCCGATCGTGACCGGCAGCACGAAGTAGCCGTCCGCGAGCCCTTGCATGAGCGCGCTCGCGCCGAGGCGGTTCGCGCCGTGATCGGAGAAATTCGCCTCGCCGATCACATACAGGCCCGGCACGTTCGACATGAGGTTGTAGTCGACCCACAGTCCGCCCATCGAATAGTGCGGCGCCGGATAGATGCGCATCGGCATTTCGTACGGATCTTCGGCGGTGATGTCGTGGTACATGTCGAAAAGATTGCCGTAGCGCTCTTCGATCGTCTTGCGGCCGAGCCGCTTGATCGCGTCCGCGAAATCGAGATAGACGCCGCGACCCGACCCGCCGATGCCGCGGCCTTCGTCGCACACTTCCTTCGCCGCGCGTGAGGCGATGTCGCGCGGCGCGAGATTGCCGAAGCTCGGGTATTTGCGCTCGAGGTAATAATCGCGCTCCGCCTCGGGGATCTGTTTCGGGCCGCGCGTGTCGCCCTGCGTCTTCGGCACCCAGATGCGCCCGTCGTTGCGCAGCGACTCCGACATGAGCGTGAGCTTCGACTGGTAATCGCCGCTCTGCGGAATGCAGGTCGGATGGATCTGCGTATAGCAGGGATTCGCGAAGAGCGCACCGCGCTTGTGCGCGCGCCAGATCGAGGTCGCGTTCGACGCCTTCGCATTCGTCGAGAGATAGAAGACGTTGACGTAACCGCCCGTGCCTAACACGACGGCATCCGCGGCGTGGGCCTCGATTTTTCCGTTGAGGAGATTGCGCGTGATGATGCCCTTCGCATGGCCGTCGACGACGACGAGGTCGAGCATCTCGTAGCGATTGAACTGCTTCACCGTGCCGAGGGCGATTTGCCGCTCCAGGGCCTGGAACGCGCCGAGGAGAAGCTGCTGGCCCGTTTGTCCGCGCGCGTAGAACGTGCGCGAGACCTGCACGCCGCCGAACGATCGATTCTCCAGCGCGCCGCCGTATTCGCGCGCAAACGGCACTCCCTGGGCGACCGCCTGATCGATGATGTTCACCGACAGCTCGGCGAGACGGTGGACGTTCGCTTCGCGCGCGCGATAGTCGCCGCCTTTGATCGTGTCGTAGAACAGGCGATACACGCTGTCGCCGTCGTTGCGATAGTTCTTCGCCGCATTGATGCCGCCCTGCGCGGCGATCGAATGCGCGCGCCGCGGCGAGTCGTGATAGACGAAGCACTTGACGTTGTATCCGAGCTCGCCGAGGGACGCGGCTGCGGATGCGCCCGCGAGTCCCGCGCCGACGACGATGATGTCGTACTTCCGCTTGTTCGCGGGATTGACGAGCTTGTAGTGCGACTTGGCGTAGGCCCACTTGTCTGCGAGCGGACCGGGAGGAATCTTCGAGTCGAGTTGCATCAGTCGGGTTACCTCACGAATCCGAGCAGGACGGCGATCGGGAAGGAAACGTTCGCGACGGTGATGATCACAGCGAACGCGGTCGCGAAGTTGCGCCGCCACGCCTCGTACTTCTCATTCGTCAGACCGACGGAGCTGAACATGCTCCACACGCCGTGATAGAGGTGCAGGCCTAACGCGAGATTGGCGACGATGTACACAGCGGACACCCACCAGATCCGAAATCCCGTCACGACGTTGTGGTACGGATCGTCTTTGACGAAGTCGTGGTGGGCCTGGCCGGTGGTGAGATGCAGCAGGTGATAAATGACGAAGAGGAGAATGATCACGCCGCCCCAGCGCATCGTGCGTGCGGCGTAGGTTCCCTTCACGAAGCCGCGGTCGCGATACGCGACCGGCCGGGCCTCGAGATTCATCATCGTGAGCGCGTATGCGGCGTGGATGTGGAAGACGACGGCGAGGAGCAGGATCAGGCGCGTGATCCAGAGCGCCATGGTCTCAGGCATGGCCGGAGTGCCGAGCGCGCGCAGCCAGTGCGCGTATTCGTTCAAGTGTACGGACCCGAGGTACAGCTTCAGGTTCCCGACCATGTGCAGGAAGATCCAGCCGAAGAGGATCACGCCGGTGACAGCCATGACCGCCTTCTTGCCGATGGCAGAGCGGTAAAAGTTCCCGAACCACGTCATTCGAAGATCACCTCGGGTGGGGACTACGGCGGGTTGCATTCGGGTGCGCATCATATCGATCAAGGCCCTGCGGTCAAGGACGAGCGAGAACGCGCGAACGTGACGGACGAGTCGCCGACTCCATCTGACATTCGTCACCCGTCCGAACTGACCTTCTCCAGTGTTAGAACCGGCGATCGCGGCCCATCCTGTTGCACATGAGCAACGCCATCGCCCTTCACCCGGCAACTGCGCTTCCCGCGCAGCTCACCACCGTCACAAAACACTACGGACCTGTCGAAGCATTGCGCGGCATCAGTCTCTCGATTCGTCCCGGCGAGCTGGTCTCGCTCCTCGGCGCAAACGGCGCGGGCAAGACGACCGCCGTCCGCATTCTCCTCGGACTCGCGAAACCGAGCTCGGGCGAAGTGCGCGTCTTCGGCGCGGACCCGCGCGACGCCGCGAGCCGCACGCGCGTCGGCGCGGTGCTTCAGGTCGCGCGCGTTCCCGAGACCCTGCGCGTCCGCGAGCACATTCATCTGTTCTCGAGCTACTACCCGAATCCCCTGCCGATGGCCGAAGTCATCGAAGCCGCGGGACTGCAGGGACTCGAGAATCGAAAATACGGACAGCTCTCCGGCGGCCAGCAGAAGCGCGTCCTCTTCGCGCTCGCCATCTGCGGCAATCCGGATCTCCTGATCCTCGACGAACCGACCGCAGGACTCGACGTCGAAGCGCGCCGTGCAATCTGGAAACAAGTCCGCGCCTTCATCGCTCGCGGCCGCTCGGTACTGCTGACGACGCACTACCTCGCGGAAGCGGAAGCGCTCGCGAACCGCGTGATCGTCATTCACAAAGGATTGGTCGTGGCCGAAGGCACGCCGCAAGAGATCAAAGGCAACGCGGCGACGCTGGAAGATGCATTCATTGAGATGGTGTCGTGAGAACGACGTGGCCCGTGGTCCGTGGTCCGTGGTCAGTTGCCCGTGCCGTTTCGCCCGGGCGATGACGCACGGACAACGGGCCACTGACCACCGACCACTCGCAACTCGCAACTCGCAACTAAGGATCTAACATGCGAACGTACCTGCTCGAAATCAAATACGAATTCCTCAAAGCCCTCCGCCTCCCCGCGTACTCGCTGCCGACGATTCTCTTTCCGATCGTCTTCTACATTTTCTTCGGCGTTGTCGCGTTCAAGGGCCGCGGGTTCGACATGGCGTCGTATCTTCTCGCGACGTACGGCGCGTTCGGCGTGATCGGCGCATCGCTGTTCGGATTCGGAGTCTCCGTCGCCGTCGAGCGCGGTCAGGGCTGGCTGGAGGTGAAGCGCACCACGCCGATGCCGATCGCCTCGTACTTCGTATCGAAGCTGGCGATGTCGATGATCTTCAGCGCGATCATCGTCTGTCTTCTGTTCATCGTCGGAATCACGCTCGGTGGTGTGAAGCTGACGCTCGCGACGGCGTTGTCGCTCCTCGGCATCCTGGTCATCGGTTCGATCACGTTCTGCGCGCTCGGTCTCGCGCTCGGATTTCTCGCCGGGCCGAACTCCGCGGCGCCGATCGTGAACCTCGTCTATCTGCCGATGGGATTTCTCTCCGGCCTCTGGATTCCGATCGCGTTTCTGCCGCAATCGATTCAAGATCTCGCGCTTTGGCTTCCGCCTTATCACCTCGCGCAGCTCGCATTGCGCGTCATCGGAAGGTCGGCCGGGCAGTCGCCGGCGCTGCACGTCAGCGCGCTCGTTGCGGCGGCGCTGCTGTTCCTGACCATCGCCTGGATCGGATATCGGCGCGACGAAGGGAAGCTGTACGGATAGCCGGCACGGCCGGCAGCGCTGGTTGGCAAAGCCTCAGGCACGAGCGTCGCCTGTGGTGACGTTCTGCGGCGAACCGCGCGTAAACTGTTGCAATTACTCATGGGCCGCTTGATCCCGCACGACAACGATCTCGGCTGGACACCGTTCGCGTGGCTGATCTACATGGTGCCGTTCGTCACGACACCGCTGTACTCGAAACGCTTCGCGACGGCCGGCGGCTGGTCGATGTTCATCGGCGTGACGCTCGTGTTCCTCGTGCTGTACTTCCGCAGCTACTGGGTGCGCGGGCTCGAGCTGATGCTGATCTCTGCGGCGGTGACCGCGCTCGGACTGGCGTTCTGGCCGATCAGCTTTAGCGCGGGCGCGTTTTTCATTTATGCCGCGGCGATGCTCGGCCAGATGCAGTCGTCGCGCAAAGCGGTCCTTGGCGTGGCGCTGATCGCGATCATCACCGTCGTCGAGGCACTTCTTCTTCAGCGAGCGTTTTTCCATGCGGCGTGGCCGGTCGCGCTCGTGCTCCTCATCGGCGGAATCAACATTCACTTCTGCCAGGTCGGCCGCTCGAACGCGCGCCTGCGCCTCGCGCACGATGAGATCGAGCATCTGGCGAAGGTCGCCGAGCGCGAGCGCATCGCGCGCGATCTCCACGATCTCCTCGGGCACACGCTCTCGCTCGTGATTCTCAAATCCGAGCTGGCGACGAAGCTCGCCGATCGCGATCCGGAACGGGCGCGCGAAGAGATTCGCGACGTCGAGCGCATCGCGCGCGAGGCGCTCACCGAAGTGCGCGCGGCGGTCTCCGGATATCGCGCCGGCGGATTCCAGGCCGAGCTGCAACGTGCGCGCAGCGCGCTCGCGACCGCGGGGGTCGCGCTCGAAGCGGAGATCTCGAAGTCCCAGCTCTCGCCTTCGCAGGAAGCGGTGCTCTGCCTCGTGCTGCGCGAAGCGGTGACGAACATCGTGCGTCACGCCGGTGCGCGGAAATGCCACGTGGCGTTGTCGGTGTCGGATACGAGTTACGCGCTCACGATCGCGGACGACGGACGGGGAGGCAATGCGCCGTTCGGCAGCGGCCTGACAGGCATGGGCGAGCGCGTCGAAGTGCTCGGCGGCTCGCTGCTGCGCGACGGCCGCCACGGGACGATGCTCATCGTCACGCTGCCGGTGCCCGCGGCGCGCATCGAGGGACGCACCGCATGATCCGCGTCGTGGTCGCCGAAGATCAGGCCATGGTGTTAGGCGCGCTCGCGGCGCTGCTCGAGATCGAGAGCGACATCGACGTCATCGGCCGCGCGCAGGATGGCGAAGACGCGCTGGCTCTTTGTCGCAAGGAACTGCCGGACGTGCTTCTGACCGACATCGAGATGCCGCGCATGACCGGACTCGAGCTCGCGGCGAACGTGAAGCGCGAAGGCCTGGCCACGCGGGTCATCATTCTCACGACGTTCGCGCGCGGCGGATATCTGCGGCGCGCGCTCGAAGCCGGCGCATCGGGATATCTGCTCAAGGACTCGCCGGCGGAGCATCTCGCGAATGCAGTGCGTCGCGTGAAAGCCGGCGGACGCGTGGTCGATCCCGAGCTCGCCGCCGAAGCGTGGAGCGAGCCCGATCCGCTGACGGACCGCGAGCGTCAGGTGCTGCGCATGGCCGGAGAGGGACAGACCAGCGCCGGCATCGCGGAGTCGCTGCGATTGTCGGAAGGCACGGTGCGCAACTACCTGTCCGAGGCGATCAGCAAGTTAGGCGCGGGAAACCGCGTGGAGGCGGCGCGCATCGCTAGGGAGAAGGGTTGGCTGTGACCTTGCGCAGCTCGTCGCGCACGCGCAAGCCGCTCTTGGTCTTGTCGCACGCGAAAACTTCGCGATACGCGACGTTCGCGAGATAGTCCGTCGTCGCGACGCGATAGGTTTTCGTTGCATCGATCGTCGCCGGTCCGTCGATGGCCGACTCCGAATCCGAGCCTTTGCGCGATGCGCTGAAATCGAGAACGCGCTGGAGCTGCTCGCCGCTCATCGTGCAGACGATGATCTCGTTGTCGTAAGGGAGTGCCGCACGCAATAGCTCCATCGTCAACGTGCCCGCGGGAAGCGATCCGCGAAAACTGCTGACCGTCGACAACGCGACGTCGGCGTTGGTCGCGGCGCGCATGACCTGCAATGTGCGACGGGCGAGGCTCTCGACGCTCAGCGGTGCGGCGAGCCGGCCGATCGGAACGAACAGCTCGCGATACTGCGGATCGTTCTCGAGGTCGCGCTGCATGCGCGCGACTCTCTTCTCGATCATTCGATCCGCACGCATCGACGCGTCGACCGGCACGAGCGATCCGCGCACGTCGATCTTCCCGTCCGCGAAGGTCATCTCCACACGGCTGATGTAGGTGAGGTATTGCGACGGCGAGATGAACCAGGTGCTCGTACCGGGAATGCGCGTCAGCTCGCGTTTCAGATGACTGTGCGATCCGAAGATCAGATCGATTCCGGGAACGGCGCGCGCGAGCGCGTAATCCGCTTCGGCGTGCTGATGTCCGATCATCACGACCGCATCGACGCGCTCTTTTTCGCGCAGCTCGCGAACGACCTCGCGCGCGGCCGCGACCGGATCGCCGAAGGTCAGTCCAGGCACTTTCACCAGCTGCGGAAAGTCGCTGCCCGCGAGAGCGAACACACCGATGCGTTTGCCGGATACCGTGAAGACGCGGGATCGCTCGAAGCTCTTCGTGTTCGCACTGAGAATCGGATAACGCATCGCCGTTTTGCATTTCTCGAATGCCGCGAGGCCATAGTCCGCGTCGTGATTCCCGAACGCCGTTGCATCGACGACGCCGTTGAGCCACCGCCACTCGACGCAACCATATTTATCCGACCACGCCGGCGAGCCGCTGTTGATCGTGTCCCCGCCGCTGAACACCAACGCCCCGCGCCGCTTTTCCCCGCGCAGATACCCGACCGCGCGCGCAATTCCGCCGCGCTCGCCGTCGTCTGTGTAAAACGGCAGCGCGTGGGAGTGATAGTCGGAGAAATGAAGCAGCGTGACGGTCGTCTGCGCGCCGAGAGGAAGCGCGAGACACAGCAGAAGGATCAACTTGCGCATCGCGGCGGAGTGTAACTTATGGAGTGCGGCGGCCACGCCGCCGCTTTTTCGATGGCGCACGTGTACCGCACCGAGAAAGCGGCGGCATGGCCGCCGCACTCCAAACTCATGGCTGTAACGCCAACGTCTCACTTCCTCCAGCCGTAATCACCACCTTCTCCACCGATGGCAATGTGCGAAGCGTTTGCGTGACGGAGTCGCGGATCATTCGGGCGCGGCAGGAGCCGCCCACGTTTTGCAGGGCGGCGTTGAAGTCGACGGTGAGCACGCCGTCGCGGAGGTTGATCGATTCGACGCGCGCCTCGCGTGGAAAGGCCTGCGCGGCGCCGGCCTTGCGCTCGGTCTCAATGGGACCGGCGATCAATGCTTCGACGACGAGACGGGCCATGGAGATGCTCTTGGGAATCGGACGGCGAAACGCGGCGACGCGCGTACAATTCTCGTCGGGGAAATGGAGCGTCGTTGCGATCCGCTCGACGTCGAACGGTTTTTCGGAGCGGAACAACGATCGCTCGGAACCGTCCTTCGCCGAATATTCGAGCGCCTCGACGATGACGCGATCCCCGGGATCGCGCGTGATCCAGATCGTGCCGCGATAGGGATTGTGATGGCCCATGTCTCCCGTCGCGGTGGTGAACGTCTCCGTGATCAGCGCGCCGTTTTCGTCGCGCGCGCGCAGGACCACGTTGTTCTCGAACGTCCTCGCGCGACCCGTCACAATGAGCGGATTGGCGATCTCGACGGAGTCGATGGTGATCTCACGTTGTGATGCAGGACGATCGGGCGCCGGCGCGAGCGGCGTCGGTTTTGCGGGCGGCGCCGGTTTCTCTGCAGAACAGGCGAGGAACAGACCGAGAGCGAGCGTGGCGCGGCGCATGATTCGTACGTGCTCGCAACGACTCTGCCAGCAATCGGTAAACGTGAGACAGATCACTCCGCCGCGTCGAGGGCGTACGATCTCATGCGCGCGAGGTATGTCATGAAACGTCTGCTTGCTCTTCTCTTCCTAACGTTCGCTGCGCTTGCGCAAGACCCGCCGGTGATCGATTCGATCACACCTTCATCCGGTCCCGCCGCGGGCGGCACCGAAGTGGTCATCCGCGGCGACAATTTCTCGACGAAGGTTCTCTGCATTCTCCCCTGCCCGCCGATCGTCTCGTTCGGCGAGATCGAGGTGCCGGTACAGAAAGAATCGAACGACGAGCTCACCGTCATTACACCGGCACATCCCGCGGGCACGGTCGACGTCACGGTCAAAGTCACCGGCGAGAATCCGGTCACGAAAAGCAACGGATTCACGTTCGCCGGCGGACAAGAGGCGCTGTACGAGCTCGCGCTGTTGCCGGTCTATCTCGACGGTCCTGTCGACGGCGCGTTCGGAGCTCGCTGGATAACCGACTTCTGGATTCGCAACAATGGACAAGATCCGGTTTCCCTTGCGCCGTGGCCGTGCGAGACCGTGTGTCCTCCCGTGTTTCCTCTGACCTATTCGCTGGCGCCGGGATTCTCGCTCCACAATCTCCCCCCGTTCCCGGTGGAGGGCGGCAATCCGAGCCGCCTGCTCTTCGTCAGTAAGCCGGGCCCATCGAACGTCTCCATGGGACTTCGATTCGCCGACCTGTCGCGCACGTCGCTGAACGGCGGTACCGATCTTCCTGTGATCCGCGAGAACGAGCTGCTGGTGAAGGAATCGCAGCTCTTCAATATGCCGCTCACCGATCCGAAATTCCGAGTGCTGCTCCGCGTCTATGACACGGCCTACACCTCATCGAAGTTCCGCGTGGTGATCTTTCCGCAGGCGGACGGCTCTCAGTCAGAGGTGCACTCGGAGGAGCTGACGGCGGTCACGTCACAGACCGGCCAGTTTCGGA
>Ga0075428_100001841_pt1 | contig 22715 bp, 22 predicted proteins | sample RhiMetdeltSRZDD2_FD_75291 | JGI IMG/M metagenome (GOLD analysis project Ga0075428, IMG submission 75291) | Populus rhizosphere microbial communities from Tennessee, USA - Rhizosphere MetaG P. deltoides SRZDD2 | ecosystem: Host-associated > Plants > Roots > Rhizosphere > Soil | place: USA... | reverse complement strand
TCGCTCCAGACTTTCTGGATCAGCTCGAGCGCGGAGGCGAGGTCGTCGCGCTCGAGCGCGTCGAGAACGCGCGAGAAGCCCGGGGCCTCCACCAGCCCCGCCTCCTCCCACGCCTCGAGCCAGAGCGGCATGTAGCGGAGCCCGGAGAGGATGATCCCGCGGATCGTCGCCACCAGGTACGGCCGGTTCGCCGGCGCCAGGATCGCCTCGTGGAAGTCGGCGTAGAGGCGCACCCGGGTCAGGGGGTCGCGGGCGCGGTCCATCCGCACGACGATCGCCCGTGCCGTCGCGATCGTCCGGGACGTCATTTGCGGCCAGGCCTGGCGGATCCCCTGCGCGGCCAGGGTCGAGCGGACGTCGGCCATCTCCCGAAGCTCGCGGCTGGAGACCGGGCGGACCCGCGCGCCTCGGTTCGGGAGGAACTCCACGAGCCCCTCGGATGCGAGCGTGTGCAGGGCCTCACGGAGCGGGATCACGCTACAGCCGAGCGAGGCCGCCAGCTCCTCCTGGCGGAGCTTGACCCCGGACGGGTAGACGCCCCGCAGGATCGCCTCGCGGATCGCGCCGGCCAGGCGCGGGGCGCTCGGCGAGCGCTTCTCGCGCGCCCTCGCGGCGCTCACGGCTTCCGCGTGCGCTCGAGGATCGACTTGAGATCCTCGACCGTCCGGTTCCGCTTGGCGTCGGAGTGCCCGAGGATCGCCTGGAGCGCGTCCCCGATGTGCGGGATGTACTTCTCGATATAGGAGCGCTTCTTCTCCTCGTCGGCCACGCGGCGGCGGTGGCGGACGAAGACGCCGAGCCGACGGCCGGCTTCCATCAGGGCGAGCCTGAGCTCCTTGACGATCTCCGGGTACGAGGCGACCGCCTCCTTGGACTCCGAGGTGAACGGGACCCAGACCGAGGCGACGTGGACCGAGAGGATCATCGGCCCCGTCGGCAGGGCCCCCTTGGACTGGAGCAGCCCGTACGACCTCCAGTCCACCGAGAGGACCGCCTTCGTGATCGCGCAGGCCCCCTGCTGGTACTGGAGCGGCACGCGGTTGGCGAATCGGTACAGCTCGATCAGCTCGTCTCCCGGGAGCTGGCCGCCGTAGGCGAGCCCGACCTCGACCTGGAAGGGGTTCCCCCGGTAGACGGCGGGAGGCCGCGTCGCCGCCGTCGCGAAATCGCACGGGACGCGCGTCTGCAGCCCCTTGGCCAGGAGCTCCTCGCCGATCGGGGAGAGGCAGGCGGTCGGCGGGGCCATGATCTTGACCGTCGGGATGGCGCGGAAGATCGCCTCCGCTTGCGAGGTCGACACCCGCCGCGGGTCGGCGTCCGGCCTCACCCCGGCCGCCCGGCAGATCTGCTCGGCGACCGCAGGGCTCACGCGCGAGAAGTCGGAGGAGAGCATGGCGCGGACCGTCCTCTGCGACGAGTCCTTCAGCATGCGCAGGAGGATCCCGAGCTCGATCCCGTAGGGGTGCGGCTTGATCTCCTTCGAGGCGACCGGCAGCTCGTGCACGACCCGCTCGAAGACCCGGACGTCCTCCTTGGGCGCGACGTAGCGGAGCGTGACGTGGGGGTTGGCCACCGCGCTCTGCTCGATGTAGTCGTCCACCGAGCGCCGGCCCTTCTTGTACGTCGCCTCCAGCTCGATCTCGACCCGGGTCCCCTGGTCCCGGTCCCACGGGACCTCCACGTCCTTGTGGACGACCGGCGCGTTCTTCTGCGTGTCGATCGCGATCTCGAAGAGGTGGGCCGGCTTCCTCGGTCCGGTCTTCGAGACGATCCGCACGGGCTTGCCCGTGGTGAGGACGCCGTACATCCCGGCGGCCGAGATCCCGATCCCCTGCTGCCCGCGCTGCTGCTTGAGCCGATGGAACTTCGACCCGTAGAGGAGCTTGCCGAAGATCTTCGGGATCTGCTGCCGCACGATCCCCGGACCGTTGTCCTCGACCACGATCCGGAACCGCTCCTCCCCGAGCTCCTGGATCTCCACGATCAGCTCGGGGAGGATCCCCGCCTCCTCGCAGGCGTCGAGGGAGTTGTCCACCGCCTCCTTGATCGCGGTGAGCAGCGCCTTCTGGGGGTTGTCGAACCCGAGCAGGTGGCGGTTCTTGGTGAAGAACTCCGAGATCGAGATCTCCCGCTGCCGCGCGGCCATCGTGGTCGCGTCCTCGCGCGCGGGGGGGACGCCACGCGGAGCGGTGCGAGGTCCGGCGACAGGCGTGGCGACGGGCGCGTCGAAGAGTGCGGGCTGCGCGGCGCGCGCGCGTGCGCTCGTCTTCTTGGCCATCGGAGCGCGCATTGTATCAACGCGACGCTCGCGGACGTCCGGCGGACGATGAAACGCGGCGGTGCCGCGCTCGGCCTTCCGGCACGCGCGTTGCCCTCGTTCGGCGCGCGGCAGGGGGCCAGACTCCCAGCCGCCGGCGACGGGTAACGGGACCCCCGGAGCCGGTGGACCGTCACGCCGCCGGACGCGGGCCGGGGTTCTTTCGAGGAGGCGACTCCGGTCCGTGTCCGTTCCTCCCTATAATCGGCGGATGGCGCGGGGATTCGCAGCGACACCTCCGTTCGGCGGTCCGGAGGCGGCCGCCGCGTTCGACGACGCGGCCGCGGCCGTGCTCCCGGTCCCCTACGAGGCGACCGTCTCCTACGGAGGGGGGACCGCGCGCGGACCCGAGGCGATCCTCGACGCGTCCACGCAGGTCGAGCTGTACGACGAGCAGCTCGGGCGCGAGCCGTTCCGCGCCGGGATCTGGACCGACGCGCCGCTCGACGTCGCGGGGACGACCGAGCAGGTCGTCGCCAGGATCCGCGAGCGCGTCGCGCGGCTGATGGACGCGGGGAAGTGGGTCCTCATGCTCGGGGGGGAGCACTCGATCACCCCCGGCGCCGTCGCCGCCGCGGCCTCGCGACATTCCGGCCTTCGCGTCGTCCAGCTCGACGCCCACGCCGACCTCCGGGAGGAGTACGAAGGGGACCGGTGGTCCCACGCCTGCGCGATGGCGCGATGCCTCGATCTCGGCGTCACGCTCACCGCGATCGGCATCCGCAACTACAGCGCCGGCGAGGCGCGCCGGATCGGCGCGGGGATCCCGGGCTACCGGATCGTCCACGGCTGGGAGTTGCGGGACCACGCCCGGATCGAGCGCGCGCTCGAGGGGGTGGACGGCCACCCGGTCTATCTGACGGTGGACGTCGATTACTTCGATCCGGGGATCGTCCCGGCGACGGGGACCCCCGAGCCGGGAGGCGGAGCCTGGTGGCCCACGCTCGAGCTCCTCGATGGGCTGTTCGCCCGCGCGAACGTGGTCGCCTGCGACGTCGTCGAGCTCGCGCCCGCCCCGGGATTGCACCACGCCGACTTCGCCGCCGCGCGGCTGGCCTACAAGTTGATCGGCCTGCGTTTTCCCCGCTAGCGCCGGATCAGCTCCGCGCCCACCTCATGATCTCGGGGACGGTCGGGCGCTTCCCATACATCAGGATCCCGATCCGGAACACCTTCGCCGCGGCGCGGAACAGGATCCAGGTCGTCGCCGCCGTGAGCAGGATCGACAGCGCGATCTGCCACGCAGGGGGCGTCTGGACGCAGATCCTCATGAACATCACCATCGGCGCGAAGATCGGCGTCAGCGACAGCACCACCGCCACCAGCGAGTCCGGATGGCCGACGAAGAAGATCGTCGCCATCATCGGGAGCATCAGGCACATCTGCACCGGTGCCTGGAGGTTCTGAGCCTCCTGCTCCGAGTTGCAGACCGCGCCGATGCAGGCGAACAGGGCGACGTACATGAAGTAGCCGAGGATGAAGTACACGAGGAAGAGCACGAGCTTCGCGGGCGTGAACGTGGAGACGACCCCCGAGAACTCGGCCCCCGAGAACTTCGCCATCACGAAGAAGCGCAACGCCCCGGCCGTCACCATGTAGATTGCGACCTGAGTGAGACCGACGAGCCCGATGCCGAGGATCTTCCCCGTCATCAGCTCGTTGGGGCTGATGGAGCCGAGCAGGACCTCCATCACGCGGCTGGACTTCTCCTCGAGGATCCCACGCATCATCGCGATCCCGTAGAGCAGCACCGTCATGAAGAGGATGAAGACGAAGGTGAACGTGCCGAAGTAGACGCCGAGGAACCCCTTCTTCGTGGAGCCCCCCTCGCGCTGCACCTCGAACGTCTCCATCTCGACCGGCGCCATCAGCTTCGCGACCACGTCCTTGTCCACGGCGACGTTCGCCTTCTCGAAGCGCAGTCCGATGATCGCCCTGCGGAGCGCCCCCTGGAACTCCGCGATCGACCGGATGTCGCCGACCGACTTCCCGTAGAAGTTGAACGCGTTTTCGGCGTCGATGTCGTCGGCGACGGTGAGCACCCCGAACAGCTCGCCGCTGCGCACCCGTCCCTCGAGCGAGGCGCGGGTCGCGTCGATCGTCCCGGCGATCGGGACGTCCTCGATCCGGTACCGCGGCGTCCCGTCCTTCAGCTTCTGGTCCCCGAGCTCGCGGACGAGGGGCTCGCGGAGCTTCTTGGTCCCGTCCACCAGCGCGATCGCCTGGGGCTTGTTCCCCGAGAGACCGACGAGGGCCATCGGCCCGACGGTCAACGCGACCATCAGGACGGGGAAGATCGCGGTCCCGATCCAGAACGACTTCTTCATGACCCGCTCGCGGTACTCGCGGCGGACGACCATCATCATGCTATGCATCGCCGACCCTCTCGAGCGCCGGCACCGCCGGCGCGCCGACCTTCTCGATGAAGATGTTGTGGAGCGTCGGGGCGACGATCTCGAACTTCGTCACGCGCAGGCGCCCCGACAGGGCCCGGAGGATCCCCTGGGGATCCGCGCCGGCCTCCAGCCGGATTTCGGAGTAGGCGCCGTAGTCGTCGATCCGCGCCACCTCGGGGAGGCTCGCGAGGAATGCGCCGTCCCCGGTGTACTCGACCAGCACGGAGTTCTTCCCGAACCCTTCCTTGACGCGCGCGAGCGGGCCGGAGAGCACGAGCCGCCCCTTGTTGATCAGGGCGATCTCCTTGCACAGGCGCTCCGCGGTCTCCATCTGATGCGTGGAGAACACGATCGTCGTCCCGCTGCGGTGGAGCGCGAGGATCTGGTCCTTGAACAGGTTCTGGTTCACCGGGTCCATTCCCGAGAACGGCTCGTCGAGGATGAGGATCGGCGGGTTCCCCAGGACGGCGGCGGCGAACTGGATCTTCTGCTGCATCCCCTTCGACAGCTCCTCGACCTTCTTCATCCCCCAGTCGGCGATTTCGAGGCGCTCGAGCCAGACCTGGGCCTCCTTGCGCGCGTCGCGCGGCGTGGCCCCCTTCAAGGTCCCCTGGAACTCGAGGACGTCGAGGACCTTCATCTTCCGGTAGAGGCCGCGCTCCTCGGGGAGATAGCCGACGTGGTTCCGCACGTTGTCCGACGCGGGCTTCCCGAGGACGGAGATCGTGCCGGAGTCCGGCCGGATGATGTCCATGATCATCCGGATCGTCGTGGACTTGCCGGCTCCGTTCGGGCCGAGGAGCCCGAAGATCTCTCCCTCGGGGATGTCGAGCGTGACGCCGTCGACCGCCCGGAAGTCGCCGAACGCCTTCACGACATCGCGGATTGCGATGGCGGTAGTCATGAGGTCCTCCTCCTGCTGTGCCGGCTCAGTATACGGACGCGGACACCCCCGGTTATGCTTGACCCCATCCGTGACCACCGATACCTTTAGCCGGCGATGATCACCGGTTTCAACACGGACGTCCAGTACGAAGGACGCGTGTTCCACGTTCAGACCGAGGACAAGGGGCTCGACAATCCGGTCGTCGAGAGCCTGGTCTACACCGGGGGGGAGATCATCACCTCCCGCCGGTCGTCGTACGGCGACCTCGTCCGCGCGAACGAGTACTCCGAGCAGGAGATCGCCCGCCGGATGGAGACCCAGCACCAGGCGATCATCCGCGAGATCCTCTCCGGGCGCTTCGACCCCGAAGGCCCGAAGCCGTTCGGCTACAACATCATCACGAACCGGAGCCTGGACGAGGTCGTGCTCGACTTCCTCGCGAGGGAGGTCGGGCTCGAGCAGATCCGCCTCGAGATGGCCGAGCAGCAGACGTTCGTCGAGGGGACCGAGCCGACGCTCAACCTCCGGGTTCTCGCGGAGGCCTCCGACCGTCCCGTCGCGGGGGCCAAGGTGACGGTGAAGCTGATCTCCACGCGCGAGAAGCCCAAGGAGGTGTTCTCGGGGACGACGGCGCAGGACGGCCGCGTCGAGGCGAGGTTCCAGATCCCGGACATGCCGGGCGCGAACGCGGCGATCCTGTTCCAGGCGGAGGCGGCGGGGAACAACGCCGAGATCAAGCAGCTCGTGATGAAGGGCGGCGCCTAGCTGGTCCGCCGCGTGGCGCCGCGCGCCCGCTCCATCTCCCGCTCGACGTCCCGCCGCGCGATCGCCTCGCGCTTGTCGAACGCGCGCTTCCCCTTGGCGACCGCGACCTCGAGCTTGATCCGCCCGCTCTTCAGGTAGAGGCGCAGCGGGACGAGCGTGACCCCCGCGCCGTCGGTCGCCTTCGCGATCTTGCGGATCTCGCGCGCGTTGAGCAGCAGCTTGCGCACGCGCAGCGCATCGACGTTCTCGCGGCTCCCCGGCTCGTAGGGCGAGATGTGCGTTCCGTGGAGAAACACCTCGCCGCGCTCGACTTTCGCGTACCCGTCCTTCAGATTGGCGCGGCCGGCGCGGATCGACTTCACCTCGGTCCCGGTGAGGACGATTCCGGCCTCGTACCGCTCGAGGAGATGGTATTCGTGGGACGCCGCGCGATTCCGCGCGAGCACGGCCTCCTCGGTCCCGTCTTTCGGCTTTTTCGCGGCCACGGGGCGGGTATAGTACACGCCGCATGGACGTCGTCGGCATCCGTCTGGGCGTGACACCGCGCGCCCGTCACTGCGATCCCGCGGGGCTCCCTCTCGAGGTCGGCGAGGCGTGCCTCGTCGAGACCGATCAGGGGGTGCAGTTCGGAACGGTGGTCGCCGCGATCCTCGCGAACCCCTCCTACGCGGCCGGAACGAAGCTCCCTCGCGTCATCCGCCGCGCCGATCGGGACGACGAGGAGGCGTACGCCCGCAAGACGGCGACGGAGCAGGAGGCGCGCGCGTTCTGCCTGGGGAGGATCCGCGAGCGCGCCCTTCCGCTGAAGCTCGGGTTGGTGGAGCGGCAGCTCGACGGACGCAAGATGACCTTCTACTTCACCGCGGAGGGACGGATCGACTTCCGCGACCTCGTGCGGGACCTCTCGGGGCGCTACAACGCGCGGATCGAGATGCGGCAGATCGGGGACCGCGAGGACGCCCAGCTCAAGGGCGGGTGCGGCCCCTGCGGCAAGCAGCTGTGCTGCTCGACCTTCCTGAAGGGATTCGAGCCGATCTCGATCAAGCTCGCGAAGGCGCAGGGGCTCTCCCTGAACCCGTCGAAGATCTCCGGGATGTGCGGACGCCTGATGTGCTGCCTCAAGTACGAGTACGACCCGGAGACGAAGGCGCCGAAGAAGAAGGCCGGCGGCTGCTCCGGATGCGCAGTCAAGCGCGGACCAGCCCCAGCTCCGTAAGCCTCCGCCACAGCTCCGCGCGCTTCAACGCGAGCGCCTTCGCCGCCGATCGCAGCGCCGTCCGGGCGTCCCCCTCCGCCTCGTCGAGCGCCCGCGCCCACGCGCGCGCGATCGCGTCGTCCCCGTCCGCGCGCGGCGCTTCCGACGGATCCCGTCCCGCGATCGCGAGCGTAAGCTCGCCGCGGACCTCCTCCCCCAGCGCCGCGAGCACCTCCACGGCGGATCCGCGGAGGATCGTCTCGTGGACCTTGGTCAATTCCCTCCCGAGCACGATCGTCCGGTCCCCCATCGCCGCGGCGATGTCGTCGAGCGACTGCCGGATGCGATGCGGGGCCTCGTAGACGACGACCGTCCGGCTCTCCGCCGCGAGGTCACGGAGGAGCCGCCGCCGCTCGGAGGCCCGCCGCGGGAGGAACCCCTCGAAGAGGAACCTGTCCGCCGGGAGCCCGCTCGCCGACAGGAGCGCGACGACCGCGGACGGGCCGGGGATCGGCGAGACGCGGAAGCCGGCCCGGTGCGCGGCGTCGATCAGCAGCGCGCCCGGATCGGAGATCCCCGGCGTGCCGCCGTCGGAGACGAGGGCGACGTCGCCCCCCGCGCCGAGCGCGCCGAGGACGCGCTCGAGCCGGTCGCGCTCGCTGAACTTGTGGAGGGCGACCATCGGGGCCGCGACGCCGATCCGCGCGAGGAGCTTCGACGTCCGCCGCGTGTCCTCGCAGGCGATCAGCGTGGCGCCCGCGAGGGTCTCCCGCGCGCGCGTCGAGAGGTCGTCGAGGTTCCCGAGCGGTGTCGCGACGACGTGCAGGGTGCCCGTCATCGACCGCCCGGCGGTCGAGGGACGAAGCGCGCGTGGAACCGCGCGTGGACCACCGGCTCGATCGTCACGAACAGGAAGGACGGATCGGGAATGCCGAAGTCCGCCCAGGAGACGTCGAAGCGCCCGGACGCGGCGAGCCCGCCCGCGCGGGAGGTCAGCGCGAGCGCGATCGTCGCGGGGCGCGTGACGCCGCGGATGGTCAGGCGGCCGGTGAGCGTCCCCTCGACGGTCCCGTCCGCGCTCGGATCTCCCGACGGCGCGAACCGCTCCGGCTCCAGCACCATCTTGGGGTAGGTCGCGACCTGGAGCGACTTGGCGCGCATGGTCGCATCCCGTTTCGAGTTTCCGGTCTCGAGCGAGGCGGCGTCGATCTCGATCCTGCCGGAGAGCGCGAGCACGGGGCCTTCCACCGGCGTCGCCTCGACCGTCCCCGAGACGCGCTTCGTCGTGCCGTGGACCGTGTGAAGCGTCGCCTTGAGATCGAAGGCGGCTTCGACATCGGCCGGATCCACCGCGAGCGTGGTGGGCCCCGTCACCAGGGCGGCGAGCACGAGGGCCGAAAGCATGCGCCTAGGTTATCTTGGAACGGCCATGCCTCGCCTCGCCGCCGGAGCGCTCGCGCTCGCCGCCGTCGCCGCCGCCCCCTCCCCCGCGCGCCTCCCGGTCCACCGGGACGCCCCGGCAATGGAGGAGGCGGTGCTCGACGCCACCCGCGCCTTCCTCCACGCCGACACGACCGCCGCCCGGGGGGCGCTGGACCGGATCGAGAAGTCCTGCCGGCGCCTGTCGCGGGACGAGGCCGCCGCGTGGACGCAAGAGGTCGTCAACGAGGACATCGCCATGCACGCGGCGCTCGACCGGGCCCGCGAGCTGACGTCGCGCGGGGAGATCGACGACGCGGTGGCGTCGCTCGTCTGGGTCGAGCGCACCTGCCGCACCTGTCACGCGCTGCGGCCTACGACGACCAGTCCCGCGGGTAGCGAAAGTCCCAGCCGACCGAACGGGTCGATACCTTAGCGACGACCGGAAGCTTGCGCTTGAACTGCGAGCGGACGACGAGCCGCCGCAGCCGCTCGACCGCGTCGCGCCGGAAGCCTCTCTTGACGATCGTTCCCGGGGCGACGCGCGCGTCCACGAGCAGCGCGAGGATCCGGTCCATCTCGTCGTAGGTCAGCCCCAGGTCCCGCTCGTCCGTCTGCGCGGGGAAGAGGTCGGCCGAGGGAGCCTTGGCCAGGATCGCCTTCGGCACGCCAAGCGCCCGCGCGAGCTCCCGCACCTGGGTCTTGTAGAGGTCGCCGAGCGGGTTCAGCGCCGAAGCCAGGTCTCCGTGGATGGTCCCGTACCCCAGGAGCAGCTCGGTCTTGTTGCTCGTTCCGAGGACGAGCGCGTCGTGCTCCGCCGAACGATCGTAGAGCACCAGCATCCGCACGCGCGCCATGACGTTCCCGAGGCGCCGCGGGCCGATCGGCCCGGCCTTCGAGGCGAAGACGTCCACCAGCTCGGAGATCTCGAACCGCTCGGCCAGGATGCCGAGGTCGCCAACCACCGATTCCGCGTCGCGGACGGAAGCCGGGCTGCTCGTCCGGTAGGGCATGAGCACGCCGACGACCCCCGATCGTCCGAGCGCGCGGACGGCGAGATAGGCCGCGAGGGCGGAGTCGATCCCCCCGGAGAGCCCGAGCACGACCCGGCGGAGGCCGGTCCGCTCCACCTCTTTCTTGATGAACCCCTCGAGGATGCTCGTGGTCGCCTCGGGGTCGATCGAGAGATCCGGCTCCGCGAGGGGGGCCGGGGCGACCCAGCGCAGCTTCCGGCTCAACGCGCCTTCCTCCGCGGCGCGGCCGGCTCCTGCAGGAACACCATGTCGAGCGGGTCGGGGACCTGGAAGCGCTCCTGCCGGATCCGGGCGATCTCGCGATGAACCAGCTCGAGGTTCTCGTCGCGCAGCAGGGGATAGGCGGTCCTCGCCCGGCGGAGCACCTCGACGTCGAGCTCGGCGACCGTCATCCCCTCGGAGAGCCCGGGGAGCGACGCGACGATGCGCCCGAAGGGATCGAGCGCCGCCGAGCCTCCGCCGAAGTTCAGGCCGTCCTCGTAGCCGACGCGGTTGACGTAGACGACGAACGACGTTTGGAACTGCGCCGTCGTCCGGAGCAGGTCGTGCCACACGGTGAGGCTCGTGATCCCGCGCCCCGGCTTGGCGCCGCGCGTCGGTCCGCTCGACGGGGCGATGAGGATCTCGGCCCCGTCCTGGACCAGGAGCCAGGCGCAGGTCGGGTGCCAGGCGTCCTCGCAGATCAAGATCCCGGCGGGCCCGCGCGGGGTCTCGAACGCGCGGACGAGGTCGCCTGCGGCGAAGTCGCGCCCCTCGTCGAACATCCCGTAGGTCGGGAGATAGATCTTCCGGTGGATGTGGAGGACGCGCCCCTTCGAGAGATAGGCCGCGGCGTTGTGGAACCGGTGCCCCTGCGTCTCCTCCGCGAAGCCCACGACCATGTCGATCTGCGCCGACGCCCGGAGGAGCTTCCGGAAGAGCGGCGCCTCCCGCGAGAGCGCGACCTCCGGCACCTGGTCGCGCAGGACGTATCCGGTGAGGGAGAGCTCCGGGAAGACGACGACGTGAGCCTTCTTCCGCCGCGCGAGCGCGACCGCGTCCAGGTGGATCTCGAAGTTGGATTTCAGATCGCCCAGCTTGGGAGCGATCTGGGCGAGCGCGACGCGCACGGTCTGCATCGGAACCCGTGACGGTAGCACAGCGCTTCACGCCGCCACCACGCCACATCGGCACATCGGCCACGCGTGCGCACTAAACCGGCCAAATCGGCCGATTACGGACCCATCGACTCGCGTTCCGAGCGTGGCGTCCGCCGGCCGGATCGTCGAAGAAGGCCTGCCGCACCGAGCTTTTCGGCAGTGGCGGTAGCTATTGGATGAATTCCAGGGATGTGGCCCGGATCTTTCATATAGGGAGAGCATCCCCGGAACGTCGACCTAGGAGGACGTCATGGCCCGCAAGCCGATGATGATCGAGGACCCGATCGAGTTCGATCCGGCCGTGCAGACCGAGGCCGACGAGGCTCGGGCCGAGATCGCCGAGGCGCAGCGCGCCGCTCGCCGCAAGGGGAAGGACAAGGACAAGCCGGCGACCGAGACCGACCGTCCGACCGCGGCGATCCTCCCGATCTACCTCCGCGAGATGGGGGCGACCCCCCTGATCGACGAGACCAAGGAGGTCGAGCTCGCGCGGGAGCTGCAGGAGGCCCGCGAGGGACTCGCGAAGATCGCGCTCCGGCTTCCCGCGTACATTAGGGAGTACGCGCTCGAGGGGGACTTCGACGGCCCGAAGCGCGGCCGCGAGTGGCCCCTCGACGACCTGCTGACGTTCTACGGCCGGCTCGCCCGCTACGCGCGCGAGCATCACGATTCGAAGGCGCAGGCGGCGTTCAAGACCGCGCGCGAGCACAAGAAGCACGTCGATCACGCCCGGGACGCGCTGATCCTGGCCAACCTCCGGCTCGTCGTGCACATCGCGAAGAAGTACCTCAACCACGGCATCTCCTTCATGGACCTGATCCAGGAGGGGAACATCGGTCTCATGAAGGCCGTGGAGAAGTTCGAATACGAGCGCGGCAACAAGTTCTCGACGTACGCCTACTGGTGGATCAAGCAGGCGATCGAGCGCGCCATCGCGGACAAGGCGCGGATCATCCGGATCCCCGTCCACGTCAACGAGAAGATCAAGAAGATCGCCCGCGTCTCGCGCGAGCTCGGAGAGACGCTCGGCCGCAAGCCGACGCCGCAGGAGATCGCGAAGAAGCTCCGGATGCCGGTCGCCAAGATCGAGGAGATCCTGGGCGTGGTGCAGGAACCTCAGGCGCTCGAGGACCTCTCCGCGGACGACGATTCGCCGGGACTGCTCCGCTTCGTCGCCGATCCGAACGCCGTGTCGCCGCTGGAGCGGACGGTGGACCGTGAGCTGCGCGAGAAGATCGAGTCCACGATGCGCGTGCTCAACGCGCGCGAGGAGGAGATCGTCCGTCTGCGCTTCGGGATCGGGCGGGACATGCCCTACACGCTGGAGGAGATCGGGCGGGTCATGGGCTTGTCCCGCGAGCGTGTCCGGCAAATCGAGGCGACGGCCTTGAAGAAGATCCAGTCCGCGCGGGAGTGCAACGCCCTGCGGGAGTTCCTCGGCTGAGGCTCAGCGGGGCGGCGCGTTCCGGTATCGGGCCGCGAGCCCGCCGCCGCGGGCGGCGAAGGGTGTGACACTCGGTCGGCCGGCGCCGCGGAGCTTCATTCCGTCGTTCTTACACGATCCCCCGCGCTTCCACGATCCGCCGCCGTAGCTCGCGTGAACCGTGTTCCACCAGGTGGACGCCGGATACCCGAGCCGCAAGGACGGGTAGTAGTACCCGTAGCCAGAACCATAGCCTGCGCCGACGTCCGTCCTCTCGTCCGCAATACGCAGCGCCGCACGGTTGAGGTCGTACTGCCGATCGGCGTCGATCCGCGCGTATTGGCGGTCGATGTACTGCTCGATCCAGGCCCAATCCTCCGGAGCGCTCGACGCGATCGGCGCGACCTGCGTCGGCGGGGGGGGACCGAACATCCGGTCGAGGTCCTCGCTCGTGTAGAGCGGGACCGGCTCCTCCGCGAGCGCGGACGCACCGGTCAGCAGCATCGTCAGCGGGACCCAGGCGGCAAGCGCGCGCGCTCGCATGGCCGAAGCGTACGGTGACCTGCACTTTTGCGCCACGCGGAAAGCCTGTGGAAATCGGCCCCAGCGCGCGAATCCATCCGCAGGCCGTTGGCGTGCGCGCCTGCGTTTCGCCCTAAATCATTGATCTCAATGAAGATCTTCCAGGCAAGCCGCGTGGAAAACTCTGCGGATGGCTGTGGATGGGAGGAGCGCTTCTTCGATCTCTTTCACAGGTTTTCAACAACGAGGCCGGGCGCTGAGCAGGCTCCGCAACGGTCCCATCAACCCCGTGGAGGCGGAGGATCGCCTCGGGTACATTCACGCGCATGACGATCTTCCACCTGCGGAGGGCGTACCACGATTCCCTCTCGAACATGCGCAGCTGGTTGATGGACACCTCGCTGTCGGGCCGGCTGACCGTTCTCGACCGGCTGTCGATCATCGACGCCTGGCAGCAGGAGATGGTCGAGTTCTTCACGAAGAACGGCTACTGCTTCTCGTGCAACAAGCGCGTCAGCCGCTGCACCTGCCCCAAAGAGCCCCAGTAGACCGGTCGCTCCAGACCCTTAGACTAGGGGCGTGTCCGGTCTCGTCGTCCCCGACCGCGAGCAGGTGCGCGCCGTGCTCAACGACTCCTACGCGCTGTGGGGCGCGGGGCTGTCGCTTCCGGACTATCACGCGATGTGGGCGGAGCTCGCCGATTCCCCGTGGGGACGCGCCTGGTACGGATGGCGCGCCTGGATCGACGACGAGGGCCGCGTCGCCTCCAGCCTGAAGCTCTACCGCCCGCTGCTTCGCTTGAATGACCGAACGGAGCGCGCGTGCGTCATCGGCGCGGTGTTCACCTCGCGCGAGCACCGGAGGCTCGGCCACGCGGCGGCGCTGATCCGCGCGGTGCTCGAGGAGGCGAGGGAGCGGGGGGACGGCGCGGGGCTGCTCTTCACGGACATCGGAACGGCCTACTACGGCCGTCTGGGGTTCGGGGCGCTCCCATGCGAGGACGCGCTCGGCTCGCTGGTGGGCGCGACCGGGCGCGCGCCGGACGACCTCACGCTCCGGGCGATGACGCACGAGGACCTCGACGACGTCCGGTCGGCGCACGACGCCGCGTCGCGTCACCGGAGGATCGCGATCGTGCGCGACCGGGACCATTGGGAGTTCCTGCTCCTGCGGGCGTCCACCTTCTTCCGGAGGCTCGACGGGACCGATCTCGCTCGACGGTTCATGGTGGTCGAGGACGCGTCGGGTCCGATCGGGTTCCTTGTCGCCGTCGCAGGGCCGGGGGAGTGGAACCTGCGCGAGGCGGCGGCCTACGACGGAAGCGATCGCACGCTTGCGCGCGTGCTCGCCGCCGGTGCCGCACAGGCGGGGGCGGAGGGGGCGACCACCGTCTGGGGGTGGATCCCGCGGGCCGTCTGGCCGCTCGTCCCCGCGTGGCGTCTTCGCGCGCAGCCGCGGCGCCGCGCGGTGCCCATGATCCGCCCTCCGCTCCCCACCCCTCCCGTGCTATCGCCGGATGACGACTTCATTCCTTACCTCGACCAGTTCTGAACGCTCTTGTACACTCGCTTTGGTCGACACATGGCGCTTTTCCGACCCTCGCCCCGAGCGCTCTTCGTCTTCCTCATCAGCGCGGCGGCGTCGGTCGCGGGCGCCTTCGCGCTCTCCGCCGAGCCTCCCAAGACTCCCCCCGCCGGGGAGAAGCCGAAGGTGTCGGGGCTCCCTCCCGGCGTCAGCCTGTCGGCCGAGAACATCAGCCGCGACGAGCAGAGCGACGCGATCGTCGCCGAAGGGGCGGTGACAATCGAGAGCGAGATGGGGCGGATCCAGGCGGACAGGATCACCTTCCGCGAGGGACATCTCGTCGAGGCGGAGGGCAACGTCCTGGTCGTCTGGCAGAACAACCGGATCTCCGGAACGCGGATGGCGTACGACATGGGGATCAAGGACGACCCCGACCCGCAGAAGCGGATTCCGCGCGGGGTCATCGAGAACGCGATCGGGCAGGTGGACCCGGAGTTCTACTTCGAGGCGCGGAAGGTCGAGACGATCGGCGACGATCGCGTCATCCTCGAGAGCGCGACCGTGACGACCTGCACGCAGCCGGTCCCGTACTGGTCGTTTCACGTCTCGAAGGCCAAGATCAAGATCGACGGCTACGCGCACCTCTTCAACCTGCGTCCCGCGATCAAGAACGTCCCCTTCTTCTACCTTCCTTACTTGATGTGGCCGGTGAAGCGCGACCGCGCCCCCGGGCTGCTCTTCCCCGAGTTCGGCTCGACGGCCGCGCGCGGAAAGATCGTCTCCATTCCGGTCTTCGTCCCGTTGGGGGCGAGCGCGGACATCACCCTGCTCCCCGAGTACTACACGATCGCGGGATGGGGAGGCGGCGTGAAGCTCCGGCTGATCCCGAACCGCGACGGCTATGCCGAGGGGCAGGCGCAGTACATCGCCGACCAGGTGACCGGCACGGGGCGCTACCGGGTCCAGCTCAAACAGACCCAGAGCTTTCTCAACGGCTTCCGCATGGTCTCCGACGTCGACATCGTCAGCGACTTCGACTACTACACCGACTTCGTGCGAAACCTGACCTACGCCTCGTCGCCGACGATTCTCGGGCGCCTGACCTTCACCCGGAGCGGCTCCTGGACGTCGCTGCAGGTCCAGGAGCAGTACCGCGAGCAGCTCTTCTCCGACGGCTCCACGCTCGTCCAGACGACGCTCCCCGAGATCGAGTGGCGCGGCCGCAGCCGGCAGGTCGGCAAGTCCCCCCTCTACTTCAGCTATGCGAGCTCGTTCGCCGGCATCCGGCAGGACGGCGCCCTCCTCCAGACCGACTATCTCCGCGGGGACGTCGGGCCGACCCTGTCCGCCCCGTTCTCCCCGTGGCCCTGGGTGGACGTGACGCCGACGCTCGCCGTGCGGAGCACCTACTGGACGAAGCACCTCGAGCCGGTCACCGGCGCCGTCGCGGACGAGGGGCTCTGGCGGAACCTGCTCGGAGCGGGGATCGACCTGCGCGGCCCGAAGCTCTTCCGCATCTTCGAGACGAAGGGGAAGCCGGCGGAGGATGGGAGCGACGCGACGCCGCCGAAGAAGTTCAAGAACACGATCGAGCCGCGGGTCGCCTACACCTACCAGCAGGCGTTCGACCGGAACGACGAGATCATCGTCTACGACGAGGTGGACCGGTTCGGGACGAACTCCAATGCGCTCACCTACGGGCTCGCCTCGCGGTTGATCGGCCAGCGCCGGCGCGCGGCGCCGGAGCAGCCGGTGTCCAGCGGCGAGCGGATCCTGGTCCCGGAGGGGGACTCGGGGAAGCTGCGCGAGGCGCCTTCCGCGATCCCGACCGCCGAAGGAGCGCCGCCGCCGGGGGCGGTCGAGGTCGAGGAGGAGAAGTCCGCCCCTCTCGAGCCGATCGAGATCGCGAGCTTGGAGATCGCGCAGAGCTACTCGTTCAACTCGACGCCGTCCACCGCCGACGTCCACGGGAATTGCATCGCCGCCCCCGTGGCGCCTCCGGACTGCCGCGAGGTCTCGCACTTCTCGCAGGTCGCGCTCACCGGCCGCTACAACCCGACACAGAGCATGAGCTTCAACCTCGGCGGGCGGTACGACGTCCTCTTCGGCGAGGTCAGCGAGATCAGCCTGTCCGGCAACTTCCGCGAGCGGCTGGCGCAGGGGCTGTTCTCGTTCGTCCACCGGCCCGGGCTCGGTTTCCAGCGCCGTCTCGACCCGGTCACGGGTCAGCCGATCTTCGACACGGCGACCGGGCTCTTCGAGATCGAGCCGGTGGGGAGCGCCACGCAGCTCCGGTTCCAGGGGAGCTTCGGTCCGATCGTGGGACGGGTCCGGATCGGCGCCGACGCCACCTACAACTTCTCGCCGAGCCCGGCGGAGAAGCATCTCCCGTATCAGCGCTGGCGTCTCGAGTACTACACCCAGTGCTGCGGCTTCCTGGCCGAGTACCTCAAGTACGATTACACGACCGCCCCGCGGCGCGAGATCCGCTTCGCGGTCGATCTGCGAGGGATCGGGAAGCTGTTCGACTTCAACCAGGGGAATCAGTGAGGCCTGGGGTGCTCCTGCTCGGCGTCACCGGCCTGCTCGGACGCGCGGCCTCGGCGGAGCTGACCCGGCGGGGGATCCAGCACCACGCCCCGACGCGGGAAACGCTCGACCTCTCCGACCTCCGCGCGCTGCCGGCGCGCCTCACCGCCCTCGCTCCGTCGGCGATCCTGAACCTGGCGGGGTTCACCGACGTCGCGGCGGCCGAGCGGCCGGAGCGCCGCGCGGAGGCGCTGGCGCTCAACGTCGAGCTTCCGGGGGTGCTCGCGGCGTTCGCCGAGCGCGCGTCGATCCCGCTCCTCCACGTCTCGACCGACTACGTCTTCGACGGCGAGGCGCGCGCGCCGTATCGGGAGCCGGACGCGACGAACCCGATCCAGCGCTACGGCGAGGGGAAGCTCGCCGGGGAGCGGGCGGCGCTCGAGCGGACGCGGCGCGCGCTGATCGCGAGGACCTCGACGCTCTACGGCCCCGGCCGCCCGCAGCGTCCGGCGTACGTGGACGCGATCGTCGCGCAGGCGCGAGCGCTCGCGGCCGAGGGAGGCATACTGCGCGTCGTGGAGCACCCCGTGTCCTCCCCGACCTACGCGCCCGACGCGGCCCCCGTTCTCCTCGACCTGCTCGAGAGCGAGGCGACGGGGATCGTCCACGTCGTCAACGAGGGCGCCGCGAGCCGGCTGGAGCTCGCCCGCGCCGTCGTCGAGGAGGCGGGGCTGTCCGATCGCGTGTACGTCGCGGCCCGCGGCGAGACTCCCGGGGCGCTCCGCCGCCCGGCGTACTCGGTGCTCGACACCGCGAAGCTCGAGTCGCTGATCGGCCGCCGCCTCCCTCCCTGGCGCGACGCCCTGTCGAGGTACATGCGCGAGCTCGCCGGGTGAGACCTCGATGAAGCTGCTCGTCACCGGGGTCACCGGGTTCCTCGGCGGCCGCGTGGCCGCGGGGCTCGCCGAGAGGGGTCACGCCGTGCGGGGGTTCGTGCGGGACCCGGCGCGATGGACGGAGCGTCCCGCGGGGGCCGAGGCCGTGGTCGGCGACGTGACCGACTCCGTCGCCGTCCGGCGCGCGATCGCGGGATGCGAGGCGGTCGTCCACTGCGCCGCGATGGTCAAGGTTTGGGCGAAGGAGAAGGCGGAGTTCGACCGGATCAACGTCGGCGGGCTGCGGAACGTGCTCGACGCCGCCGCGGCGTCGGGAGCGCGCGTCGTCTACACGTCGTCGTTCATCGCGCTCGGCCCGACCGACGGAGCGACCTTCGACGAGGAGACCCCGCGCCGTCCCGGACCCCCGCACAACGACTACGAGCGGACGAAGTGGGCGGCGGACCGGGTCGCGCGCGAGGCGTCGGCCGCCGGCGCGCGGATCGTGCGGCTGTACCCCGGCGTCGTCTACGGCCCCGGCTCGCTCACCGCGGGGAACCACGTCGTGCAGAACTTGTTGATGCACGCCCGGGGGAAGCTCCCCGGGATGCTCGGGGCGGGGGACCGGCGGATGTCGCTCGCCTACACCGACGACGTGGTCGCCGGCTTCGCATCCGCGCTCGAGCGCGCGCGGGACGGGAGCGCCTACATCCTCGGCGGCGACAACCGGACGCTCGCCGACTTGTTCGAGGCGTTCCGCGCCGCGACCGGGATCGCGCCGCCGAAGCGGAAGATCCCGTACGCGGTCGCCGGGCTGATCGGCCACGTCCAGCGCTGGCGCGCGGAGCTGCTCGGGATCGAGCCGGAGCTGACCGACCAGGTCGTCCGGATCTACGCCCACGAGTGGGCGTACTCGTCCAAGCGCGCCGAGGCCGACCTCGGCTACCGGATCACGCCGCTCGCCGAGGGGGTGGCGAAGACCGTCGCCTGGCTTCGCGCCCGGGGCGAGCTTCCGGCCGCGGCGTGAGCGCGCCGTGAACGCGGTCGGCTCCGAGCTCCTCCGGAAGAGCGTCCACGTCGCGATGGGGGCGTTCGCCCTGCTCCTCCGCTACCTGACGCCGGGCCAGGCGCTGGCCTGCGGCGCGATCGCGCTCGGCTTCAACGTGCTCCTGCTCCACCGGATCACCGGGCGCGCGCTCCTCCGGCACAACGAGCGGGCGCGCGGCTTCTCGCTCGGCATCGCCCTCTACCCGGCGGCGGTGGTCGTGCTGATCCTCGTCTTCCATCGCAGGCTCGAGCTCGCCGCAGCGACCTGGGGGCTGATCGCGTTCGGCGACGGCATGGCGAGCGTGTTCGGGACGCTCGTGCGCGGGGCGCGGCTCCCGTGGAACGCGGGCAAGACCTGGGCCGGCTTCGTCGCGTTCGTCCTGTGGGGGACCGCCGCCTCGGCGTTCCTGCTGCGATGGACCCAGATGGGCGCCCTCGACGGGCCCAAGGCTTGGATCGGCCCGTCGTTCCTCGAGGACCCCGCGCACCTGCTCCTCGGGTGCTTCGCCGCCGCGGTGCTCGCCGCGTTCGCGGAATCGCTCCCGACAGGCGTGGACGACAACATCCTGGTCCCGCTCGTCGGCGGCGCCGCTCTCTACGCGGCCACCCTCGTCGATTCCGCGCAGCTCGCCGCGCACGCCCCGAACATCGCGCAGGACGCGACCATCGGCGCGCTGATCAATCTCGGTCTCGCGATCGGCGCGTACGCCGCGCGCGGCGTGGACCTGTCGGGCGCGATCTCCGGCTGGTGCCTCGGCGTCACGCTCTACGCCTTCGGGGGCTGGCGTGGGTTTTCGCTCCTGCTTCTGTTCTTCGTCCTCGGCACCGCGGCGACCAAGATCGGCTATGCGAAGAAGGCGCTGCTCGGGATCGCGCAAGAGAAAGGCGGGCGACGCGGCGCGAAGAACGCCTTCGCCAACACGACCGCCGGCGTGATCTTCGCGTTCCTCGCGGTCGCGACCCCGCACCACGCCGTGTTCACGCTCGCTCTCGTCGCCGCCTTCGCCACAGCGGCGTCGGACACGGTCTCGAGCGAGATCGGCCAGGCGTACGGGCGAACGACCTACCTCGTCACCAACTTCAAGCGCGTCCGCCCCGGCACCGACGGCGCGGTGTCGCTCGAGGGGACGACCGCCGGCATCGGCGCATCCACCGTGCTCGCCCTCTTCGCCGTCGCGACCGGGATGACCTCCTGGGCCGGCGCCGGGATCGTCGTCGTCGCCGCGTTCGTCGGCACCACGCTGGAAAGTTATCTCGGCGCAACCCTCGAGCGCATGAGGACCGTGGACAACGAGGTCGTCAACTTCGCCAATACGCTCGCGGGGGGACTCGCCGCGATGGCGATCGGAGCGTGGCTGAGCTGAAACGCGCCGCCTCCCACGAAGGGAGAGAGGAGTGCGCGCCGAAGCCCTGCATCGTGGCCCGCCGCGGCTGCTCGACGCCATCCGCGCCGCCCTGCGCGCCCGCCACTACAGCCGGCGCACGGAGCGAGCCTACGCCGGGTGGATCCGCCGCTTCGTCCTCGCGAGCGGACGCCGCCACCCGCGGGATCTCGGCGCGGAGGAGGTCACGGCGTTCCTCACGTCGCTCGCCGTGGACCGGCGCGTCGCCCCGTCCACGCAGAACCAGGCGCTCTCCGCGATCCTGTTCCTCTACCGCGACGTCCTCGAACTCCAACTTCCTTGGCTCGACGACGTCATCCGGGCCCGGCGCACTCTCCACATCCCCGTCGTGCTCACGCGCGACGAGGTCCGAGCGGTCCTGGATCGCATGTCCGGCCCCACCGCGCTCATGGCCGGCCTGCTCTACGGATCCGGGCTCCGCCTGCTCGAGTGCTGCCGCCTCCGCGTCGGCGACCTGGACTTCGGCCGCCACGAGATCACCGTGCGCCGCGGGAAGGGGGCGAAGGATCGCCGGACGATGCTCCCGGCGAGGCTCGAGCCGGATCTCCAGCGGCACCTGGCGACGGTCCGCGCGCAGCACGACCGAGACCTCGTCGACGGCGGTGGTTGGGTAGAGCTTCCGCACGCCCTGCATCGCAAGTACCCCAATGCCGGCCGCCAGTGGACGTGCCAGTGGGTCTTCCCGGCGACGCGCCGCTACACCGACGCCGAAACGCGGCAACGGCGCCGTCACCACTTGCACGAAACCGTGTTGCAGCGGGCCTTTCACCGCGCGCTGCTGGCGAGCGGGATCGCGAAGCCCGCGAGCCCTCACACCCTCCGGCACTCGTTCGCGACGCACCTGCTCGAAGATGGGCACGATATCCGCACCGTGCAGGAGCTTCTCGGCCACCGCGACGTGACGACGACGATGATCTACACCCACGTGCTCCAGCGCCCCGGGGGGCTGGGCATCCGCAGCCCGATCGACCGGATGCCCGGCCCATGACGCGCTACACAGCGGATAATCGCTGTATAACAAGTGCGTCGCTTCGACGGAGCGGCTGTAAACCCGAGGAAGGTGAGGAGGTTGCAGCGAGGTTTAGGAATGAGCGAGCTCGATATCACAGCCGCAACTCGCAGGGATATCGAAATACACAGGTCTGTATATTTCTAGTTAGGTTTTCACGGACGGGGACGAGGCATGCCTCGACACGAATGGCTGTTGTTGGGCGGCTTGGTTGCGATGAGTTGCGCCGGGAGGGCAAACCCCCAAGGATTCGGGCCTCCTCGTCCAGTGTTCATCCGAGTATTCGTGTGCGCCGCGGATTCGTATACCGTAGAAATCGACAAGGACCGAATCATGACACTGAGTTCCGACTCAGGTGTGCATTACGCCAAGCTCACGCCAGAAGAGCTCGCGGCGCTTTCCGATAAGCTAGCGGACGAATCGCTGTCTCAAGCCCTATCCCAGTTCGAATCGAATGAGTGGCCCACGATGTGCTTCGATAAGCCGTTCATCGACGTGTATCGCGGGGTATCGAAGTTCAGAATCCCGAATCACGCGTTCTCGTCCTTGCCGGCAACGCTGCGTGAGGTGCTCCGCCTCGTCGATGCGGCGACGCGGACTCGCTTCGGCGTCGGCCAGTCACTTGTCGGCGTCAACATGGGCGGCGTGAAACCTAACTACAGCATCAACGCGACGGCGTTGAACGGACTCCGAATGAAGTACGGCTCTGAATGTTCTGTGAGCCGACGTCTTTGGCTGACGCCAGCGGGTGGCTTTGTTCACGACCGGAGTCGTGAGCCATCTCCATTGCGTGTGCGCTTTTGGCGTCACGCTCGAGGGCCGTGCCAGCGCAAGCTTCCCGGCGACGTGCTACGCGCCGCGTAGCACTCCAGCGGCTAGAAAGTCGCTGGGTCGAACTCAACGCGACTCCGGGGTGGCCCGAGTGGTCGTAGACTTTCTCGCAGGGCGTCGAACAGCGCGCGGAGGCCGAAGGTGGTGCCGCATCGACCGCGATTGAAGTCACGGACTATGCCGTCCAACAACCAGTTCAAGCCGACGCACTGCGCTGCGTCATGCCGCTTGCAAAAAGCGGCAAGCGGCGCGCCGCTGCTCGCGCGCGGCTTAACTTGTCGTTAGCAGGCTGCTGAAGAACTGAGTGATCGTGTCAAAGTCTTGCCGTCGAAAGCTTCGGATGATGGCGGTCAGTCCTCGAGTGGGATCCCGGAACGCCCGTTTGGGACGTGCGGGGCGCG
>Ga0075428_100001840_pt1 | contig 22718 bp, 20 predicted proteins | sample RhiMetdeltSRZDD2_FD_75291 | JGI IMG/M metagenome (GOLD analysis project Ga0075428, IMG submission 75291) | Populus rhizosphere microbial communities from Tennessee, USA - Rhizosphere MetaG P. deltoides SRZDD2 | ecosystem: Host-associated > Plants > Roots > Rhizosphere > Soil | place: USA... | reverse complement strand
TTAATCTCCGTTTTTCCTTCTGCCTTCTGCCCTCTGCCTTAACAATGTTCAATGGCCCAAGGTCGGCCCCGCAGCTCGGAATTCGTGTTTGCCCGGCTCCGCTATGAGTCCGGCGACTGGGACTACAACCCGAAGGTCGCGGCCAATATCCTGAACTCGGTCGTCGAATACACGACCATTCCGGTCTATCCCGAAGAGGTGGTCATCGCGCCATCGTCGGAGGAGCTCCTCTCGTTCCCGTTCCTGTTCATGACGGGACACAAGCTGGTGCGCTTCACTCGCGACGAGCGCGAGCGTCTCCGTCGCTTCGTCGAGCACGGCGGGCTGCTGTTTTCAGACGATTGCAACCACGATATCGAGGGCTTGTACGCGCGCAGCTTCGAAGAGGAGATGAAAGCCATTTTCCCGCACGATCCGATGCCGAAGCTGCCGAAGCGGCATCCCATCTACCGAAGCTTCTTCACCTTCGAAGACGGGCCGCCGACGACGTCGCACGAGCTCAACGGATGGGGCGACGAGATCGTGCACGACTACTTGCGGGGCATTGAACACAACCGCCGCGTAGGGGTGCTTTACAGCAACAAGGACTACGGCTGCGAGTGGGACTACGACTGGCGCAACAAACGATTTCAGCGTGAGGACAACACGAAGTTCGGGGTCAACATCATCGTCTATGCGATGACGAGCTAAGCCGGGCCCCGGGCCGCGGACCCCGGCGCTAATTCAGTTCCGGGGTAATAGAACTTCAGCACGTCGCGCGGCTTGGCGCCGGCGGTGAGGCGCGCGAGCGCGCCTGCCTGGCAGAGTCCGACGCCGTGGCCGTAGCCGCGTCCAGAGAACGTGACCATGTTGCCTTGCCGCTTGATCTGAAAGTACGTGCTCTTGATCGTTCGAGGCCCGAAGGCGCGGCTGAGCACCTGCCGGAACTCTTCCGCGCGCACCTGATAGGTATTCGATCCACGCACCGCAATTTCAAGCGCCCGGCCTCCGCCATCTCGCTCGACCACGACAACATCAAGGAGTCGACCGGTCAGCCGGGTTTTCGGATCCGTGTTGAGCGCGCGAGTCAACGCGTCGCGCGACACCTCGTACTCCCACGTCGAGTGTGCCTTGCGTGCGGGGCCGTCGTCCTCACGAGGCGCGAGGTACGAGCGATCCAGCCCGCCCCATATCGCTGTTGCAGCGCTCGTGTGACCGCCGCAGTCCGCATGAAAGAGTGCATGCGCCGGCTGCCCGTCGAAGAGGACGACCACGCCGTTTGTGTGTTCAACGGCGACCGCAGCAGCAGCCGCCCACCGCGACGTCTTCAATCGAGCCGGATCGAAGAGCTGGCAGTGCGTGGTGGAGCAGAGATCAAATCCCTCGCGGCCGTGACGCCCTATCTGCGACACGGCAAACGTCCGGCTGATGATCGCCTGCACTTCGAGCATCTTCTCGACAATCGCCTCGTCGCCGGAGGGTGGTGCGAACTCACTCAGGGCAGTCGCCTGCACATACTCTTCAAGGGGAACAGTGCGGATCACGGGCTTCCCGCCTTCGACAACCTGTACGCGGAGTCGCGCGGGCACGACCGCTTCGGCGGCCGGCAACTGCGGCTCGGCGGATAGGCCGAAGCATCCAGCAACTGCAAAGCACGTGAGACTGAAGCAAGCAAGACGTCCCATGACCGCTGTATCGGTGTATCACGATGTTACAGTTAGGGCACCGATGGCTCGAGTGCTAGTCGTAGATGATGACGGCGGGGTCAGGGAAAGTATGGCCCGGACGCTGCGCGCTGCTGGGTATACGGTCCAGACGGCGTCAAGCGGCGAGGAAGGTTTCGATCTCGCGAGGGGTGACGCGTTCGACGTGATCCTCTCGGACATGCGCATGCCTGACTTGTCAGGCCTCGACATCCTCAAAAAACTGCGCGACGTGCGCGTTGATGCGTCGTTCATCATCATGACCGGTTTCGGCACCGTCGAGACGGCTGTCGAAGCGATGAAGCTGGGCGCGGTGGATTTCGTCCAGAAGCCGTTCTTTCGCGATGAGCTCGTGATGCGCGTGCGGTCCGCGGCGGATCGACGCCAGCTGGCCAGGCAGGTGGACCTGCTCCAACGGCAGAATCAGCCCGACGCGTCGCTCGACGCGCTCGTCGGCGACAGCCGCGCCATGGCGAAAGTGAAGGACGTGATCCAGCGCGCGGCCGCGGCGCCCGGGACGGTGCTGATCACGGGAGAAACCGGAACGGGCAAAGAACTGGCGGCGCGGGCGATTCATGCGGGCAGCCCGCGCGCGGCCAAGGCGTTCGTCGCGGTGAACTGCGCGGCGCTGACCGACTCGCTGCTCGAGGCCGAGCTGTTCGGGCATTCAAAGGGCGCGTTCACCGGCGCGGCCGGCGCACGCGCCGGGCTCATCGAGCACGCCGATGGCGGTACGTTGTTGCTCGACGAGATTGGCACGCTCTCGAAGGGGCTGCAGGCGAAGCTGCTGCGCGCGGTCGAGTCCGGCGAGATCCGGCGAATCGGCGAGAACGACAGCCGAACCGTGGACGTGCGTTTCGTCGCGGCCACCAACATCGATCTGAAAGCCGCCACATCGACCGGAGAGTTCCGCAACGATCTCTACTACCGCATCCACGTGCATCACGTGCACATGCCTCCGCTGAGAGAGCGGACCGGTGACATCCCGTTGCTCGTGTCGCACTTTCTCGCCCGCAACGGTCGCGCGCGAAACGTGACGTCGTGCGCCGATGCCACCATGGACATCCTGCTGGCGTATTCGTTCCCCGGCAACGTTCGCCAACTCGAACACATCGTCCAGCGCGCGGTCGCGACGGCGCGCGGTCCGGAGTTGTTGCCGGAGGATCTTCCCGAAGAGTTGCTGGCCGAGCCCGGCCTGCCCGCCACGGAGGGCACCGTCGCCGCCGCGCGTGACAAAGCGGAGCGCGAGATGATCGTCGCGACGCTTGGCAAGCATCGCGGGGAGATTGGCGCGGCCGCCCGCGAGCTGCAGGTCAGTCGCACGACGATGTGGCGGCTGATGAAAAAACACGGGATCGAGACGTAACGGCAGCGGGCAGGCTGTTTCAGCTGCGGAACGTCTCAATTTTTCACTCCTGAAACATCCACCGTGTGACCGGCGCGCCCGGTGCACCGGTGTACACGCGCTAAATCTCTGACGACAAAGACTCTCTGAATACCCGGATGGCGTCGTGTGCGCTTCCGGCTTGGGATTTGCCAGTTCGGTTGGCACGCGTCCGTGCGCCAGCTGCACACGACGTGTTCGCCAGCATGCCTACTCGAATGCCCAGCACGTTGCTCGTCGATCAGATGACGGTGGACAACCGTCGCCTCCTGTGGGAGCTGCAGACGATCAACGAAATTGCCGACGGGATCAGCCGGTCGCTCGAACTCGACGATGTGCTCACCGGAGCGCTGCAGAAGATCGTCAAGGCGTTCGACGCGGTCGTGGCATCGATCCGCTTGCGCGACGATTGCAGCGGCCGTTTCGAGTTGGCCGCCTCGGTTGGTCCATCGCGACTGCAGCCGTTCTGGGACGACTCGCATTCGTGGTTGAGCGACCAGGTCATCACCACGCGCACCGCCATTGTCGCCGAGGACATGAAGCATCCGCCCGCCTCTCGCGGCGAGCACGCGCTGCGCAGCGGCATCAGCCTTCCGCTGCTCGCCGGCGGTGATCTGCTCGGCGTGTTGAGCCTGGGCGCGTCCAGCCCACGCCGCTTCGTTCTTGCGGACGAGCGCTTGCTCGCCCTCATTGCCAGTCAGATCGTCGTTGCCGTCCAGAACGCGCGGCTGCATGACTCGGTGCGCCGCGGCAAGAGGGAATGGGAACGCACGTTCGATGCGATCAGCGACCCGATCGCGGTCTTCGATAGCAACCGCCGGCTGCTGCGTGGCAACACGGCGCTGGCCGCGTTGCTCGGGCGTCCCGTGACTGAGATTCCGGGATCGACGTGCGCCGAAGTGGGATTGTGCGGGGGCCGTTGTCCGGAGTGCGCGGTCGGCCGTTCCCTCGTGCAGGACGCGGTCAGCCGCGCGGAGATCACGCTTGGCGATCACCAGATCCTGAGCGTCACCACGTTCCCGATGAATGGCGTGTCCGATGGCTCGGTCGTGCAGGTCGCGAAGAACGTCACTGAAGAAGCGCGGTCGGCGCGTCGGCTCAAGGCATTGAGCGACGAGCTGAGCTCGGCCAACGCGCAGTTGACCGCCACGCTCGAGCGGCTCAAGTCAACACAGGCGCAGTTGCTGCAGGCGGAGAAACTCTCGGCTATCGGGCAGCTCGTGGCCGGCGTTGCTCACGAGTTGAACAATCCGCTGACGAGCGTGATTGGGTTTGCGCAACTGCTTGAAAGCGAATGGCGCTCCGGGGACGCGGCCCGATCGACGGAAGCGATCGGCCAGGACCTCCGGCGGATTGCCGAGGAGTCGGGCCGTGCGGCGAGCATCGTGCGTAATCTGCTGGCGTTCGCCCGGCGTCAAACCGCGGCGCGCGTGCCGCAGGACATTACCGATCTCGTCCAGCGCGTGCTCGCCCTGCGTACCTACGAGTTCAGGCTCAACAGCATCGAGCTCGTCACCGAGTTCGAGCCCGATCTACCAACGTTGATTGCTGACGGCGGACAGCTCCAGCAAGCGCTGCTCAATTTGGTACTCAACGCCGAGCGCGCGATGCGCGGCCGTCCAACGCGCCGGCTCGTGGTCAGCGCACGGATGGAGCATCGCGCAGGCGCGGTCGAACTCTCGATCACCGACACCGGCCATGGCATCGATCTCGCGAACCTGAATCGCATCTTCGATCCGTTCTTTACGACGCGCGATGTCGGTGAGGGCACCGGTCTCGGCCTCAGCATCTGCTACGGGATCGTCCGCGATCACGGCGGACAGATTTCGGTCTCCAGCAAAGTGCAGGTTGGTACGACGTTCACGATTCTGCTGCCTGCGCGGACCGAGCTCGGTTCGGACGATCAGGAAATTCTCGTCGCCCATGTCGATCAAAGCGACCGCGAGTTTGTGCGCGCGGCGTTGGCCGCCTGGGGCTACGCGGTGACGTCGACCGACCGCAGTGATGAAGCGCTGCGGAGTTATCGCCGCGGCACTTTGCGCGCCGCGCTGATCCACCGAGGGATCCTGGCGGCGGATCTGCCGGCCTGGCGCGACGCACGAACGCACGTCGACGGCAAGGTGCCCCTGATCGTCATGTCCACTGCGACAGACGATGGGGACGTGGAACGGTTCGGGCACGAGGAAGCGAGTGCAGTACTGGCGCCGCCCATTCAATTGCGATCGTTGCGGGCGGCGTTGGCAGCAGTGGTGGAGAAATGAAGGGGAGGGGCTAATGGCGGCGCACAAACCGATGCTGGTAATCGTGGACGACGAGCAGGGGATTCTCGATGTGGTCTCCAGGTTCGCCGAACGGGCCGGGTTCGAGGTAGAGGCCTGCTCGCGAGGACGCGAGGCGATTGCGCTCATCCAGGCGCGGCGTCCGGATCTCGTGCTCGTCGACTTGCGGATGCCGGAGGTTGGCGGCATCGACATCCTGCGCTCGATCCGAGACGTGGATGCGCACTGCCAGGCCGTCCTCATGACCGGCTACGCGTCGGTCGAGACGGCCGTCGAGGCCGTCAAGCTGGGGGCCATGGATTACCTCACGAAGCCGCTCGACTTCGGCCGCCTCGAACAATTGCTCGCGAACGTGCGCGAGGAAATCGAGCGGCGGCGGAGCGTGCTGACGATGGAAGGCGATCTGGCCCGGCGGCTCGAGTTCTGCGGGATGATCGGCCGCTCGCCGCGCATGCAGGATCTCTTCGGCATGATCCGCCGCCTGGCGCCGCACGTCCGCCTCGCGCTCGTCACTGGCGAGACGGGTACCGGCAAGGAACTCGTCGCGCGAGCGCTGCACCACCTTGGACCGCGCCGCGATCGCCGGTTCGTCGCCGTGAACTGCTCAGCCGTCAACGACACGGCATTCGAGAGCGAGCTCTTCGGCCACGTGCGCGGCGGATTCCACGGGGCCACCGACAACAAAGCCGGCCTGTTCGAGCTCGCTGACGGCGGGACGTTGTTCCTCGATGAAATTGGCGGGCTTCCAGCGACGGCGCAGGCGAAGTTGCTGCGCGTGCTCGAAATGGGGGAGGTCAGCCGCGTTGGCGCGCTGGAGTCCCGGCGGGTCGACGTTCACGTGATTGCGGCCACCAACCGCGAGCTGCGCAGCGAAGTCGCCGCGGGCAGATTCCGCGGCGATCTGTACTACCGCCTCAACATCGTCGAAGTGAAGCTGCCGCCGCTTCGCGATCGGCGCGAAGACATCCCGTACCTGACGGCGGCGTTCGTGCGCGAGATTGCGGACCGCTTGCAGAAGCCGGTGCGTGGCCTGACGCCGGGCGCCGAAGGCTTCCTGACCGAGTCGCCTTGGGAAGGCAACGTGCGCGAGTTGCGCAACGTCATCGAGCGGGCGTGCATTCTCGCGGACGGCGAGTTCGTGACGGAGCGCGAGCTGGCCGTCTGCCTGCCGCCGACGGTGACGATGCCCGGCAGCCGTCCGGCGAGCGCTGCGACCGTACCGACGGCGTTGGAAATCGAGACCGACCTGCTGGTGAACGTCGAACGCGATCACATTCAGCGGGCGCTCGTTCGCACGGGCGGGAACAAGAAAGCCGCGGCGCAGATGCTTGGCCTGAGCCGCCGTGCGCTCTACCGCCGTCTGGAACGCCTTGACCTGTCGGCGACGATCTCGCGACGCCGGCATTCCGCGATGGCTGAAGCGTAATGTTGCAGCCACCGCATACCACTGCTGAAACGGATCCCGTTTCGGCGAGGAAGCCTGGCGCCGAGCCGCCGCGATCGGTCTTGATCGTCGACGACGAGCCGGGTGTGCGCCATCTGATGCGGCGGTGGCTCGAATCACGCGGCTACATGGTCAGCGTCGCCGCGAACGCCACGGAGGCGTTGACGTTCCTCGAGCGTTCACGCGTGGCCGTGGCTGTGTGTGATGTCCGCATGCCTGGACAGGACGGGCTCTGGCTCACGGATCATTTGCGGCAGCACTATCCCGAGATGGCCGTTATCGTCGCGACCGGGATCAACGACGTTGCAGCCGGCGTCGAGGGATTGCGCCAGGGGGTTGTCGACTATCTGACCAAGCCGTTCGATCGCGGCCGTCTCTTCGAGGCGGTTTCACGCGCGATCGAGTGGCACCACGCCGCCGCCGATTCAAAGCGCTGGCGCGACATGCTCGAAGGCGAGATGCAAATGCGCTATGCGCGGCTCGCCGACATCATCGAGCGCTGGCCGGTCGATTCGGACGACACGCTCGACGCGTTGGTGTCGCGACTGATGGCCGACAATCCCGACGCCTACGCCCACGCCTGCCGGGTTGCGGCCCTGTCCGCATCCTTGGCGCGAACATTGGCGCTGACGGAAGCCGAGATCGCGATCGTCGAGCACGGCGGCCTGCTGCACGATCTCGGGAAACTCGCGATGCCGCAAGCCGTGCTTCGCAAGCCGGCCCCGCTGACGGTCGAGGAGCAGCGCCTAATCCGGCGCCATCCCACGCTCGGCAGCGCGCTCGTCGAAAGCATTCCGTATGTCGCCGCATCCGCATCTCTCGTCCGCGAGGCCCAGGAGCGTCCCGACGGCTTGGGTTTCCCAAACGGCACCCGAGGGAACAGCGTGGGGATTGGGGCGCGGATTGTGTCCGTGGCGGACGTCTACGACACGATGACTCGCGCCCGCGTGTTCCGCGACCCGCTGCCTCCGGCCGCCGCTCTCGACGAATTGGCCCGCCACGCCGGCACGCAGTTCGACTCCGGCGTCGTCGGGGCCTTCCGCGCCACGGTTTCAGCCCAATAATTGACTTCCTGCCACGGGTGTCGGTACGATCGCCCCTTTCGCTGGCCGCGAAGGCTCGCGGCAGTGTGAGGTCTTCTGGATGGGACAGTCGCAGCAGGCGCGTGGGCTCGAGCTCCATGGCATCACGAACGTAGCGAGAGTCTACTGGAACGAGAGCATCCCGGCGCTCTATGAAGAAGCGGTTCGCCGTCGCGAGGCGCTGATCTCGACGAACGGTCCGCTCGTCTGCCGAACCGGGCAGCACACCGGCCGATCGCCGAACGACAAATTCATCGTCAAAGAGCCATCGAGCGAAGATCGCGTGTGGTGGAGCAAGGTGAATCGCCCGATCGAAGCACGGCACTTTGACGCGTTGCACCAGCGCCTCCTCAACTACGTCGAAGGCCGGGAGCTCTTCGTTCAGGATTGCTTCGCCGGCGCCGATCCGCGGTACCGGCTTGCGGTTCGCATCATCACCGAGCAGGCCTGGCACAGCCTGTTTGCGCGGCACATGTTCATCGAGATGCCAGAGGCGCCTGGCCGGCCCGGTCACCTTCAGCCGGACTTCACCGTCATCGATACTCCCGGGCTGCACGCCGAGCCATCGCATCACGGAACCAACTCCGAAGTTTTCATCCTGCTCAATTTCGAGAAGAAGCTGGTACTCATCGGAGGGTCGAGCTACGCCGGCGAGATCAAGAAGTCGATCTTCACCGTGATGAACTACGTCCTGCCATTGCGCAACGTGCTCTCGATGCACTGCTCGGCGAACGTCGGACCGGCGGGTGACGTGGCGTTGTTCTTCGGTTTGTCGGGCACCGGCAAGACCACGCTCTCGAGCGATCCCGAGCGCAACTTGATCGGCGACGACGAGCACGGCTGGAGCGAGGACGGTGTGTTCAACATCGAGGGCGGCTGCTACGCCAAGATGATTCGCTTGTCCCGGGAAGCGGAACCGCAGATCTACTCGACGACCGAGCGATTCGGGACCGTGCTGGAAAACGTCAAGATGGACGCGGCAACACGCGTGCTCGATCTGGACGACGACTCGCTGACGGAGAACACGCGCGGAGCGTATCCGCTCGAGTACATCGACAACTGGGTCCCGTCAGGCCAGGCCGGTCATCCGCGCAACATCGTGATGCTCACCGCGGATGCGTTTGGCGTGCTGCCGCCGATTGCCCGGCTGTCGTCAGCCGGGGCGATGTACCACTTCCTCTCGGGTTACACGGCCAAAGTTGCCGGAACCGAGAAGGGCGTCACCGAACCAAAAGCGACATTCAGCACCTGCTTCGGCGCGCCGTTCATGGTGCTCCACCCGACGGTGTACGCGAAGTTCCTGGGCGAGAAGATCGCCCGGCACGATGTTCGCGTGTGGCTCGTGAACACGGGATGGACCGGCGGACCGTACGGCGTTGGCTCGCGCATGAAGATCGCGCACACGCGCGCGATGATTCGCGCGGCGTTGTCCGGCGCGCTCGACTCGGCAGCGTACGAAACGGATCCGATGTTCAACCTTTCGGTTCCCGCCGCGGTGCCCGGAGTCCCCACCGAGGTGCTCAAGCCGCGCAATACGTGGAAGGATCCCGCCGCCTACGACGAGCAGGCGCGCCGGCTGGCGCGGATGTTCGGTGAGAACTTCAAGGCCTTCGAGGCCGACGCCACACCCGACGTGAGGGCGGCGGGACCGCACCGTGCTTGATAGGTGAAGTAAAATCCAAGCTTCACGCTCCGTGACCTTCTTTCATGCGGTAATTGGCCTCGAGATTCACGCGCAGCTGCTGACTGCCACGAAGATCTTCTGCGGTTGCAGCACGCGGTTCGGCGCGCCGCCCAACACGAACATTTGCCCCGTGTGCCTGGGCATGCCCGGCGCCCTGCCGGTGCTGAATCGGCGGGCCGTCGAGTTTGCGATCCGCGCGGCGCATGCGCTCAATTGCGAGGTGCAGGCGCAGTCCATTTTCGCGCGCAAGAATTACTTCTATCCCGATCTCCCCAAGGGCTATCAGATCTCGCAGTACGAGCGGCCCGTTGCGCTTGGCGGCTTCGTGGAATACGAGGCCGGTGGCATTTCGCGCCGCGTCGGCATTACCCGGGCGCATCTGGAAGAGGACGCCGGCAAGTCGCTGCACGAGGGCTTTCCGGACTCCGACCGTCGGACTTATCTCGACTTCAACCGCAGCGGCGTCCCCCTTCTCGAGATCGTGACCGAACCTGATATTCGATCCGCTGCGGATGCTGGGGAGTTCTTCAGCCGTCTGCGCGCGATCCTCGTCGCCATCGGCGTGAACGACGGCAACATGGAAGAGGGCAGCCTCCGGTGCGATGCGAACGTTTCGGTCCGGCCAAGCGAGGATGCGCCTTTCGGCACAAAGGCCGAGGTCAAGAACCTGAACTCATTTCGTTACGTCCAGAAGGCCCTGGAGTACGAGATCGCCCGACAGGCGGCGGTGCTACGCGACGGCGGCAAGGTCGAACAGGAAACGCGCCTGTGGGACGCGGCCGCCGGCCGCACCGTGTCCATGCGCAGCAAGGAAGAGGCGCACGACTATCGATACTTCCCTGAGCCTGACCTGCCGCCGCTCGAGCTCAGCGCGGCGTGGATCGAGGAGATTCGGTGTCAGCTGCCCGAGCTTCCCGACGCGCGCCGGAGGCGATTCGTCACCCAGTACGGCCTGCCCGACTACGATGCCGCCATCCTGACCCAGTCCCGGGCGCTCGGCGACTATTACGAGGCGACGGCAGCCGCGTCCCGCAGTCCGAAGGCCGCCAGCAACTGGATCATGGGGGAGTTGACTCGCAAGATGAATGAGCTCGGGATCGAAATCGAGGCCGCGGGCATCTCCCCCGACGCACTTGCGGGCTTGATCCGGCTCGTGGACTCAGGCACGATCACCGGGCCGATTGCCAAAGACGTTTTCGAGAAGATGTATGGCACCGGACGATCCGCCGAATCGATCGTCGCGGCCGAGGGCCTGGCGAGCATCAACGACGACGCCGCGCTCGAAGCCGCCGTGCGTGACGCCCTGGCGAAGAACGAAACCGCGGTCGCTCAGTATCGTGCCGGAAAGCAGCAGACATTTGGTTTCCTGGTGGGGCAGGTCATGAAGGCAACCAAAGGCAAGGCGAATCCGGCAACGGTCAACGCGCTGATGAAGAAGCTGCTCGAATCTTGAGATTCGAATCGTGATAGAAGCGCACAATCTTTCGAAGCTGTACGGCCGCGGGGTCTTCGCGCTCCGCGACCTGTCTCTTCGCGTCGACAAAGGGGAGTTCGTTTTCCTCACGGGACCGAGCGGCGCGGGTAAGTCGACGCTCCTGCGCCTGCTGCTGCGACGCGACGTGCCGACCGAGGGCCAACTCGTCGTCGGGGGCCGCGATCTCGCGACGCTGACCGCGCAGGAAGTGCAGGCCTATCGCCGCTCGCTCGGCTTCGTGTTCCAGGATTTCAAGCTCCTGCCCACCAAGACCGTCCTCGAGAATGTCGCCTTCGTGCCGCACGTGTTGGGTATGGCGCCCACACAACAGCAGCGCCGGACGTTCCAGGTGCTGAAGTGGGTCGGCCTGCAGCATCGAATGAACGCCTACCCGATGGAGCTTTCGGGCGGGGAGCAGCAACGGATCGCTATCGCGCGTGCGCTCGTCAACGATCCGATGATCATCCTGGCCGACGAGCCGACCGGCAACCTCGATCCGGATCTGTCGCTCGAGATCATGAACCTGTTCCGCGAGATCAACGCGCGCGGTACGACCGTCCTGGTCGCCACGCACGACCGCGAGCTCATTCGACGCGTTGGCCGTCGTTCTCTCACCTTGGATCATGGCCGTATCGTCGAGGTGAACTGACGCATGCGGGCGCTCACGTATTTCGTCAACGAGGCAACTGAAAGCCTCCTGCGCAGCTGGCGGGCGGCGATGCTCGCCATCTTGACGATTGCTGCCGGCTTGTTCGTCCTGGGGTTCTTTCTCATGGTCAACAGCAACCTTCAGCGGGTGGTGGGCCGCTGGAGCGAGGCTGCGGAAATGTCGGTGTTCTTGAAGGAGGATGTGACGAAGGAGCAGCTGCAAGCGCTGGACGCCGCGGTGGCTCAGAGTGGGCTTGCCGTCGAGCGCAAGCACATGACGAAGAAGGACGCCGTCGCGCGCTTTCGGGAAGATTTTCCCGATCTGGCCGGCGCGGCCGATCGGCTCGAACGCAATCCCTTTCCCGCGTCGCTCGAAGTCCGCCTCGCGCCGGGCGCGCGCGATCAAGCCGCCAACGTCGATGCGCTGGCCAGCCGCCTCACCGCGATGCCCGGTGTCGCAGATGTGCGCTACGACCGCCGCTGGCTGAGCCGACTGGGCTCAGCCGTTCGATTCCTTCGTACGGTCGGACTCGTGATCGTCGCGCTGCTCGCGATTGCCGCCGCGCTGACCGTGGCGAACGTGGTCCGCCTAGCGGCTTACGCGCGGCGTGACGAAATTGAAATCATGCAGCTGGTCGGGGCACCGTTCGCCTTCATCCGCGGCCCGTTCATCGCGGAAGGCATCCTCCAAGGCGGCGTGGGCGCGCTCGTGGCGATCGTCTCGCTGTGGGTCGTTTTTCTGCTTGGAAAGGGCTGGTACGGCCGGATGGCGCTCGAGGGGCTCGGGCTGACGTCGCTCGCGTTCCTGCCTCTGGGAGCCGTTGTAGCGCTCCTGGCGGGCGGGATGCTGCTCGGCTGCGTTGGAGGGCTGATCGTGGCTCGGACGGTCCGCTGAGCCAGCGCTCCCCATCTCAATTACGACACCGTCTGTTGACACAAGTTCCAACACGCGTCTACACTGGTTTTTACGCCTTATATGTCCCAGGCAAGGAGTCGCATGGCATCCGTTGTCAGACCGGCCAGGGTTTTGGGCTCGCCTGTCACGTCTCTTTCCACCTACACAGATTTCTATCGCGCCGAGTTCACGAAACATCGTGAATGCCTCGCAGCTTTGCGAGAGTATTTTTCGGAAAGCGCGATCACGGACGCCGATGCCGCGCTCGCGCGCGTCATCAATGAGCTCGAACAGTTGTGCGCAAAGGACGACGCTGAGCAGGTGATTGCCGGGCTGTTGCGAAAGTTCAACGCCGTCACCGGCCTCTCCGGGTGGTCCGACCCCACGCAGCTCCACTGACACGCCAGACTCTTCATCTCCGAAACGACGCCAGCACAATTCTTCGTGCGGCGGTAGACGCCGTCGATCCTTCTCGCTTGATGCAGCACGCGTTCGCACGCGGCCTGTTGCCCGAACTCGGTCCAGCGACGCCCATTGTTGCCGCCGGGAAAGCCGCGTGGCTGATGGCCCAAGCGATCGGTGAGCGGGGCGCGAGTGGCGTGATTGCTGGCCCGCGCGTCGGCGCGAGCGACCCGCCACCGGGATTTCAGTGGTACGACGCGGGACATCCGTATCCCAACGACGCAAGCGTCGCCGCTGGCCGGCATGCGCTGAGCATTGCGGCCGAGTGCCGTCAGCGCGGTGAAACCCTTGTCGTGCTGCTGTCCGGCGGCGCATCGGCGATGCTGGTCGCGCCCTCGGCTGGGCTGACCGTTGAGGACAAGCAGGCGACCGGCCGCGCGCTGATGACAGCAGGATTCGCAATCGATCGACTGAACTGCGTCCGAAAGCACCTGTCCGACGTCAAAGGTGGACGGCTCGCGGCCGAGGCCGGCCGTGTGCTCACGCTGGTGATCTCGGATGTTCACGGTCCCATACCGAACGATCCGTCCGTGATCGGCTCGGGCCCAACCGTGCCCGATCTCACATCGTTTCGAGAAGCGCTCGAGATCGTTCAGCAGGTCCCGGCCGTGCCTGGTCGGGTTCGTAGTCATCTCGAGCGAGGCGCACGGGGTGAGTTGCAGGAGACCATCAAGCCGGGCGACAGAAGGCTGGAGGACCTGCGGTACGAAATCCTCGGCGATCGCACGACCGCACTCGCAGGCGCGGTCCGCGCGGCGGAGTCGCTGAACTATCGCGTCATCGCGGTAGACGAAGCGACAACAGGCGAGGCACGCGACGCGGCACGTGATTTCGTGAGACACGCCGGACGGGCAGCCGAAGGCAGCCGTCGCCTGTGCATGCTCGCGGCGGGCGAGACGACCGTGACGGTCACGGGAAACGGCAAGGGCGGACGGAACCAGGAGTTCGTGCTCGCGGCCGTTCCGGCGCTTGCGGCCCTCGAGCGGGACGCGGTGCTTGCCAGTGTTGGCACGGATGGAATCGACGGTCCGACGGACGCCGGCGGCGCCATCGCCGATCAAAACACGCTCGCTCGTGCGCGCGACGCGCAGTTCGATTGGTATTCGACGCTGACCAACAATGACGCGTATCATTTCTTCGAGCCGCTCGGCGATCTGATTGCCTGGGGCCCGACCGGCACGAACGTCGGCGACGTCCAAGTGTTGTTGATTGATTGATGGTGTGTTCATGAGCCGAAGCAGAATGGTGCTTGCCGCGTTCTTTGCTCTCGTGATCGCCCTTGGCGCCGGCTACGCCATGGGCGGTTCAGGACGCTATACGCTTCAGAGCTCGCTCGACGAGGCGCGTGGACGGCTCGACGTCGCGGAGGCGCGAGGCCATCTCCTCGAAGCGCGCGTCAGCCTGTACAACGTGAACTTCGGTGACGCGAGCCGCCACTTCGAGGAGGCCAAGGCACCACTGCGTCGCGTGAGGGAACGGCTCCAGAGCGACGGACGGAATGCCGCCGCGGGCAGCATTGCAGCGGCGCTCGAGCACGCGGAAGAGGGGCAGCGCCTTGCCGGCAAACTCGACCAGACCGCCAACGCGAAGGCAAACGACGCGTTGGAGGCGATCAGAGTTGCCGTGTCGCAGTGAGGTTATCGGACGATCGTCGCTTTCATCTCGATGCTGATGCGGCGATCAGACGATGGGTCGGCAGCCTGGGAAATGAGCAGCGGCTTGCCGCTTTCGAGAATCGTGCTGATGCGTTCGATTGCTCCCGTTTGAGACGCGCTAGCTTCGGACTGGTTGGCTGGCGTTGCGGCGAGCGCTGTGGAGGGCGACGTTGGCCGATACTCGAAGCCCAGATCGACCTGAACTGATCCTTCCTTCGCACGCAGAATCATAGGCCTCGCATCCACGTTGATCGTGACGTCCCTCCATCCTTCTTTGGTCAGCACCCGCCCGCTCGTGCGAATAAACGCGTTCGCTCTGTCCGCTATATGCATCGTCACAACTTTCTTGCCCGGTTCGCCAGCGCCGATCTGATCGAGGATCGTCAGCTCGATGCGAACGTTCACCGGCTGCGCGGGTTCGGGCGGCTTCGGCGCCGGACGCGTTTCTTGCTCTTTCGGCGGCGCGGCGGGCGCGGTTTGTGCGTGAGCGACGCCGCCCAGGAGTGCGAGTAGGCCGAGCGTGTGCAGCAACTGTTTCAGCATCTCTCTCCTCGGGTTGCTCTATCGCGGGGGCGACAAGGGCGGAATTGTGATGCGTTCGATGATGCGCCTTCGAACGTCTGCGTCGGGAAGGGGCTGCAGTGGCGAAACACGGATCGCCTCCATGGTGTCAACCGCATTCGGCTGCGGTTGGGGCTGCACGAGCAGAAGCGACGTCGCTTCGACACGCCCCGGCGCTGGCTGCGCGACCGGCTTGCGCAGCACCGTGCGAGGCGCATCGCCCGATCCGGGCGTTTTGTTGACGGCCAGTTGCCTTGGCTTCGTCGTGGGCGATGGCGAGGGCGCGGGCAGCACGACGTCCACCGGCTGTTGGCGTGCGAGCGTTGGAGCCGCTGGTGCAGGCGAACGGTCTGGCGTGCTCAACCAAAGTGCCCCGACGAGTGTGGCCGCCGCTGCGGCCATCCCTACAGTCACGCGAGCCCAGCTCCATCGTGCTGGCGGCGCGTCGGTCAGCCGCTCCAGCACCCGCCGTCGAAAGCCGGGCCTCGGCTCGGCGCTCATGATCTCGCGCACGGCGCGATCGATCGCGGCGTCGATGTCACGCTCGGTGCGCTGTGTGTCAGTCATGGGGGTGCCCAACGGCCGCCATCTTCTGTTTGAGAACACGGCGCGCTTCCGACACGCGCCACTTCACGGTTCCGACCGGAACGCCGAGGATGTGTCCGATTTGCTCGTAGGTGTACTCGCCGGAGCCGGCCAGCAGCAGCGCATCGCGCAGCTTGCGCGGCAAGGTGCGAATCAGGCGCTTGACGGTTTCCTGCAGTTGCGCGCCGGCCAGCTGGTCTTCCTGGGATCGCGTGTCTCCGGGCATTTGCTCGATCCAGTCGGTGACCTCGCCTTCGTTCTCTGGTGGGGCGACCGTGAGCCTCAACCAACGCGTCATGCTCTTGCGCCGGTCGAGGGCTTTGCGCCAGGCGATCGCGAGTACCCATGTGCGAAACGCCGCCTCTCCGCGGAAGCTGTCGAGTTTGCGGTACGCCGTAACGAAGGCTTCCTGGGCCACGTCGTCCGCTTCTGCGGGCGAGCCAAGCGCCGCCAGGACAGCCCGAAATACGGCCCGCCGGTTTCGCTCCACCAGTTCACCGAACGCGTCATCGTCGCCGGCCTGCGCTCGACGCACGAGGTCGAGGTCGGAAACCTCAACGGGTTCGGTTCCGGTCACACAGTCAGTAGACTCAGCCACGTAACGTCAGGTTGGAAAACTTAGAAAGGTAAGATGGAATCATGAATCACGAACAGCTCCTGCAGCTGATTCGGGATAAGGTCGAACACCCCGCCACCCTCCGGGAATTATTGCAGCGGTTGAAGATAGCCCGCGACGACCGTCCGGTCATCAAGCGGCTCCTGAAGGGCCTGGTGCAGTCCGGCGACCTCATCGAAACGCGGGGCAACCGCTATGGCCTGCCCGATCGCATGAACCTGATCGTAGGCCGAATGTCGATTCACCCGCGCGGGTTCGGCTTCGTGCAGCCCGATCGGGCAGTCGACAACGTCACTGGCGATATCTATATCGCTGGCAGCAACCTCAATCAGGCCATGCACGGCGATCGCGTTGTCGCGCGGCTCGAACGCGTGACGGATCGTGGTGCCGAGGGCCGGATCCTGCGGATCCTCGAGCGAGGATCCTCGACGATCGTCGGCCGCTTCGAGAGCGACGGCTCGAGTGCAGGTTTCGTCGTCCCCTTCGATCGTCGTTTGATTATGGACGTGCAGATCCCGGCAGGTGAACAGGGCAGCGCGCAGTCCGGTGACATGGTCTCTACGGAAATTACGCGCTGGCCCACCGCCGCGCGCGGACCGCTTGGCCGCATCCTCGAGGTTCTTGGCGACATCGACGAGCCAGGCGTCGACACGGAAATCATCATTCGGAAATACAACATTCCCGACGAGCACAGCCCACAAGCCATTGAGGAGGCGAAGCGGCTTGGAACGGTTGTGACCGAGCGCCATCTCGCCGGACGAACGGATTTCCGCGAGCGGCTCACCGTGACGATCGACGGCGAGCACGCCCGCGACTTCGACGACGCGATTACAATCGAGCGCGTCGAGAACGGAAGCTACCTGCTGGGCGTTCACATCGCTGACGTTGCGCATTACGTGCCCGAGGGCGGCGCCCTGGACGAGGAAGCCTACGATCGCGCGACATCCGTGTACTTTCCCGAACGTGCGGTCCACATGTTTCCGTCAGAACTGTCGACCGGTCTCTGCAGCTTGAACCCCAACGTCGACCGCCTGGTGCAGTCCTGTCTCATGGAAATCGATTCGCGCGGGAACGTCACGCGCTACGATTTGCACGACGGCGTCATTCACAGCGACGCGCGGATGACCTACACGGAAGTGAACGCGATTCTCACGGAGCACGATCCCGCAACGACCGACAAGTACCGTCACCTCGTACCGATGTTCGAGCAGATGCGCGATCTCTACGAGATTCTCAATCGCCGGCGGCGCAGGCGCGGCTCGATCGACTTCGATCTGAAGGAGCCCGAGGTGGTGCTGGACGACGAGGGAATGGTCGAAGAGATCATCGCGGCCGAGCGGAACATCGCGCACCGGTTGATTGAAGAGTTCATGCTGGTCGCGAACGAGACCGTGGCGGCTCATTTGGATGAGCGGGATGTGCCGACGTTGTATCGCGTCCACGAGGAACCGGATCCGCTCAAGATCGACGAGTTCGAGGAGTTCATCTCGACGCTCGGCTACAGCCTCGGCAAGTCGTCGTCCGAGGTCAGTCCGCGCGACTTTCAGAAGCTGGTCGAGCGGATGCGCGGCACGCCAGAAGAGAAACCGATCGCCTTCCTGATGCTTCGCACGATGCAGAAGGCGCGCTACGACGCCTCCAATCTCGGCCACTTCGGCCTTGCCGCCGAGAGCTACACGCACTTCACGTCTCCCATCCGCCGCTATCCCGACCTGGTGGTGCATCGAACGCTGCGCGAGTCGCGCCACGGACAGATGACCGAGGACCGCAAGAACGAATTGATCGAGGACCTTCCCGAAGTCGCGCGGCACACCTCCGAGCGCGAGCGGCGCGCCGACGATGCCGAGCGGGAGCTGGTGCAGTGGAAGAAGGTCCGCTTCATGGCGGACAAGGTAGGCGACGAGTTCGAAGGCTACGTTACTGGCGTCACGGCCTACGGGCTGTACATCGAGCTTGTCGAACATTTCGTCGAGGGACTCGTTCATGTTTCGACGATGGCCGACGACTACTACCGGTTCGTCGAGCGCGCGCACATTTTGAGAGGCGAGAACAAAGGGCGCGTTTACCGCCTCGGGGACCGCGTGCACGTTCAGGTCGTCAAGGTGGACATGGAGCGGCGTCAGGTCGATCTCGGACTCGTCGAGATTCTTGAAGCGGTCAGAGACTCTGAGCTGAATCGCGGGCCGCGGCGAAGCAAGGCGGAGCCAAAACGGAAGTCGGCGAAGTCCGAGGCTGGCAGCCGGAAGAAAAAGCAGCGGCCCGGGCGAAAAGAACGAGCCGCGCGGCGCGGCAGCCGCCGCTAGCCGTGCGTTCGATCGTCATCGGCACGGCCGGGCATATCGATCACGGGAAGAGCGCCCTCGTGCGCGCGCTGACGGGCACAGATCCCGATCGCCTCAAGGAAGAGCAAGAGCGCGGCATCACGATTGACCTCGGCTTTGCGCACCTACAGCAAGGCGATTTCAACTTTGCGTTCGTGGACGTTCCCGGCCACGAACGCTTCGTGAAGAACATGCTCGCTGGCGCGGGCGGCACGGACCTCGTCATGCTGATTGTCGCGGCAGACGAATCGGTGATGCCGCAGACGCGTGAGCACTTCCACATCTGCCGGCTGCTGCATGTCCCCGCCGGTATGGTCGTTCTCACGAAGACGGATCTCGTGGATCGCGAGACCGTCGATCTTGCCGCCTTGGAAGTGCGGGAACTGGTTCAGGGATCGTTCCTGGGGAACGCGCCGATCGTGCCCGTGTCCTCGCGAACTGGCGAAGGGCTCGAGACGCTCCGCTCGACGTTGCAGGCGCTGGCCGCGTCGGTCCCGGGACGCGAAGCGAGCGGTCCGATCAGAATGCCGATCGATCGTGTCTTCTCGATGAAGGGGTTCGGGACCGTCGTGACCGGAACACTCGTATCGGGCACGGTTCGTGAGGACCAGGAATTGGAGCTGCTGCCCCGATCGCGTCGCGTCAAAGTCCGCGGGCTGCAGGTGCACGGCCATCCTGCGTCGGTTGCCGAGGCGGGTCGCCGCGTCGCCGTCAACCTGGGTGGCGTGGACGTGTCGGATGTGGTTCGGGGAGATACCTTGTGCGAGCCCGGAGCATTCGAGGGTTCGCGCCGGCTCGACGTGATGCTGACGTTGCTGCCCGACGTGCCCGCGCTGCGTGATGCCACCCGGGTGCGCGTTCATTACGGCACGAGCGAGGTGTTGGGCCGAGTTTCGAGCGCCGGAAAGTTCGCGCGCATCAGGCTCGAGTCGCCGGCCGTCGTCACGCGCGGCGATCGCCTGATCCTCAGAGCCTACTCGCCGCTCGCCACCATCGGCGGTGCCATCGTCCTCGATCCACAACCTCCACGCGGTGGGATGCGGAGCGACGCAGGGCGCCGTCGCCTGGAGCTGTTAGACATCGACGCCAATGCACCAGATGTTACGCTCGGATGGCTGGTCGAGGAGCGAGGAGTTTCCGGCTTGCCCACATCGGACCTGACGCGTCGCGCGGGCTTGTCGCCGGCGGCCGCGGCGGAAGCCGTCGATCGGCTGGTGAACGCGCGCGCGGCGGTGCTGGTTGGGGACGTCCTCGTGAAGCCCAACGTGCTTGCGGATCTTGGCGAGCGACTGATTCGAGAGCTGCAGGCGCACCACGCCGCCAATCCGCTCTCCGAAGGCATGCCGCGCGAAGAGGCGCGGGAGCGGATTTTCGGGCGCACGTCGCAACAGGTCTTCGAGCACCTTCTCGAGACGTTGGTTGCCGAGCGGAAGCTCGTCGCGCGCGATCGCCTGGCGCTCCAAAGCCACCAGGTCTCGCTGACCGGCGATGAGGCTCGCGTGCAATCCGCTTTGGAGGGGATCTATCGACGTGCTGGGCTGACACCGCCAGATTTGGCGGCCGCCGTAACCGAGGCGAAAGCCTCACGGGTGGTTGCCGATCGGATGCTGGCGCTGCTGCTCCGCAACCGCGTCCTCGTCAAAGTGGACAACATCCTCTTTCACAGCGCCGCGCTGGATTCCTTGAAAGCGGAAGTGCGCGCGTTGAAGCAGACCGATCCGGCGGTCCGAGTGGACGTCGCGTCGTTCAAGACGCGCTACGGCATCACTCGCAAGTACGCGATTCCTCTGCTGGAGTACCTGGATCGGGAGAGAGTGACGAGGAGAGTGGGGGAGTCTCGGATCGTTCTTTAGTGCGGCGCGGTGTCGTCCCCTCGATTGGCTTCCTTGAAGTTCTTGATTCCCTTGCCAATGCCGCGACCAATCTCGGGCAGCCGGCTGGCGCCGAAGATCAGAATGATCAGAAAGAGAATGACAATTAATTCGGGAATCCCGAGACCCATAAATGCTCCTTCAGGTGATTCTCTCGCTGGATTCTATCATTATCGGCCTAGCGGTCAGCTGAGCGCGGCCAGAGGCTGGCGGACGGCCGGCAGATAGGGGCCAGCGGACTACTGCCCAAACAGGTCCAGCATGAGGCGCCATTCGAAGGTCTTCAGCAGCCGGCGCCTGAGGCCCTCATACGTCTGACGGCCAGCGACGAGATCCGCCATCACCTCTCGAACGCGCCTGCTGCGCCCGAGTGCTGAAACCAGAAGACCGACGAAGTGGGGTTGGAAGAACCGCGCCTTCAACCGCGCCGCGCGAAGCAGTTCGCCGTGGATCTCGGCACGCAGACGGTCGAGATAGACGGTCGAGATATTTGCGTTTCCGACGAACGCGTCGCAGGCGGCGTTTGCCGATTGCAGGGCGAAGTAAATCCCTTCGCGCGTGATTGGATCGACGAGGCCGGCAGCATCGCCAACGAGCATCCAGCCCGGGCCCGCCGCACGCTCATTGGCGAGCGCCCGTTCGCCGAGCGACGGAATAGGCCAGCTGTATCGTTCGAGTCGTGTACCACTCGCATGGGCCGCGATCCACCGATCGACACGCTCGCGCAGCGCGCTCGACGATGTTTGGTCGGCCTGGGCGCAAATGCCGATGGCGAGATGATCGGGCCTCGGAAACGACCAGAGATAACCCGGCGGTTGATCCTCGAACGCCACCACGATGTCGCGCGAGGATTGGCCATGCGCGAAATAACCGGTTGCAATCGATAAATCCGCGCGTGGAAACGGCTGGGCGACGCTCCTGCGCACCAGGCTGTTGACGCCGTCCGCGCCAATCACCCACGGGGCGTCGAAACTCCCGGAGCGCGTATCGATTCGCCAGCCCGCGTCGTTGCGTACAACGGCTGTGACGCGGAGCGGCAAATGAATGGCGCCGGCGGCCACGGCAGCGTCGAGGAGGGCCTGATCGAAGTCGCGGCGGGAAGCCACGACGAGCGGCGGATAGCCCAGGTCCTCGCCATTCAACTCGACCTCGGCGCGGCGAGTGTTATGTGTGAACGAAGCGCCGGCAATCCGGACCGATCGAATGGCGCCGGGGCCCAGTGCGCCGCGAACCAGTTCCAGCGCGCGGCCTGTGATGCCGCCGCCGCACGGCTTCTCGCGTGGATGGCTGCCGTCGACCAGCGCGACCCGGACTCCGGCTCGAGCAAGCCTGAACCCGGCCCACGATCCTGCCGGTCCTGCGCCGACAATCAGCACGTCGTAAGTCGACATCCGAAAAAAGCGCACAGCGCTCCGAAACAGTGCGGTTGCACCAATCGTAAGACAAGACGTCCGGTGAGGTGGACAGTTCCGCGCAACACCCTGTAAACAGCGGGGGTTTTGGCGCCGCGAACCTCGCAGCCCAACAGGGGCACCCATCTTGCAACTTGCGGATCACGGCAACGTCAGCCACAATGAGCTAGAGGGTTCAGAGCCCTCGTTCGTTTGACCCATTGCGATGCCCGAGACTTACCAGGGCGCCAGCCCGAACGCACGATTCTTAGCAGGCACACTTCCGTCGCAGCCGAAGGGGGCCGCGCGTCTCGGAAACGCGTTCAGTGTGTCGTTGCTCACGCACGCGGCGGCGTTCTTGATCTTTCTTTTCGTGATCAGCCTGCCCGTGGTCCAAACGCCCGTCAGCGACGTCGTTTCGCTCAAGAACATCATCTGGACGGCCGAACCTGGTCCTGGCGGCGGCGGTGGTGGCGGTGGCAACAAGAATCCCGACCCGCCTCGCAAAGCGGAGCTGCCCGACAAGGACAAGATCACGGTTCCTGTCGCGAAGCCCCCGAAGATGCAAGCCCCGGAGCCGCCCAAACCGGAGCCCGAACAGAAGATGAACGTCCCGGCGCAACCGATCGCCTCGGGGGTCGAGACCCTGCCGGGCGCCGTCACCAACATGGTGACGCCATCGCT
>Ga0075428_100001838_pt1 | contig 22743 bp, 19 predicted proteins | sample RhiMetdeltSRZDD2_FD_75291 | JGI IMG/M metagenome (GOLD analysis project Ga0075428, IMG submission 75291) | Populus rhizosphere microbial communities from Tennessee, USA - Rhizosphere MetaG P. deltoides SRZDD2 | ecosystem: Host-associated > Plants > Roots > Rhizosphere > Soil | place: USA... | reverse complement strand
TGCTGCCGAATCATCGCCGCGAGCTCGTATCCATCGAGATCCGGCATGCACACATCGACAAGCACCACCGCGATCTCGTTTTTCAGCAGACACTCCAGCGCCTCGGTGGCCGAGGTCACGGTGATCAGCGTCTCGCCGAGGCTGCTCAAAATCGTTTCGTACGAGAGCAGTTTTGCTGGCTGATCGTCAACCAGCAGGATATTGACTCTGTCGATCCTTGTCGTCGTTGTCGTAGACGTCATGTTGCCGCCCCCTACCGATGAAGCCACATGCGCAGCGCCGACAGCAATTGCTCGGTGTTTACTGGTTTCGCGAGGTAATCCGACGCGCCAGCCTCAAAACATTTCTCCCGGTCGCCCTTCATGGCCTTCGCCGTCAGCGCGACGATCGGCAATCGGCGGAACACGGGTTTCTCTCTGATCTTCTGCATCGTCTGATACCCATCCATCTCGGGCATCATGATGTCCATCAGGACCATCGAGATGTCTGGCGTGGTTTCCAAGGTGCGTATCGCTTCACTCCCAGTGCTTGCAGTCAACACCTTCATCCCCCGGCGTTCCAGCACACTGCTCAAGGCGAAGATATTCCGCACGTCGTCATCAACCACGAGAACGGCTTTACCGAGCAGATCCTCGTCGGAGCGGTGGAGGCGGTCGAGCAGGCGCTGCTTCTCGGGTGGCAGTTCCGACAAGATGCGGTGCAGGAAGAGCGACGTTTCGTCCAACAACCGTTCTGGTGACTCGACACCTTTCACCACCACGCTGCGCGCGAGCGTGTGAAGTTGGGCGTCTTCCTCCGGGGACAGCTCTCGTCCGGTGAACACCACGACGGGCACACTCGAGAGCGTCTCATCCTGGCTGATCCGCTCCAAGACCTCGAAACCCGACATGTCCGGCAGCCGGAGGTCCAATACCACGCAGTCGCAGGGTTGGTCGGCCATGGCGGCGAGCGCCGCTTCGCCGGTGTCGGCAACGACGACCTCGACGTCGTTGTGCCCGAGGAGTTCGCGGATGCTCACCTGTTCAGCGGCATTGTCCTCGACGATGAGTAAACGTTTGCGCCGCGGCGTCGCATAGGCCTTGATCTTTTCAATCGCGGCCTCCAATCCTTCGGTCGTCGTCGGTTTGGTGATGAACGAGAAGGCGCCGCGCGCAAGGCCGTGCTGTCGATCCTCGTCGAGCGTCACGATCTGCACGGGGATGTGACGTGTCTCGGGATCGTGCTTCAGCTGACTAAGGACGGTCCATCCGAGCATGTCCGGCAAGAAGACATCGAGCGACACGGCCGTCGGCCGGAACTGCTTGGCAAGTGCAAGCGCCTCGGCGCCCCGCATGGCCACAAGCGTTTTCAGTCCCTTGTCGCGGGCTAGGTCCACCAGAATACGGGCATAGTGCGGATCGTCTTCGACAATCAACAATGTCGAATCGTCCGGCTGTACGTCGTTCCGATCATCCGGCACGACTTCGGCGGGCCGCTCAGCCATTCGCACTGAGGGAAACCGTGGGACCGTTACGGGTTGAGACTCCTGAACGTGCGGCTCGCTGGCACGGCCGACGGTCGCAGGGCCTACGTATCGGAGTGGCAAGTACAGGGTGAAGGTGCTGCCGACGCCTGGTGAGCTACTGAGCTGAATCTCGCCGCCAAGCAGGTACGCTAACTCACGGCTGATCGCGAGGCCCAGACCGGTGCCGCCGTACTTCCGGCTTGTGCTGGCATCGGCTTGCTGAAAGGCCTCGAAGATAATCCGCTGCTTCTCCGTTGGAATACCGATGCCGGTATCCGAGACCTCGAACGAAACGACGGTTCCCGCCTGACCGAGCACCGGATGGTTGGGTGTCCACCCGCCAGCGGCGGACGACACGTTGAAACGTACTCCCCCTTGCGACGTGAATTTGAATGCATTCGAGAGCAGGTTTTTGAGCACCTGCTGCAAGCGCTTGGAATCCGTGAGGATACTGCGACCGAGGCGTGTATCGATCTGCACGTCGAACGAAAGACCCTTGCGCTCGGCTTCGTGATTGAAGGTGCGCTTCACGATGTCGACGAGGGTGCTGAACGATGCCTCTTCGGCGTCGACAGTCACGGTGCCAGACTCGATTTTCGACAGGTCCAGAATGTCGGTGATGAGGTTGAGCAGGTCCGTACCAGCACCATGGATCGTGCGGGCGAACTCGACCTGCTTGTCTGTCAGATTGTGTTCGGGGTTGTCGGAGAGCTGTTGACCGAGAATCAAGATGCTGTTGAGCGGCGTTCTCAGCTCGTGCGACATATTCGCGAGGAATTCTGACTTGTATTTGGAGGTCAAGGCCAGTTCCGCAGCCTTGTCTTCGACAGCGCGGCGTGCCTGCTCGATTTCCTGGTTCTTGCGTTCGACCTCGGCGTTCTGTTCGGCAAGCTGCTGCGCCTTTTGCGCGAGTTGCTCGTTCGTCTGCTGAAGCTCCTTCTGCTGCGTTTGCAGCTCGCCCGCAAGCTGCTGCGACTGTTTCAGCAGACCCTCGGTCTGCATCGTCGCCTCGATGCTGTTGAGCACGATGCCGATACTCGCCGTCAGTTGTTCAAGAAAGGTCAGGTGCGTTGCTGAAAAATCCTTGAGCGACGCGAGACCGAGCACAGCCTTGATCTGCCCCTCAAAGACGACGGGAAAGACGACGACGTTGCGCGGCAGCGCCTGGAAGAATACCGAACCGACCGGCACCGTGTCCGGCGGCACATCAGAGACCAGCAACCGTTTCATGTCTCGCGCACATTGACCGATGAAGCCCTCCCCCAATCGGAGTTCCGGAGGATACGAATTCTCGTACGCGTCAGCGTAGGTGGCGAGGATCTTGAGATGGGGCGCCGACTCCGAATCCATCCGATAGATCACCCCCTGGTGAGCATTCACAAGGGGCACCAGCTCGGTGAGCAACAATTGCCCGACGGTGGACAGATCGCGCTGGCCCTGCAACATGCCGGTGAATCGCGCCAGGTTCGTCTTCAGCCAGTCCTGTTCGGTGTTGGTATCCGTCGTCAACCGCAGGTTGTCGATCATCGTATTGATGTTGTCCTTGAGCTCGGCCACCTCGCCACGCGCGTCGACCTGAATGGACCGGGTCAAGTCACCCTTGGTGACCGCCGTCGCCACTTCAGCGATGGCGCGTACCTGCGTCGTCAGATTTGCGGCCAGGAGGTTCACGTTTCCTGTGAGGTCCTTCCAGGTCCCGGCTGCACCAGGGACGTTCGCCTGACCCCCCAGTCGCCCTTCCACGCCTACCTCCCGCGCCACTGACGTAACCTGGTCAGCGAACGTGGCGAGCGTTTCGGTCATGTTGTTGATCGTGTCCGCCAGCGCGGCGACTTCACCCTTGGACTTGACCGTCAGGTTCTGCTTGAGGTCGCCGTCGGCGACGGCGGTGACGACCTTCACGATGCCGCGGACCTGCTCGGTCAAATTGACGGCCATGACATTGACGGTGTCGGTGAGATCCTTCCACGTGCCCGCGACGCCGGGCACTTGGGCTTGCCCTCCCAGCTTGCCCTCGGTACCCACCTCGCGCGCCACACGCGTCACCTCCGCGGCGAATGCATTCAGCTGGTCGACCATCGTGTTGATCGTGTTCTTGAGTTCGAGAATCTCGCCTTTGGCGTCGACGGTGATCTTGCGAGACAGGTCGCCGCGTGCCACGGCCGTCGTGACTTCGGCGATGTTGCGAACCTGTGTCGTCAGGTTGGCCGCAAGCAGATTGACGTTGTCGGTGAGGTCCTTCCAGGTGCCGGCCACGCCCGGGACGACCGCCTGACCGCCCAGACGACCGTCCGTGCCAACCTCGCGCGCGACGCGCGTCACTTCAGCCGCGAACGATCGGAGCTGCTCGACCATCGTGTTCAGCGTTTCTTTGAGCAGCAGGATTTCGCCGCGCACGTCCACGGTGATCTTCTTCGAAAGGTCACCACCGGCAATCGCGATTGCCACTTCGTTGATGTTCCTCACCTGGCCGGTAAGGTTACTGGCCATGAAATTGACGTTGTCCGTGAGGTCCTTCCAGGTGCCGGCAACGCCAGGCACTTGCGCCTGGCCTCCGAGCTTGCCTTCGGTCCCCACCTCGCGTGCGACGCGCGTGACCTCGGCGGCGAAGGCGTTGAGCTGATCGACCATCGTGTTGACCGTGTTCTTCAACTCGAGGATCTCGCCCCGGACATCGACGGTGATCTTCCGCGACAGGTCGCCGCGCGCAATTGCCGTGGCGACGTCGGCGATGTTGCGGACCTGCGCCGTCAGGTTGTTCGCCATGAAGTTCACGTTGTCGGTGAGGTCCTTCCAGGTGCCGGCGACACCGACGACGTTGGCCTGTCCGCCGAGACGGCCCTCGGACCCGACTTCGCGGGCCACGCGCGTGACCTCGCCGGCAAATGCGTTCAGCTGATCGACCATCGTGTTGATGGTGTCTTTGATCTGAAGGATCTCGCCGCTAACGTCCACGGTGATCTTCTGACTGAGGTCACCGTTCGCGATTGCCGTGGCGACCTTCGACACATCCCGCAGTTGCACGGTGAGATTGCCGCCCATGGCGTTGACGGAATCCGTCAGGTCTTTCCAGGTACCCGCGACCCCTGGCACCTGGGCCTGGCCGCCCAGCTTCCCGTCGGTGCCGACCTCGCGCGCGACGCGGGTGACCTCGGCGGCGAACGCGTTCAGCTGATCGACCATCGTGTTGATGGTGTTCTTCAGCTCAAGAATTTCGCCCTTGACGTCCACCGTGATCTTGCGGGACAGGTCGCCCCGGGCGACGGCGGTGGTCACTTCGGCGATGTTTCTCACCTGCGTCGTCAGATTGGCCGCGAGTAGATTGACGTTGTCCGTGAGGTCCTTCCAAGTGCCGGCAACCCCAGGGACCTGGGCCTGACCTCCGAGCTTGCCTTCGGTGCCGACTTCGCGGGCCACACGCGTGACCTCGCCGGCGAACGCGTTCAACTGATCGACCATCGTATTGATGGTCTGTTTCAGCTGCAGAATCTCCCCGCTGACGTCGACCGTGATCTTCTTCGACAGGTCTCCGCCAGCGATCGCGGTGGCCACGTCCGCGATGTTTCGCACCTGCGCCGTGAGGTTGTTGGCCATCGAGTTGACGCTGTCGGTGAGGTCCTTCCACGTACCAGCCACACCGAGCACCTTCGCCTGTCCGCCGAGACGTCCCTCCGTGCCGACCTCGCGTGCCACACGGGTGACCTCGCCGGCAAATGCGTTCAACTGGTCGACCATCGTGTTGATGGTTTCTTTGAGGAGAAGAATCTCGCCGCTGACGTTGACTGTGATTTTCTTCGAGAGGTCACCGCTCGCAATCGCGGTCGCCACCTCCGCGATGTTGCGCACCTGCCCAGTGAGGTTGCTGGCCATGAAGTTGACGTTGTCGGTGAGATCCTTCCACGTTCCCGCGACACCCGGGACCTGTGCCTGGCCCCCCAACTTGCCGTCGGTGCCGACCTCACGCGCGACACGCGTCACCTCCGACGCGAACGAGTTGAGCTGGTCCACCATCGTATTGATCGTGTTCTTCAGCTCCAGAATTTCGCCGCGAACGTCAACAGTGATCTTGCGAGAGAGGTCGCCACGAGCAACGGCCGTCGTCACTTCCGCAATGTTGCGCACCTGATCGGTCAGGTTGCGAGCCATCGCGTTCACCGAATCGGTCAGGTCCTTCCACGTGCCCGCGACACCTGGGACCACGGCCTGACCGCCCAAACGCCCTTCAGTTCCTACCTCCTGCGCCACACGCGTCACCTCGGAGGCGAATGATCGCAGCTGGTCGACCATCGTGTTGATGGCCTCTTTGAGCTGCAGGATCTCACCGCGCACGTCGACGGTGATCTTGCGCGACAAGTCACCGCTGGCGACGGCGATGGTGACCTCGGAAATATTGCGGACCTGCGCCGTGAGGTTGCTCGCCATCGAGTTCACGCTGTCGGTGAGGTCTTTCCAGACGCCGCTGACGTCGCGAACTTGCGCTTGCCCTCCGAGCTTGCCGTCAGTGCCAACCTCGCGTGCGACGCGAGTGACTTCCGACGTGAACACGCCAAGCTGTTCGATCATCGTGTTCACGATCGTGGCCGATCGCAGGAATTCACCTTCGAGTGGGCGTCCCTCGACATCGAGCCGAACCGTCTGCAGCAAGTCCCCTTTGGCCACGGCCGCCAGCGCACGCGTCACTTCCGTCGTCGGCCACAACAGATCGTCAATCAAGGTATTGACCGACGCTTCCATCTCGCCCCATGCGCCGCTCGCTCGTCCGAACTTGACGCGTTGTCGTGTCTTGCCCTGCTTTCCGACAACCGTGCCGACCCGCTCCAGTTCGTGAGCGATCGTCGCATTTGAAGCGACGATGCTATTGAACGTGTCGGCGATCTTTCCTTCGATTCCCGTCCAGTCCCCTGGCAACCGGACCGAGAAATCACCCTCCTGCACGGCCTGCAGGGCGCGAAGCAATTCGGAGAGCTGGGAAGGTGGAAGAGTGACGACGGCGTCAGACGGAAGCTGGGCGACGGTTCTATCGGTCCGCGGCATGGGTATCTCCGAACGGTTAACGATTCCTGGCGAACGTAGCCGATTCGTGCTGCATCGAGGCCCTTTTGTCCGGATTCGAGACAGATGAGTCGGTTTTCCTGTCAAAGGCAGAGGCAGAGGCAAAAGCCGTGCGCGTCCGCACCGCCGGTTCCTTTGTGTCGCCAAAACACGGCTGACGTTGCGTGGCCCCTTCCGGGGCCAGGGTCGGCGCAAGTGACTTTCAGAACTGAACGTCGTGCGATGACTTCACACGGAATGCGTCGCCTCGAGGTGATTGGAAGGCGTCTCCGTGCACTCCCTCTGCTCACGCTGTTTCCAGCGATTGTCCGCACCCGACCGCATGGCCCGAGCTGAACACACGGATGAGGAAGGATCCACCGCGTGCCGGATCGCCTCACGCTCAAGATTCCGCCTTGCGGAAGTCGCTGTATGAAGCAAAGCCCTCTCGCCCACGCGGGATGGGCACTTAGGCACCATCAGTACCCTCCGGCGGGGTAGATTTTTGCGCTTCACCCCACACGTGGCCGCATTCGCGGCACCACCACCAGATCACTTCCGCTTTCACAACCATCGGTTCAAAGTTTTGTTTGCGGCAGCGTCTACATAGCCGCGTCAAAGATGAAGATTCGTCGTCCATTGCCCCACGTCGCGACTGCGGAACCTCGAGTCCTAACAATGCAAACTGATCGCCTGCGGCTGACGAAAAATACTGTCAACGCGTCGTTCACTGACTTCTTTATTGAAGGATGTTCGTGTCACATGGCGCCACACCGAGCATGACGATCTGATGAATGGTCGAGATAGTGACCGATCGTTTGATCGACGTTGGGTGGCGTTCGTACTCGACGACCTTGGCGAAGCGCCTCCGGCGGACACGATTCACCTGCGGGCGATAGCGAGGCCGTCACACCTCAGAAAGCGAAGTGAGCAAAGGGCGGTGGGTACCTACCGGCGTGGAAATGAGAGGCGCGACTATCTGAGCGTGTAGAGATAGCCCGCGATGTCACGGCCGTCGCTCTCCGTGACGCCCGTTTCGGGCATGGCGGTTTGCGGATCGACGCTGTGGGGCTGACGGATCCACCTAATCATGTTCTCGGGCGTGTTGTCGATCCGTCCGGCGAGATACGACCTCAACGCGATCTGTGAAAGCGGCGGCCCCACGGTCGCCGTCGCGGTGAGCACGCCGGGAATGCTGTGACAGGTGTCACAGCCGTACTTCACAATCGCCAGCTTTCCTTTCTCCGGGTCGCCTCCGGTGAGCTGCCGCGCGACGGTGTCGGCGCTCCGATCGCACGCGGCGACAACGGCGAGCAGCGGCACACACCAACACAGGCGCGCGATCATTGCACGTCGCGTTCCTCGAGTGTGTGCACCTTGAACAGAGCAGTTCGCATCGCTCGCCTCTCCGACTCCCCCAGCCAGGCGGCGAACAGCGCGAGGCCGAGGAGCGTCATCACGAGTCCCGCCGGAATCCACATCAACAGCCCTGCACGCTGCTGATCGACGAGCGGGTCGATGCCGTGCGCGGCCGCAGGTGCCGCGTAAATCGGGTAGAGCGGCGTCGGCGTGAACGTCATCATCGCGCCCAGAATGCCTGTGTGAACGACCGTGAGAAATACGTAGAACACCGCCGCTCCGTAACCGGCGCGCCCATAGCGGCCATACAACATGCCCCACCAGAAGAGCGCGGAGGTGCCGACGAACATCGCATGCTGCAGTGTATGGATGCCTTCGTTGCCCACGGCAGCATCGTAGAGAGCTGGCATGTGCCATAGCCAAATCGCGAGTCCGTGAAGGACCCACGCCGCGATCGGTGCGGTGAGGACGCGCCAGGCGGACGACATTACGTCGTTTTGCAGCACGCGAACGACGCAGTGACGCAGCGAGCCCGGCAGCCCCGCGATGCAGCGCTGCAACGGCCGGCCAAGGATAACGAGCGGCGCGCCCACGAGCATCATCAGTTCGTGCTGAATCATGTGAACGGAAAAGAACTGGATCGAGAGGCTGTCGAGTGGCGGAAGTATCGAAAATACCAGTGCTCCCCATCCGACTCCGAACGCAATCGGCTCGACTCGGCGACCTACACCGCCGCAGCGGGAGAGCTTCAGAGCGCCGAGCGCATAAAGCGTGCCGACAATCAGAAGAACGCCAAGCACGCCGATGTCCCACGGCGAGAATGCGCGCGGCGTGTTGAGCGAATGGATTTCGTCGCCGTGCGCAAGCACCCCAGGCCCGGTCGCGACGAGGACCAGCGTTGTCGTTGCGACCCGCCACGTCCAACGAGGCCTGCCCGCCCTACTCATTCGCATGGGCTCAACACGAAATGTGGATACGCCTGCAGGGCTATGAGCAGCGCGTTGATCACGGCGAGGCCTACCCCGATGCTTGCCACGAAATAGCTCCGATCGATGATCCGACCGCCATGCTCATTGGCGCCCTGAAGACGGTTGCGACACATCCACCCGACCCACGCACCGGCTAGCGCGAGGGCGAGCATCGCGACGTCGATCGCCGTCAAGACGAAGGTTTGGCCAGTGCCGCATGCCCATTTCACCAGCGCATATCCAGCGAAGAGGTTCGCGAAAAGAGCGGCTGGACCCGCCAGTACTGCGAACCAGAGCAGAACAAGTCCTTGCCCCTCCCAATAGTCGCGCGATACGGACGCCTCTACAGCCATCGCGGCATGAAGTAAATCGTGACGTAAATCGGAATCCACCAAGCGACGATGAAGAACCAGTACAAAGAGTTCTCGCTGAGGTCGACGAACCGAGGTCCGGTAACCGGATGCGTGAAGGTCAGGAGCGCGAGAATGACGCTGTCCACCACATCGGTCGCGACGTGAATGGTGTGCATGCTGAGAAGCACCCAGACGATAGATCCGTACGCGTTGTCGTCCCAGCGGCAATTCAAAGTCGTGTACTCGAAGGCTCGAAGCACGACGGCCGCAACGCCAAACAGGACGAGCACCACGAGCCACCGTCGCGTCCGCGGAAGGTCGAACTTCTCTGCTGCCCGCTTGCTGATCGCTGCGGGGAGAATGCTCGCGAGTACGACCGTGAGGTTCATCGTGCCGTACCGCAGATCGGGGTTCGGCACACTCGGCGGCCAGTCGGTGACCTTCAGCCGCAGATAAAAGTAGACGACGAGGCCGATGACGAACATCGACCCCTCGATCACCATGAAGCCGACGGTGCCCCACCAGATGAGGCCTCGGTTGCCGAACGCGAAGGTGGGCAGCGGCGCGACGTCGAGGGTCCGGCGCGTACCGGTCATGCACGCGCCTCCTGCATGGCGTGAACTCTTTCATCGTGCCGTTGCGATTCCTTCTTCCTGGGCCAGAACCAGCCGATTAACGTCATGGCCAGCGGAATGATCGAGACCGGCAGCGCCCACGGCGTGAAGATTGAGCCAACGAAAAACGCCGACGTCACGACGGCACACGCAAACGGCCATAGTGACGGTTCCGGGTATGCCGCCTTGTGCACCGGCTCGGCATCCATGACGTCGGTGACAAGCACTTCGCGGCAGTCGCTGCGGATACCGGCGACGATCGGCGGGTCGGCGCTCCGATCCCACAGCGCGCACCGTCCTTCAACGACCGGCACATGCAGGAAGTTGTAGACCGGCGGCGGCGAGCTCACGCTCCATTCAAGCGTTTCGGCGCCCCATGGATTCTCGCTCGCGATGACGCCCCAGCGATAACTGCGCACAACGTTGTAGACGAACAACGCGCCGCCGAACACAAGCAGCAGAGCCCCCGCGCTCGCAACGAGATTCAGCGTGTTCCACCCCATGTTGTCGGGATACGTGTACACGCGACGCGGCATCCCCTCGAGTCCGAGGATGTGCATCGGGAAGAACGTCACGTTGAAGCCAACGAACAAGAGCCAGAAATTCCACTTTCCGAGCGCGTCCTCCATCATGCGGCCGGTGAACTTCGGGAACCAGAAGTAGATGCCGCCGATGAGCGGAAACACGGCGCCGCCCAGCAGCACGTAGTGAAAGTGTGCGACGACGTAGTACGTGTCATGCGCCTGGAGATCGAACGGCACCGATGCGAGCGTCACACCGGACAGTCCGCCGAGAACGAAGATCGCGAAGAACCCCAGCACGAACAGCAGTGGCGTCTGAAATCGCGGCCGTCCACGCCAGAGGGACGCAATCCAGCAGAAGATCTGGATGCCGGTGGGAATCGCGATGACGATGCTCGCCGCGGTGAAGTACTCGAGGCCGAGCGCAGGTAGTCCCGTCGCGAACATGTGATGCACCCACAGGCCAAAGCCAATGAAACCGGTCGCGACCAGCGACAGGACCATCGCGGAGTAGCCGAAGATCGGCCGCGACGTGAGGGCCGAGACAATCGACGACACCATTCCGAGGGCGGGCACGAAGATGATGTAGACCTCAGGGTGGCCGAAGAACCAGAAGAGATGCTGCCAGAGCAGCGAATCGCCGCCCTCGGCGGGGTTGTAGAAATGGGTTCCGACGAGCCGATCGAGCAGCAGGAACGAGCTCGAGGCCACAATGGCGGGCATCGCGAAAATGACCATGAACGCGGTCACCAGCATCGCCCAGACGAAGAGCGGCATCCGGTTCAGCGACATGCCCGGCGCACGCGTTTTCAAGATCGTCGTCACGAGCTCCACGGACACGGCCAGCGCAGCGACTTCGGTGAAGGTGATCAACTGCGCCCAAAAATCCGCGCGCTTGCCCGGCGTGTAATCCGGGCCGGCCAGCGGCACGTAACTGAACCAGCCGACGTCCGGCGCCGTGTTCATCAGCATCGTGATGACCAGCATCACGCCCCCGAAGAGGTACACGTAGTAGCTGTAGGCGTTCAGGCGGGGGAACGCGATGTTCCGCGTGCCGACCATCAGGGGCACCAGATAGATTCCCATGGCTTCCATTACCGGCACCGCGAACAGAAACATCATCATCGTCCCGTGGACCGTAAAGATCTGGTTGTAGAGATCGGGGCCGATGAAGTGGTTGTTGGGCACCGCGAGCTGCAGCCGCATCATCGCGGCGAGCACGCCCGCGAAGATAAAGAAGCCAAACGCGGTGATGATGTAGCGGCGGCCGATCGTCTTGTGGTCCGCGACGCTGAACCATCCGATGATGCCGCGTGGCACATACCATGTGTCCGACAGCTGACGGCGCAGCCGCTCTTCGTCTGCGGTGGTGATCGTCGCGCGGCGTTCGACGACCATGGCGTCGCTCATCGCAGGCTCCGGATGTAGGCGAGCAGCGCCTGGAAATCCGCCGGTGCGAGTGCGTTCGGCGGCATCCGGTTGCCTGGCTTGATCGACTGAGAGTTCGCAATCCACCCCGCAAGGTGGCCGCGTGCGTTCGGCAGCGTGCCTGCGGCGAGCGTCAACCGGCTCGCGACATGGGTCAGCTCTGGACCGACATGGGAGCCCGCGTCTGTTCCGCGAATCGCATGGCAGGTCACGCACGGTGACTGCATGAACACGTCGCGCCCACGACGCTCCTGATCGGTTGCCGGTTGAGGCGCAGGCTCGCGCTGGTGCCGAATCCACACCTGAAATTTGTCCATTGGCTCCGCGACGACGTTGAGCGCCATGTGCGCGTGCTGGTGCCCGCAGAACTCGGCGCACTGCCCGCGGTACACGCCCGGCTCGTCAGCCTGAATCCATGTGTTCGTGATCATCCCGGGAATCAGATCCCGCTTCCCCATTAAATTCGGAACCCAGAAGCTGTGGATGACGTCGGTGGACATCGCCTTGAGGACGACCGGGACGCCAACCGGAATGTGCAACTCGTTGGGGCTCGTGAAGACGTCTGATGGCGTGATGTCGTGATACTGAAAATCCCACCACCACTGATGTCCCACGACGTCGACGGTGATGGCTCCGGCGCCGCTTGGCGAATAAATCCCGCGACCTGCAATGACGCTCGATGCGGCGATTCCGAGGAGGATGATAACGGTCAGCGCAACGGCAATCGAAACGTTGCGGGTAAGCCTCACAGTCGTTTCAGGCCGATCGTCGGAATCCCGCCGCCGACGCCCAATCGCGACGAACAAGGCAATCATCACGACGAGATAGACGACGACGCACGCGGCGAGGAGCGCCCAACTGTGGGTCGCAATGCTGCGCGCGATAGGTCCATGTGGGTTCAGACCGGCCTGGTTCCCGGTGCACGAAACCAGCAGCATCCCTGCCGATGCGACACATGCCGAAGCCCGGAGCGCGGAGCCTGGAGCCCTCATCATTGCGTGTGTGTCTGCACCGGGGTCTGCGCACGCCGCGCGTTCTCGGGCGTGCTATAGCGCATGTGATCGCTGCGGCCCGGCAGCACGTCGATAGGCTCATTGCCGCTCATCGACTGGATGTATGCGACCAGCTCCCATACCTGTTGATCGGGAATCTTGTTGCGCCACGCCGGCATCCCGTTCGGCCGCCCCTCGACAATCGATTCGAAGATGTTGGCCGGCTCGCTGCCGTAGATCCACTTGTCGTCCATCAGCGGCGGCCCCATCCCGCCGCCCCCGTGCGCGTGGCAGCCGGTGCAGTTGTATTGGTCGAAGAGCCGCTTTCCCTCTGCGGTGCCGTACGCGTTTTTCTGAAACGGGCTCTGGTTCGGCTCTGGCAGCGGCTGGCCGCCGGGGAAAATCGGGCTAAGCACCGGCTTCTGCGTGCGCGCGGATGCGACGGCCAGGTCCTGGAAGGGTCTGACCTCTCGTTCGCACGACACTAGAAGCCCCAACGCACACAGCCCCATGCTCAACGTCCACCGGCCGTTCATCGCGTCCCCTCCGCCGGCGGTGCAGTCTGCTCACGATCGACGCGAGGCACGTGGTACTCTGCGAGAATTCGATCAATGTCGTGTCGGCGACGCTTGATGAATTGCTCGAGTAGCTCGTGACGTGCGTTGTCACGGCGGCGGGTCGCCATGGCAATGCTGAAGGTTTGCGGAAGAAACCGTCCATCGACCTGCGGCTGCACAGGAACGATATCGAGTGGGACAGGCTGACGGGCGGCGAAATATCCGGCCATCGGACCCCACGCCGCAGCGACATCAACCTCTCGATGCGCCACGGCCGCGATAATCGCCGACGGCGGACTGTCTGTCCGGTAATCCCCATACACGCTGTAACCGACGACGTTGCGTACAATTCCTCGACGGCTCAGCGCGTGCGCTGGCGGTGTGTTGGCATTGTCATCGCCAACCAGCTCGACGCCGATCCGTAAGCTGCGCAACTGCGGGTCATCGAACGAGCGGATGTGAAGGTTTCGCGACCGTCGCGTGACGAACACATACGTTGAACGGTAGTAAGGTTGTGTCGTCCACGCCGCGTCGGTATCGACCGGCAGGCCCATGACGATGTCGCACGTCTGCGCGCTCAGGGTGTTGCGGAGAAAGCCGCGCCGCTGCGCGAACCAGGTGTATTCGACGCGCGTTCCAAGGTCGCGCGCCATCAGGGTCGCAATTCGGTTCTCGAAGCCCTCGCCTTTTGCGTTGGTAAAGGGGAGGTTGTTCGGGTCGGCACACACCCGGAGCGCCTCGGCGCCACGAAGATCACTCCAGGCCAGAGCAACGACGCATGCGACGGACACGAAGAACACGGGTCTCATGGCAACCCGAAGATGTAGAGCATCCCGCCCGACGTCGTGGCCTGCGGCAGGTCCGGCAGTGCGTTGACAAACCCGAGGGCGGCGGTGCCGTCACGCGGATCGAGACCGCCGGCGACGATCGCCCCAGACCACCCACCAACCCCTGCGAGGACCGCGACGTATTGCTTGCCGTCGGGCCCACGGTACGTGACCGGCTGGCCGACAATCCCCGACCCAACCTTCGATTTCCAGAGCTCCTCCCCCGTCTTCGCGTTGACCGCCTTGAACCAGCCGTCCATCGTGCCGTAGAACGCCACGTCACTCGCGGTGACCGCGACTCCGCTCCACACAGGGAAGCTCTCCTTGATGGACCACACCTTCCTACGAGCGACGGGATCCCACGCGATGAACTCTCCGCGATTGCCCCCCGGGCCGGCGTACATCCGGACGTTGGCGCCCACAAACGGCGTTCCCGCGATGTAGTTCGCCTCGACCCCTTCGAAATCCATGCAGAGGTTGTTCGCGGGGATGTAGAGCAATCCGGTCCGCGTCGAATAGGCAGTCGGCTGCCAGTCCTTTCCGCCGGGCGACGCCGGACAGACATTGCGAACGACCTGACCGAGCGACGGGCGCAGCGATTCGTTTTCGATTGGACGGCCCGATTTCAGGTCGATACCCTTGGTCGAGGTGACAGCGACATATGGATCCGCCGAGATCACCTCGCCGCTGGTCCGGTCGATGACGTACAGGTATCCGTCGCGGTCCGCGCGCATCATTACCTTGCGGGTGCCGTCGCCGAGGGGAAGATCCGCCAGAACCTGTTCGTTGACGCCGTCGTAGTCCCACAGGTCGTGAGGCGACATCTGATAGAACCAGACGGCCTCACCGCTGTCGGCATCTCGCGCAAATACGCCGGCGGTCCACTTGTTGTCGCCGGGCCGCTGCTCGTGATGCCACGGTCCGGGGTTCGAGGTTCCGTAGTAAACCAGGTTCAGCTGCGGGTCGTATGAGATCCATCCCCAGACCGTGCCGCCGCCGTTGCGCCAGGCATCCGCAGGCCATGTGTGGATGCCGAGGTCGGTTCCGCGATCCGAGGCGTAGAACGGTTTGAAGCGCGGGCCGATCAACACATCTTTATCAGGGCCGGTCGAGTAGGCACGCCATGCGACGTTTCCCGTCCTCGCGTCGAGCGCGATGAGCCAACCGCGGACGCCCATTTCGCCGCCCGAGTTGCCGACAAGCACCTTGTCCTTCACGACGAGCGGCGCCATCGTGATCGTTTCGCCCTTGTTCAGATCGCCGAGCTTCGAAGCCCACTTCTCCTTACCGGTGAAGGCGTCGAGCGCAATCGTCCGGTTGTCCAAGGTGTTGAGAAAGATTGTGCCGTCCGCGTACGTCACCCCGCGATTGACGACGTCGCAGCACGCTACGCCCTGAGCGGCCGCGAGCGTCTTCGGCTCGTACTTCCACTTCACCGGGGCGCCGTCTTTTGACAGGTCGAGCGCGTAGACGAGGTTCGGGTACGGCGTCACGATGTACATCGTGTTGCTGGCGACGATCGGCGCCGCCTCGTGGCCGTGCAGCACGCCGGTCGAGAATGTCGTTTTGACGACCAGCTGCTTCACGTTGCCCGTATTGATCTCATCGAGCGGGCTGAATCGCGTGCTGGAGTAGTCGCGCGCCGGTCGCACCCAGTCGCCGGTCGTGTCAGACGCGGGGTTCGTGCCGGCAGGCGCCGAGGTGGCCGTTGACGGTGAATGAGCCGGGCCGACTGCGGAAGAGGCTGCGTTCTCGCACCCTGAGATCGCCAGCGCAAGTAACAGTAGTAAAACTGCGGGCCCCATCTATTAAACGCCGCGTGCACGTCGGTGCCGCAAAAAACGCGATTCAGCGTGCATACGAAGGGCCAATCTTGTGATCGTTGCGGCACGGAACCTCGGATACATCGCCATCTCACACCGGTTGAACAAATTGGACGCACTGCTCAGGCTGCTTGCCCGAGTTCGACGTCGGCGCGTGCTGGTTCAAACATAGCGATACCCGCGGCGTCAGCATGGATGCGCTCGCGGAAAATCGGTGGCGCATCTCAATGAACGCGGACCTCCGCAACACCCATCGCATTGTGCAGACACACCGGGCTATATCGAATGGCATCGCACAGCTCGGCATCCGTCACGAAACGAAGTGGACGTTGCTGATGAAGAGCGGGGGCGTCTACTCGCTGCTCGCTCAGCCTTTCGCACTTAGAGACGTTCATCGACGGACCGGCGTCGTAGAGGTGTTGCATGGTCTCAAATCGCCAGCGCAGCTCAACGACTCGCGCCATCCACCCGGCGTTTAGGGAGGATTGGCCGGAACGGTCGCGATGAACTATGTGCAACGCGGTGGACCGCAAATAGTCGATGACGAGCCGCGGCGATCCGCTGGCGGCAAGCACGATGCGCGCGACTGGGAGGAACGCGAAGACGGCCGTAACGCGAACGAGCTCGCCGCGCAAACGATCGCGACAAGGATCGTCGGCCAACCCCTCACGTAGGCCGCTCGCCGTTGGTCCACTACAGTTTTGGTGCCGCGCTCGGTGCAATCTACGGGCACTCGATTGACGCGGATCGTCAATACGTATCGATGCGAGGCATGAACATTCGGAAGCGCAGTGTGGATGCTTCCGGACTCGGTCGCGATGCCACGGTTATCACGTCCTACGACCGAGCGATCGCTGGAAAAAACATCTGCAATCGTTTGTTACGCACATCGTCTTTGGTGTGGTTGCCGAGCTGGTTCGATCGACGACGCTTGACACGCACTGGAGTCCCCCGATGCCACGGTCGCGCGTGAGCTAAACACCGTCCACGACAGCGGTTTGGTTCGGGCATCCGCGTTGCAACCGCGCCTGCTGGTGTGCGCTTTCCGCGCCGGCGTACAGGAGGATAAATGGCTGCCGTCGAGTCGTTGAGGACCCATCTCATCGAGGAACTGACTGATCTACGTGACGCCGAGGAACAGCTGATCGATGCGCTCCCCTTGCTGGCGGCAGCTGCGACGGCGAAGCCACTGAAGACAGCCTTTCAGAAGCACCTTCGTGAAACGAGGACGCACCGGATGCGTGTCGACCAAGCGCTGCGCGAACTCGGCGAAAGGCCGACGTCCAAGCGGTGCGAAGGCATGAAAGGCCTCCTTAGTGAGGGCAAAACCGTGATGAACAAGACGCCCGAGGGCGCCTTGCGCGACGCGGTGATCATCACCGGCGCTCAGAAGGTCGAACACTACGAGATGGCCAGTTACGGGACTGCCCGGACGTACGCCGCTGTGCTCGGCGAAACCCGCGTTGCCCGACTGCTCCAGCAGACGCTGAAAGAAGAGAAGAGGGCGGATCTGACGTTGACGACCATCGCCGAGCGGTCGGTGAACGAAGATGCGGCGGATGAGTGGTCGGCGCAGGAGGAAGAAGGCGTGATGGCACGCGTGACGAACGTCGTCCGGCGAGCCGCCGCCGGCGTCGGGATCACAGGGCCGTCGACATCAAACGGAAAAGGCCGCAAGCGTCGGACTGGTAAGCGCACTAGTCGAAGCCGACGCCAACTGATCGATACGAATCGCGACAAGCGATATGTACGTCGTGATGCTCGTGGGCATTTCAAGGAATCCGACGACGTCGGCCGTTCACTAGCGCGGGATCGGAAGCAGAAGGCCAAGAGGAAGACCAGCCGCGGACAGGGTGATCGCGGCGATCGCTAACATGCGACGGCTGACGATTGCGGTCGAAGTTACAGCGCTAATCTTCCTCGTCGGTTGCAGCCGTCAAGACACGCGCCTCGAACGGCACAAGAAGAAGCTGGAATCGCTTGGTGCAACCACGAAAGTCATCGCCGACGCCTGGCTATCCGGCGACGTGTCCACTACCTATGCGCGCACCGCGCTCGATCGGACCTTTTACCTCGTCGAGCAGGAGCGCGCGAAACTCGCGTCCAGACCTGAAATGCTGCAAGACACACGCGGCGCGGCTCTCTCCGAAAATGCCGAGCAGCTCTCGCGTCTCATTGCGGCAATCATTGGCGACGTCGGCTCGGCCGACGATCAATCAGCTCGCCAACGCCTCGCATCCCTGCCAATCGTCCCGCACAAACAGCCGTGAGCGCGATCCTCGATCTGGTTCTTGGCGTCGTCACCAGCATCGGCGGTTTCGTCGAAGTTGGATCGATCTCGACATCGGCGCAAGCAGGCTCTGAATTTGGATTTCAGCTGCTCTGGGCCATAGCTGCCGCCACCCTCATGCTCGCGATGTTCGTTGAAATGTCGGGACGTCTGGCCGCCGTGGGCAAGCAGACGATCGCCGCAGCGGTTCGCGAGCGGTTTGGCATTCACTACCAAGTCATTCCCCTCGTCGCCGAGCTTCTGATCGATGTGTTGCTCCTCACAGCGGAAATCGGTGGAGTCGCCATTGCCGTGAAGCTGCTGACGGGAATCGGATTCCAGTGGTGGATTGTTCCGGTCGGTCTCAGCATATGGCTAATCCTCTGGTTCTCAGGATTCGCCGCGGTCGAACACGGCATCGGTCTGCTCGGCTTAGTGACTCTCGCGTTCGTTGCCTCCGCCTGGAAGCTTGGTCCCGACGCCAGCGACGTCGGTAAGGGCTTCATCCCGACGATGGCTGATCACGACATGCTTCGGTATGCGTTTCTGGCGGTTAGTATCGTGGGCGCGACCGTCAGTCCATATCTGCTCAACTTTTATTCCTCCGGGACGGTCGAGGAAAAGATGACCGAGGACCAGCTCTGGGTGAACCGGACCACCGCGTACCTCGGGACCGGTTTCGGCAGCATTGTGGCGATGGGTGTACTCGTGACAAGCGCCATGGTGCTGCAGCCGCGGAGCATCATCGTCGACTCGTACGAGCAGGCGGCGCTGATGTTCATCCCGGCGTTCGGCCGTTGGGCTGTCGGGCTGTTTGCCGCATGCCTTGGTATTGGCTGTCTGGGAGCCGCGCTCGAAATCACGCTGAACTCCGGATACTTGCTCGGACAGGTTCTTGGCTGGCAGTGGGGTGCGAACAAGCCGCGCCGCGAGGAAGCGCGCTTCACGGCCGCGTTCACCTTCATCCTGCTGATGGCACTTGCAATCGGATTGATCGGGTTCGATCCGCTGAAACTGACCATGATCTGCGTCGCCCTCACCGTCGTCGCGATGCCATTCGTCGTGCTCCCATTCCTTGTCTTGATGAACGACAAGCGGTATCTCAAGCAGCATACGAGTGGCCCCATCGGGAACGGCCTTCTCGCGGCGTTAACGATTACCGCGGCCTTGCTCGCGATTGTCGTCGTCCCACTGGAGATCTTGGGAGGTTGAGGGATGGCCGCACGCCTGGGATTGATTCACGATGTGCTCGACAAGGAAGTCGTTGATCGACATGGGCGGGAGATGGGGCGTGCCGATAGTATCGTCATCGCGCTGCGGCCGAAGCGACAACCGCAGGTGACCGCCATCGAGATCGGGCCCGCGGTGCTGGCGTACCGCGTGCAGCCCATCTTCGGGCGCCTCATGTCGGCACTCGAACATGCGCTGGGAATCGATGAGGGACGCCCGCTTCGAATTCCCTTCGGCGATGTCCTCGGCATTTCCACCCACGTCAAAGTCGATCGCGCGTACGGTGAGACGGTCGCGGCCGCACTCGAGCAGCGGCTGCGGGCGTGGGTCGGCAGTCTTCCGGGATCCTCATGACCACGATTGCTGAAGATTCGTCGAATAAACTGAAGCAGTATGAGGTGCGGATCGACAGGCTGCTTGGTCGTCAGGTGCTCGCCGCCAACGGGCGGCCAGCGGGACGCCTCGAGGAATTCCGCGCCGAGATGCGCGATGGCACATGCGTCATCACCGAATACGTGATTGGCGCCGCCGGACTTTTCGAGCGACTTGGTGTCGCCGCGCGCAACCTGTTCGGTTTGCCGCCCCAAGGGCACGTGGCTCGGTGGGACCAGATCGATTTCAGCAACATCGAGATACCGCGCCTCACCTGTCCGGTCACCGAACTGAAGAAACTCGGCGAGGAATAGCAGTCCCATTCCGACCGACGATCCAATGTGCGCCCGAAGCTCTGACGATCGCCGGAGGAACAACCTCGGGTGTGACGGCGTCGGCGCAGTCCGAACCGATTTTGCGAGCCAGCGTCGGATGTGGTATGCCCGCCGGACATGCCGACATATCTGGCTCGCACGCCGTTGTGAATAGAGAGCGGCCTCAGCGCGTTCCGGCGGATTTCCCGCCGTCTGGGTCAGCCTGAGACGCAACCGTCTTTAGAAGCGTCTCGGATTCCGTCAGACTCGTCACGGTCAGAACGAAGGAGACGTACGCGATGGCGAAATACGGTAAATCAGCTTCGAAGAACGTGGAATCCACGATGCGGCGGCGAAAAAAGGGCACGCTGAAGAGCGGGTCCGGCCGAAAGGTCAAGAGCCGCAAGCAGGCAATCGCCATCGCTCTCAACGAGTCCCGAAGGAAGGGCGGAAAGGTTCCTCGCAAGTCGTCGAGAAAGCGAGCGAGCAAGAAGAGGTAGTCATGGGTGTTCCCCGCCGGGGAGTCGTCCGTTACGCGATCGTCGGACTTGGACACATCGCACAGGTCGCAGTACTCCCCGCCTTTGCTCACGCACAACGCAATTCGCGTGTGGTCGCGCTCGTCAGCGACGATCCGGTGAAGCTCAGCATTCTGTCGAAGAGGTACCACATCGAGAACACCTATTCGTACGATGAGTACGACAGCTGTCTCGAGGAGGTGGATGCCGTGTATATCGCGCTTCCCAACTCGATGCACGCCGAGTATACGGTGCGCGCGGCGAGGGCAGGCGTGCACGTCCTGTGCGAGAAGCCGATGGCGGTGACCGTGGACGAGTGCCGCCGGATGATCAAGGCGTGTCGGGACCATCGCGTCAAGCTGATGATCGCGTATCGACTGCATTTCGAGGAGATCCTCGCCAACACGCGAAGACCAAATCCGAACGCGGCCAGGGGGATCGGGGAGATCGTTGATCAATCGAAATTCTGAGGTCCATTCGGTCTTATGTTGAGAGCCGCACGCGTGCAGTTGGGACACAACGTATGTGAGAACTGCGCTCGTGAGCGGGTTTCAAGGTACGTTTCAAGCGCCCGCTCGCGTACGTCGAAACGGAGGGTCGGACCACCAACAAGGTATTGGTGCTGATCCGAATCATCGTGGTCAACAACGCTTCCTCAAGAGGTTGCGTCGAGCGCCGACCAGAGTACCATCACCTGTTCGGAATGCCCACGCGGCCAACACAACACACACACCGATTCGCGCGGCAATCGGCATTCGTCACGTCCGCACGTCCACGATCGCGATAGAAATTAAAAAATAGATATCAGCAGGAGATGGCATGGGCAAACGATCAGACGAACAGGGCTTGATTGAGCGAGTCTCCAGCGCGGTGACGCAATGGACTGGGAGCACTACTGCATTCGCGTCCGCTGTGGGCGTAATTATCGTGTGGGCTATCTTGGGGCCGGTGTTCGGCTACTCCGACACGTGGCAGCTCGTGATCAACACTGGAACGACCATCGTCACGTTCTTAATGGTGTTTCTGATTCAACGTTCGCAGAACAAAGACGCGTTGGCGATCCATTTGAAGCTGAATGAACTCGTAGCGGCCCTCGAAGGCGCGAGTAATCGTCTCATCGATGTCGAGGAACTCTCCGAACAGGAGCTGTCGACGTTGCAGAAGCACTTCGCGACGTTGGCAAACCTCGCTGGCGAGGAATCCGACATTGCGCAGTCTCATTCAGTTGAAGAAGCAGATCGCCGACATTCGGTCAAATCCAAGAGACGGTATCAATGAGAACGTGCGATCTCGCACACAATCAGCGGTGATGATCTCGAGACGGTGCACGATACTCCGAGTCAGGAAGACGTACCCTCCTAATCGATTCAGAACTGACGACAGGGAAACTTGCCCCCGCGCTGAGAAGCACCTATCGCGTCGTCGTCTCGTCAAGCGTTGCGACCGCACGGGCCTTTCTCGAACGCACCGGTGTAGCCGTCATCGTGACGGACCTCGACCTCCCGGACGGCGCTGCCATCGATCTCTGTCGCGCGGCGAAGGCACTACCGAACGCGCCCTCCGTGCTTGTGACGACGGCACAGGTCGAGCGCGTCCCGGACGCGTTGGAAGTCCGTTGCGATGGTGTGCTGCTGAAACCGTTCGCTCCCAATCTGCTTGTTGCGCGAATTGGACGATTGATGCGCGCACGAACCCAACACTCCGGCAGACCTAATTCAATGCAGTCAGGAACGAATCGCTTCTGGCCGAAGACCGGCTGCCCGTACTGCGGGACGCAAGGTGTCACGAGTTTTGAGTTCGCGAGTCATCGGCGGTCGTGGTATGCGTGCAATCGGTGCAAGAAGGTGTGGCTCGGTAAGCGGCAGGAGTGATCCACGTTGGCTCCTCATACCACGTCATCGAAGAGCATCCTGAAGTACGTCGCGCCGGAACTTGGGTGGCGCTGAGAGGACCGCGACGCGGCAAGCCAGTCGCTATGTCATCGCGAGCGGCGCGTTTAAGATTCCGCTGAACGCCTGGGCCCTTTCAGGTCGTCGCCGGTCATGGCTTCTTCGGCACAAACG
>Ga0075428_100001837_pt1 | contig 22745 bp, 18 predicted proteins | sample RhiMetdeltSRZDD2_FD_75291 | JGI IMG/M metagenome (GOLD analysis project Ga0075428, IMG submission 75291) | Populus rhizosphere microbial communities from Tennessee, USA - Rhizosphere MetaG P. deltoides SRZDD2 | ecosystem: Host-associated > Plants > Roots > Rhizosphere > Soil | place: USA... | reverse complement strand
GTCCCCACCGCGGCGAGTGGTCCCACTGTTCGAAACGGCGCGCGATCTGAACGCGGCGCCGGCAATGATCGACGCGCTGCTCTCCATCCCCTGGTATCGCAACCGGGTGATGCAGAACGAAGGCCGGCTGGAGGTGATGGTTGGCTACTCCGACTCGGCAAAAGACGTCGGACGACTGGCCGCCGCCTGGGAACTCTACAAAGCGCAAGAATCCATCGTCACCGCCAGCCGCGCGCATGGCGTGCCGATCACGCTTTTCCACGGCCGCGGTGGAAGCGTCGGCCGCGGCGGCGGTCCGACGCATCTCGCCATCAAATCGCAGCCTCCCGGATCGGTCGACGGCACGCTGCGCGTCACCGAGCAGGGTGAAATGATCCAGGCGAAGTTTGGACTTCCTGGGATCGCGCTGCGCACGCTCGAGGTGTACACGACGGCAACGTTGGAGGCCACGCTCGGAACTCCGCCTCCCGTCGCGCCCGCTTGGCGCACGACGATGGAGACGCTGTCTGCCGCATCGCGCGACGCCTTTCGCAGCACGGTTTATGACGACCCGCGATTCATCGACTACTTCCAGCGCGCCACGCCTGTGAACGAGCTGGACGCGCTGCACATAGGCAGCCGGCCCGCCAGGCGCGATCAGCAGGCAGCGCTGCAGGCGCTCCGCGCGATCCCGTGGCAGTTCGCGTGGATGCAAACGCGTCTGCTGCTGCCCTCGTGGCTGGGGATCGAGGAAGCGTTGACCGAGCCAGAGCGCGAGATCTGCCGCGAGATGTATCGCGGCTGGCCGTTTTTTCGCTCGTCAGTCGAGCTGATCGAGATGGCACTCGCCAAGGCCGACGCCGGCATCGCGGCGCATTACGATCGGCATCTTGTTCCTGCTGACGAACAGGATCTCGGCCAGCTGCTGCGCGCGCGCCTTCAGCGCGCCATCGAAGTCGTCCTCGACATCACCGGCCATCAGCAGCTGCTCGACAACAATCGAGTACTCCGACGATCGATCGACGTCCGCAACCCGTATGTCGATCCGATCAACCTGCTGCAAGTCGAACTGTTGCGCCGCCTTCGCGCGGCACACAGCAAACACTCCGACTCATCTGGTGTAAACGACGACGAGGTCTGCTTGAGGCGAGCGCTGCTCGTGACGATCAACGGAATCGCGGCGGGGATGAGGAATACGGGGTAACTCGCTGTTCGCAGCTCGCTATTCGCGGCTCGCTGTTCGCGGTTCGCTGTTCGCGGTTCGGAACGAGAAGCGAGCCGCGGCCTTGACAGAACTCCGGCCCCATTGATAGAAGTTCTCCTACCCGTGCGTTTTACCAGCTCGCTCTTCGGCGCACTCACCCCGACAGCCTGTTCGTCGTGTCTGACGGTGTGTAGGATGCCGGAGACCTGCCGGTAGAGCCTGACGTCCTCCTCTTCCAGCTAAAGTCTCCGGCACTCGTCGATCCGACACCCGCAGTGTGTCCGATCGGGATTCCGTTGCTCGTTTCGAGGAGAGTCGTTGCATGCAGGTGCGAAAAAGCACATCGATAGTCATGGCGGTTGCGTTTACCGCGGCGGGCCTCATTCCTGCCGTCGCGGCTGCGCAACAAGCCCCGCCGGCGATCACCGCGGGGTGGAACGACGGGTTCGTCATCCAGTCCGTCGACGGAAATCATCGGCTGCAATTAGGCGCGATCCTGCAGGCCGACGGCCGCTTCTCGCTCGACGACCCCGAAACGATCGTGGATACGTTCGTGCTGCGAAAGGCGCGACCTGTCTTCACCGGGCGCATCGCCAAGTACTTCGACTTCAAGCTGATGCCCGAATTGGCGGGCGGTACCTCGAACGTGCTCGACGCGTACTTCGACGTCCGCGTCTCGAACGCGTTTCGGCTGCGAAGCGGGAAGGACAAGACGCCGGTCGGCTATGAGCTGCTGCTCGGCGACACGAGCTTGATCTTTCCGGAGCGAACGCTCGTGTCGCTGCTGGTCCCGAATCGCGATGTCGGTTTTCAGGCGATTGGCGACGTCGCGGCGGGGCGGATCCAGTACGGCGGCGGCATTTTCAACGGCAACGTCCCCGATGGCACCAGCGGCACGCTCGATGTCGATGCGAACGAGGGGAAAGATCTCGCCGGCCGAATCGTCTACCTTCCGTTTCGCGCCGTGCCGGGCTCGGCCTGGAGCAATCTCGGCTTTCATCTCGGCGCGTCTACGGGGAATCAGACCGGCCCGCTACCGTCGTTCAGAACGTCAGCCGGCCAGTCGTTTTTCGCGTTCACCGGCACAACCGCTGACGGGCGGCGTACACGGGTCACTCCAGCCGTGTTTCTCTACTACAGGCGATTTGGCGGGTTTGCGGAGTACGCGCGTACCCAGCAAGACATTCTTCGCGACGACGTACCGCTGACGGTTGCCAACCACGCGTGGGGCGTGACCGGTTCGTACGTGCTCACGGGAGAACCGACATCGGATCGCGGTGTTCGGCCTCGCGCACCATTCGATCCGGCAGCGGGCAGCTGGGGCGCGCTGCAAGTTGCCGCGCGGTACGCCGAGCTGACGTTGGATCCGGACATCATCGCCACCGGCGGCGCCGCAGTCGGCTCCAGCCAGAAAGCTCGCCAGTTCAGCATCGGCACGAACTGGTTTCTCAACAATTTCGTGAGGGTCTACGCCACCTACGAGCGGCACACGTTCACCGGCACGCGTGCCGACGAGAACGTCATCATCTTTCGCTCGCAGCTGGCGTTCTGAAACAGCCTTGACGGTGGAGTTCCTTCGATGACGTCATCCACATCACTACGGCTTGCGACGGCGTTCGTCGTCGCCGCCCTGGCAGTCGCGGCGGTCACATCTCTGCCGTCGGGCCAGGGCGGAACGATCACGCTGCTGAACGTTTCGTACGATCCGACACGCGAACTGTATCGGGAGTTCAACACGGCCTTCGCCAAGTACTGGAAGGCGAAGACCGGTCAGACCGTCGAGATCCGGCCGTCGCATGGCGGCTCGGGCAGCCAGGCGCGTGCGGTCATCGACGGGCTCGACGCTGATGTCGTCACGCTGGCGCTCGCCTACGACATCGATGCGATTGCGAAGGCCGGCCTGATCGATCGCGGCTGGCAGAAGCGGCTGCCCAACAACAGCACGCCCTACACCTCGACGATCGTGTTTCTGGTTCGCAAAGGCAATCCAAAGAACATCAGGGACTGGAGCGATCTCGTGAAGCCTGGCATCCAGGTAATCACGCCGAACCCGAAGACGTCTGGCGGAGCCCGATGGAATTATCTGGCCGCGTGGCACTACGCGAAGACACGCCCCGGCGGAAGCGATGACACGGCGCGCCAGTTCGTCACGGCGCTTTACAAGAACGTTCCCGTGCTCGATGCAGGCGCGCGCGGCTCGACGAATACGTTCGTTCAACGCGGGTTGGGCGATGTGCTGCTTGCATGGGAAAACGAGGCGTATCTGGCGATCGCGGAATCAAAAGGGCAGGTGGATCTCGTGGCGCCGCCGACGAGCATCCTCGCCGAGCCTCCGGTCGCCGTTGTCGACAAAGTCGCGGCAAAGCGCGGCACGAGCGCCGTAGCGCAGGCGTATCTCGAGTATCTCGGCAGCCCCGAGGGACAGGAGATTGCGGCGAAGCATCATTACCGCCCGCGCGATCCCAACGTGCTCAAGAAGTACAGCGCGACGTTTTCCAACGTGAAGCTCTTCACCATCGATGAGGCATTTGGCGGATGGGAGACCGCGACCAAGTTGCATTTTGGGGATCGCGGGATTTTCGACCAGATCTATCGGCCGGGAACCAGATGAAACCACGCCGATCGAGCCTGCCCGGGTTTCGGCTGACGCTGACGTTCACGCTGGTGTATCTGGCGGCAATCGTTCTCGTGCCGTTGACAACGCTGCCGGTCAAATCGTTTCAAACCGGCTGGGCAGCGCTCTGGGAGATCGTCACCGATCCGCGAGTCATCGCCTCGTATCGGCTGACGATCGGCGCCTCGTTCGTGGCCGCCTGCGTCAACGGCGTGTTCGGCGGCATCATCGCGTGGGTGCTGGTGCGGTACCGGTTTCCGGGGCGGCGCGTCATCGACGCAATCATCGACTTGCCGTTCGCGCTGCCAACCGCCGTCGCCGGCATCACGCTCACCAGCCTCTACGCGCCGAACGGCTGGTTCGGGCAGTTCCTCGCGCCGTACGGCATCCAAGGCGCCTTCAGTCCCCTCGGCATCACGATTGCGCTCGTCTTCATCGGTCTGCCGTTCGTCGTGCGCACGCTGCAGCCGGTAATCAGCGATCTCGACGTGGAGCTCGAGGAGGTTGCGACCAGCCTCGGCGCCAACCGCTGGCAAGTGATCTTTCGCGTCATCCTGCCGTATCTCTATCCGGCGTGGCTGATCGGCTTCGGCATGGCGTTCGCCCGCGCGATCGGGGAATACGGATCGGTCGTCTTCATTGCCGGCAACATGCCGATGAAAACCGAGGTCGCGTCGCTGCTCATCATCACCAAGCTGACGCAGTACGACTACGTTGGCGCGGCAGCGATCGCGTTCGTACTGCTTGCGCTGTCGTTCGTCCTGCTGCTGGTGCTCAACGGGCTCCAGGGCTGGAGCGCGCGACGGTTGGGATACTGACGTGGCGTCGCATCATTCTGCCTCCACTATCGCGAAGCCGGGTCTGACCGAGCCGGCCATCGTGCGTGTGGCGCTGACCACGATCGCGCTCTTGTTCCTGGTCGCGTTCCTGGTCGTGCCGCTCGTCTACATCTTCGTCGAGGCGTTCCGGAACGGCTGGAGCGCGTATACGGACGCGATCCGCGATCCCGGCGCTCGCGCGGCAATCTCGCTCACGCTTATCGTTGCGGCGCTGTCTGTGCCGGCAAACGCGCTGTTCGGCGTCGCCGCTGCATGGGCCATTACCCGGTTCGACTTCCGGGGCAAGCGCGTGCTCACCACGCTCATCGACCTGCCGTTTGCGGTGTCGCCGGTCGTCGCCGGCCTGATCTTCGTGCAGCTCTTCGGCCGTCAAGGCTGGTTCGGACCGTGGCTGTTCGAGCACGACCTCAAGGTCATCTTCGCGGTGCCGGGAATCGTGCTCGCGACAATCTTCGTGTCGTTTCCATTCGTCGCCCGCGAGCTGATCGCCGTGATGGAAGCGTCCGGCCGTGAGGAAGAGGAGGCAGCCAGCCTGCTGGGCGCGAGCGGATGGCAGATGTTTCTGCGTGTCACGCTCCCGAACGTCAAGTGGGCATTTATCAGCGGCGTGATTCTGTGTACGGCGCGGGCGATGGGCGAGTTCGGAGCGGTTTCAGTCGTGTCTGGACGCATCCGCGGAGAAACAACCACGCTGCCCATCCACGTCGAGATTCTCTACAACGAATACGCGTTCCAGGCCTCGTTCGCGGTAGCGTCCCTCCTCGCCATCCTTGCGGTCGTGACGCTCGTCCTTCAGACAATCGTCGAGCAGCGCCATCAGCGCGCGCTTGCGGCCGCCAATCGTGCGCCGACGGAGGCTCAGGCATGAGCATCGAGGTCCGCAACGTCACGCGCGCGTTTGGCAAGTTCCACGCGATTCGCAACATCAACCTGACGGTGCCGACGGGTCAGTTCCTCGCGCTGCTCGGTCCGTCCGGCTCGGGAAAGACGACGTTGCTTCGTATCATCGCCGGCCTCGATCGCGCAGACGAGGGATCGGTCTTCATCGACGGCCAGGATGCAACAGCACAAGGTGCACGCGGCCGCAACGTCGGGTTCGTGTTCCAGCACTACGCGCTCTTCCGTCACATGACGGTCTTCGAGAACGTCGCCTTCGGCCTGCGCGTCCGACCACGCGCTCGCCGACCGAGCGAGGAACAGATTCGCAAGCGCGTTGACGAGCTCCTGACGCTCGTGCAGCTTGACTTTCTTTCCAACCGCTTGCCGTCACAGCTCTCGGGCGGTCAACGTCAGCGCGTTGCACTCGCTCGCGCGCTCGCCGTCGAACCGGCGGTGCTGCTGTTGGACGAACCGTTCGGTGCGCTCGATGCCAAAGTCCGGCAGGAGCTGCGCAGTTGGCTGCGGCGCCTGCATGACGAGATCGGACTGACGAGCGTCTTCGTCACTCACGATCAGGAAGAAGCCCTGGAGCTGGCGGATCGAGTCGTGATCTTCGATCACGGCGTCATCGAACAGGACGGCACGCCGGAGGAGGTCGTCGAGCATCCTGCGACAGCGTTCGTCGCCAACTTCGTCGGCCGCGTCAACGTGTTTCACGGACGTCTCGAGTCAGGCAAGGCGTTCTTTGGCGCCGTGGTCATCGATCATCCAACCCCGGCCAACGGCACGACGCGCGCCGAGGGTTACGCACGTCCGCATGAGCTCGACGTCACGCTCGAAGATGTTGGAGGCGGACTGTGGGCGACGCTGACGCACGCGAGCCCGGCCGGAGCGCTGGTCAAGGTGGATCTCTCGGACGCAGAGGGCAAGATATTGCACGCCGAGATCTCGCGCGAAATGTTCGACTCGCTCGGCGTCGGCCAGGGCGAGCGGGTCTACGTCCGCCCTCGCCGCTTGCGCGTCTTCGCGCGGGAGTAGGCGGAGGGCGCAGAGGAAGAGCTCACGCAGGGCGGAGGAAGAGCTCACGCAGAGCACGCGGAGGAGCAGAGATCGCAGAGGTCGGCCGGCAGCCTGGGCGACGCCCAGGCTGAGTGGGAAGGAGGCGCCAGGACATCTGCGCGTCGCACAGACGCAACAGCGACGTGCAGATGCCCTGGCGCCTCCTTCCCACCCGCCCACTCTGCGATCTCTGCTCCTCCGCGAACTCTGCGTGAGCTCTTCCTCAGCGAACTCTGCAAACTCCGCGATCTCCACACCACATAACCAGATCATTTTTTTCAACGTTCGATCACCCACCGTGCGAGAACTCTGTCAAACTCCGCCGGCATTGCCCGTGCATCGTCGTTGGCATGCAGCGGCAGAACAAAACCCGGGAGGAACTGAACTCGATCACAGAACGAATCATCGGCACAGCGATCGCGTTTCACAAACTGTATGGCCCCGGACTGCTCGAGAGCGTCTATGCGACCTGCGTCTCACGAGATCTCACGGCGGCTGGACTCGATGTCGTTACTAATTACCCAATTGCACTGACCTACAAAGACGTACACATCGACTGCGCATTTCGTGCCGACATCATCGTCAACCGGTGCGTGCTCGTCGAACTGAAGGCAGTCGATCAGATCGCGCCCGTGCATCTCCGGCAGATCCGCACTTACTTGAAACTTGCCGATTATCGGGTGGGGCTACTGCTAAATTTTGGGGTGTCCATACTGAAAGATGGTGGAATTCATCGGGTGGTGAACGGGTTTCCTGATTGAGTGCGGAGGTGGCGGAGGGCGCAGAGGAAGAGCTCACGCAGGGCGCAGGAAGAGCTCACGCAGAGCACGCGGAGGGGCAGAGACCGCAGAGGGCGGCCGGCAGCCTGGGCGACGCCCAGGCTGAGTGGGAAGGAGGCGCCAGGACATCTGCGCGTCGCACAGACGCAACAGCGACGTGCAGATGCCCTGGCGCCTCCTTCCCCACCCGCGCCTCCGGCGCGGCCGGCCGCCCACTCTGCGCTCTCTGCCCCTCAGCGAACTCTGCGTGAGCTCTTCCTCAGCGCCTCTGCCACCTCCGCCCACGGAGTTGCGGCACCCCTCGGGTCCGTGCTAGGTTGTCTGGGACGGCATGCGTTCTCTCGCCTGTTGCTGTCGGCGCTGCTTTTCAATTCGGTGTCGCTGCACCTGTATGGTGCCGGCGACCGGCCGGTGAGAAAGCTGCGCGTTCTCTGCTGTTCCTGAAAAACTCCAGGCTTTCTCCCCGCTGATCGCTGGCCTATCCAGCCACTCAACTCAGATCAGTCCGGTTCGTGCTCGTCCACGTGTGTCGGGGAGCCCTGTATGTTGACGCCAATCGAAGATCTCACCGTCCCCTCAGCGGGGGCGCTTCAAGAACACCGCCGCGCTGCGCTGACGCGCAGCCACGTCCTGAACCTCGAACACCTGCGGGCCCTCGAGGCCGAAAGCATCCACATCATCCGCGAAGTCGCCGCAGAGTTCGAGCGGCCCGTGATGCTCTATTCGATCGGCAAGGATTCGTCCGTGATGCTGCGCCTGGCGCAGAAGGCATTCCACCCGGCCCCGATTCCGTTCCCGTTGCTGCACGTCGACACGTCCTACAAATTCCGCGAAATGATCGAGTTCCGCGACTGGTATGCGGCGCACGTCGGCGCGCGCCTGATCGTCCACACGAACCAGCAGGCACTCGACGATGGCACGCAGCCATTTGCCGTCGGCACACAGCGCTGCTGCGGACTGCTCAAGACCAAGGCACTTCTCGACGCAATTGAGGCTGGCAAGTTCGATGCGGCCTTCGGCGGCGCGCGCCGCGACGAGGAACGCTCGCGCGCCAAGGAACGGATCTTCTCGCTTCGCGATACGCAGGGGCAGTGGGATCCCAAGCGTCAGCGTCCGGAACTCTGGCATCTGCTCAACAGCCGCATCAAGCCGGGCGAGAGCATCCGCGTCTTTCCGCTCTCGAACTGGACCGAGCTGGACGTCTGGCACTACATCCATCTCGAGAAGATCCCCGTCGTTCCGCTCTACTTCGCTAAAGAGCGCGAGGTCATCGTCCGCGGCAACAGCCTCATCGTGAACGAGCAGCCGTTCGTGCCGTTGCTCCCCGGCGAACGCCCGCAGCGTGTTCTCTGCCGCATGCGCTCGCTCGGCTGCTCGCCCTGCACAGGCGCCGTGCGCTCCACCGCTGACACGATCCCGAAAATCATCGACGAGCTGATCGCGGTTCGGCAGTCCGAGCGACAGCTGCGCATCATCGATCACGATCAGGATGGATCGATGGAGATCAAAAAGCGGGAAGGGTACTTCTGAAAAGCAAAAGGGAGAAGGCAGAAGGCAGAAGGCAGAAGGTAAGAGCTTGTCAACACTGTTACGTATTTGCACCGCGGGCAGCGTGGACGATGGGAAGAGCACGCTGATTGGCCGGCTGTTGTACGACTCGAGAGCCGTGTATGAGGATCAGGTGCGCTCGGTTGAAGCCGCATCGCGAAACCGTACGGCTGGGCCCATCGATTTTTCGCTGTTCACCGACGGCCTGAAGGCGGAACGCGAACAAGGCATCACTATCGACGTGGCGTATCGCTACTTCGCGACGGCGCGGCGCAAGTTCATCCTCGCGGATACGCCTGGCCACGAGCAGTACACGCGCAACATGGCGACGGGCGCGTCGACGGCCGACGTCGCGATTCTGCTCGTCGACGCCCGACACGGCGTGCGTCCACAAACACGTCGCCATGCCCGCATCGCCACCCTGCTCGGCATTTCGAACTTCGTGCTGGCGGTCAACAAGATGGATCTCGTCGAGTTCAACCGTTCTGTCTTCGACGACATCTGCGACGAGTTCTCGGCCCTCGCTGGCAACGCGAGCCTCACGGCCATTCCCCTCAGCGCGCTGCACGGCGATAACGTCACCACCAGGAGCGATCGCACGCCGTGGTACGACGGCCCCAGCCTGCTCGATTACCTCGAAACGGTGACCGTCGACGGCCGCATTGGCCAGGCCGGTTTCCGGTTGCCGGTGCAGCTGGTCCTCCGGCCCGATCATGACTTCCGCGGGTACGCCGGTCAGATCGCCTCCGGCACCGTTCGGATCGGTGACGACGTCACGGCGTGGCCGTCCGGCCGAACTACGCGCGTGAAACGCATCGTTACCTGGGAAGGGGATCTCGAGACCGCCGTCGCTCCGATGTCGGTGACGCTGGTGCTCGAGGACGAGATCGACATCAGCCGCGGCGACGTGCTCGCCACTGGCGACATCCACGTCGACAAACGGTTTTCCGCTCACGTCGTCTGGATGGACGAGCGGGCCCTGGACCCCACGCGCACCTATATCGTTAAGCACAGCACGCGGAGCGTGACCGCTGACGTTGACCGGTCGCTGGAACTGAACGAGATCGGACTCGTCAACGTGTCGGTCTCGCGACCGCTCGTGTTCGACTCCTACCAGGCGAATCGGACGACGGGAAGCTTCGTCTTGATCGACGCCGCGTCGAATTTCACTGCGGGCGCCGGGATGATTGTGCGTCCGCTCGGCGCAGATGCGAACGAGTGGACCGGCGGCGCTGCCGCGAGGGTCGCTCTCGCGGCGAGAGCTGCGGCGACACCAGCCGAAGCGGAAGAAGCCGTGCGCCGGTTGTTGGAGGAATTACTGACATGACTGCCGCTGCCGAATTGATCGCGGAGCAGCTCCGAACCGCGCAGGCTCCCTGCGTGACGTCAAGTTTTCAGGCCGAGTGCGTCGTGCTCGTCCACATGCTGCGCGAGATCGCTCCGGACATCCCCGTGCTGTTTCTCGACACGGTGCATCACTTTCCGCAAACACTCGAGTACCGCGATCGGATCGTCAACGACTGGGGACTGAACCTCGTGACGCTGCGGGCGGCTTCGCCATCTCCCGGCCTGTGGCAGCAAGACACGCGGGCGTGCTGCGATCGTCACAAGGTTGGGCCATTGTTCGCGGCGCTGGCGCGCCACGACGTCTGGTTCACGGCACTTCGTCGCCAGCAATCGCCCTCACGCGCCGCGCTGGCCGAAGTCGAGCCGTTCAAGCTTCCCCACGACGCCGAGATCCGAAAGGTCAGCCCGCTCGCCGCCTGGACGACGCGCGATGTGTGGGCGTACGCGAAAACCCACGAGATCCCACTGCTTCCGTTGTACGAGCTCGGTTATACGAGCATCGGATGCGAACCGTGCACGACGCTACCGCTCGACCCCTCGAACGAGCGATCGGGCCGCTGGCAGGGCCAGAAGTTGGAGTGCGGCATTCATATCCAGGCGGGTTAAGGGAGAGGGCGGAGGGGGGGAAGGCAGAAGGCAAAAGGCAGAAGGCAAAATCGCTGTTTAGGCGACGCCCTCGTCAGTCTTCGGCTCTGAGCCACCGGCAGCAGCGGTCCGCGGCCGGCGCGACGGCATGCTCGGCGACAGCTTGAGACCGGCGCGGATCCGCTCGAACGTCTTCATCATTTCCTGCACGGGGCGCGGCACGCGGTTGACGCGCAGGTGAACCCAGCCCGTTTCGCGTACGAGTTGCTGCCCTGCGATGCGCGCGCAGAACAAGCTCCCCGCCCTCACCTCTCGGGCGACCGCCTGATAGGGAATGATCGTCACGCCCATGTTGATGCGGACGAGCGCCTTGATGATCTCGACGTTCTCGGTTTCGGTGACGACGGTCGGGGAGATGTCCTCCGAGACGAAAAAGTCCTCGATGGCGCGGCGCGTGCCGGAGCCCGCTTCGAAGAGGACGAACGGCTGGCGCGCGAGATCCTGCGGCGTGACCTGACGCTTTCGCGCGAGCGGATGCTGCGGCGCCGTGACGAGCAGCAACTCCTCACGCATCACCGGCACGCTGACGAGCGCAGGATCGTCGATCGGCAGCGTCAAGAGGCCGAGGTCGGCCGTACCAGATCGCAGCTGCCGAATCAGCCGCGGCGTCGCGCCCGGCATCAGCTTGACGTCAACGGCGGGATGCTGCTTGCGAAATGCCTTCAGCAGCGGCGGAAAGACGTACAGGCACACCGTCATGCCGCCGACGAGGCGCAGTGTGCCTTTGACGGACTGCTGCGTATCGAGAATGGCGGCGCGGGTCTGCTCGAGATCGTCGAACATCCGCTGGCTCAATCCGAGCAGCGTGGTTCCGGCGGGCGTAATCCTGATCTTGCGTCCCAGGCGGAGAAACAATTGCTCGTTCAGTTCTTCCTCGAGGAGGAGAATCTGACGGCTCACCGCCGACTGCGACAGGTGCAGCTGCTCGCCGGCGCTCGTGAACGAACCGGTCTGGGCGACTGCGCGCAAAATCTCGAGTTGGCGGAGGTCCACGGCGCCATCTTAACTCAACGCGACGCGCGGGCTCAGCGCGGTAAGCCACTGCGATAAGATCGCCAACGGCGCCATGCGCATCGCCCTCGCTCAACTCGATCCCGTCAGCGGCGACATCGACGGCAACACGGCGAAGATCCTGGACGCGATCGCGCGGGCCGCGGCCCAGGGCGCCGAGCTAATCGTCACCCCGGAAATGGCCATTCCCGGCTACTGCATCGGTGATCTCGTTGAGGACGTGGCTTTCCTGGAAGCCAACGAGCGCGCGATGCAACACGTCGCTGCTGCCGCCCGCGGCATTACCGCCGTCGTCGGATTCATCGACTTCGATCCGTCCGCACGCAACGACGCAGGGATGATCCGCAAGTTCAACGCCGCGGCGGTCGTACGTGACGGCGCAGTGCTGCAGCGTGCTCATAAGTCGCTCCTCCCTAACTATCGCTATTTCGATGACAAGCGGTTCTTCACGGCAGGCGAGGAACGGACACCGATCGATGTGGCCATCAAAGGCGGGCGCGTGCGGCTGGGCGTCTCGATCTGCGAGGACATGTGGGATGAGCACTACGCGGTCAAGCCGCTGCCGGAGCTCGTCCATCAGGGTGCGGAGGTCCTGCTCAATATCAACGCGTCGCCGTTCTATCCCGGGAAGCGGCACGAACGCGATGCTGTGATCCGCCGCCACGTCGAGCGGCTGCGCACGCCGTTCGTCTACGTCAACACCTCGGGGGCCGCCGACAATGGCAAGAACATCATTCCGTTCGACGGCGAGAGCCTCGTGTACGACGGCGCTGGACGTTTGATCACGATTGGCGAGCAGTTCAGCGAGCAACTGTTGCTGGTCGATCTTCCGCTCCAGGGATCACAGAGCGTGCCGGCCGTCGAGCTCCCTCCGATCGAGCGGGAGCGCGAGATCTACGACGCGCTGATGATGGCGCTCCGTGACTACATGCGCAAGACGGGGTTCACGCAAGCGGTCGTGGCGTTATCGGGCGGGATTGATTCAGCCCTAGCGCTAGCCATCGCGGCCGACGCGCTCGGCGCAGATCGGGTGTCCGCCTTCAACATGCCGTCGCGATACAACACCGACACGACGCGTTCAATCGCCGAACGCGTCGCGGGTGCGCTCGGCGTCCGCTACGGCGTGGTGCCAATTCAGGAAATCGACGACACCGTGCGCCGCGTTTTCGAGGAGCACGCGCATCCGATCGCCTGCGGCTTCACGCGAGAGAATCTCCAGGCCCGAATCCGCGGCCTGCTGATGATGGCCGAGTCGAACGACACCGGCGCACTGCTCATCTCGTGCGGCAACGAAACCGAGATCGCACTCGGCTACGCGACGCTCTACGGCGATATGTGCGGTGGCATCTCGCTCATCGGCGATCTCTCGAAGACCGACGTCTACCGCCTCGCTCGCCACGTCAACGACCGCCGCGGCGCGGACGTGATCCCGGAAGAAACGTTCACCATCAAGCCGTCCGCCGAACTCGCCACCGGCCAATTCGACCCATTCGACTACCCCGTCGTCGCCCCGATCGTCAGCGAGATCGTCGAACGCCGTCTCACGCGCGCCGATTTGATCGCTCAGTTCGACTCCCGCACCCTCGATGCGCAGAAGTTCGTTCCCGACGCGGACGGCCGCACCGCCTACGATAAGTACACATCCACCACCTTCGCCGCGGTGGTGGACGACGCGCTGAGGAGGATTCGACGGTCGGTGTACAAGCGACTGCAGGGCCCGCCGATTGTGGTCGTCTCCGAACGTGCCTTCGGGTTCGATTTGCGCGAGACGATTATCAATGAGTGGAGGGGGTGACACTTCTCCATTGCAGATTGCAGATTGCAGATTGCGGATTGCGGATTGTGGATTGTGGATTGACCATTGCGGATTGACCATTGCGGATTGTGGATTGCGGATTGTGGATTGCGGATTGTGGATTGTGGATTGGCCGTTGCAGAGAGTGGATTGCGGACCAATCCGCAAATCCGCAATCGACAATCCGCAATCGACAATCCACAATCCACAATCCACAATCCACAATCTGCAATCTGCAATCCGCAATCTGCAATCGTTAGCTTCTCCTCAACACCTCTGCCGGGTCGAGGCGGCTGGCACGATAGGCTGGTAACCACGCGGCGGCGAACGCGGCAATCGCGAGCGCCAGTGCCGCGCCGCCTAGGGCCAGCGGATCCAGGGCGCTCACACCAAACAGCAGCGTGGAGACGAGCCGCGAAGATGCGATCGCTATCGCAAGTCCGGCAATCGAGCCGGCCAACACGGGACGCAGCGCTTCCTTCAGTGCCAGACTGACAACGCTGCCGCGCGTCGCACCAAGCGCGACGCGGACGCCGAACTCGCGGGTGCGCCGTGCAACCGAGTAGGCCACGACCGCGTAGACGCCAATGGCTGCGAGGCCTAGGGCAACCGCGGCAAAAATTCCCGTCAGCCGAGCGGTAAGACGCTCGCGCCAGAGCTCGTTGGCCACGACCGCGGTCATCGTCGTGGGATCCTGCACCGGCACGCCGCGATCGAGCAACGCGATCTCCCTGGGAACAGCAGCCGCAACGCCCGCAGGATCCAGGTTCGTGCGAAAGACGAACGTCAACGACGTCAGGCCGAACTCGGTCGCGCGCTGCGCGAACGCCAGGTACACCTCATCGTCTGGAGGATCGCTCCATTGAGTCTGCGCTGCATTGTCAGCAACGCCAATGATGGTGATGGGCTCGCGAATGTTGCCGTTCCCCGGTAAGTGGATGCGACGCCCGAGCGGGCTTTCGCCTGGCCAACGACGATCCGCCATCGCCTTGTTGATGATGGCGACGTGCGGCGAACTTGCCGTATCTGAAGCCGCGACGTCACGCCCCTCAATCAGTGCAAGCCCCATGGTTTCGAAGTATCCGGGGAGAACGATGCGGTAGCCAGCCGAGAGGCCCTGGCCCGGTTCGGGAACAGGCCGGCCGTCGATTGTGTAGCCGAGTCGCCAATAGTCGCCGGCAAGCGGCAAATGATTGATGGCGCTAATGGAAGCGACACCGGGAAGTGCGGCGAGGCGCTCGCGGATTCTCTGGAACATTGGCTCCCTGTTTGCCGCAGCGGCGTGCCCCGTGCCCGACAGCGAGATCGTCGCGGTCGCCAGACGATCGACGTGAAACCCGGGATCCAGCGCGTTCAAGCTGAGCATCGTCCGCGCCATGAGGCCAGCGCCGACGAGTAGGACGAGAGCCAGGGTGACTTCGCACGCAACCAACAGGCCGCGGAGCCGCCTCTTTCCCCTGCCTTCCGTTGCGCTGCGGGAGTCCTCCTGGAAGACAGCTGTGAGCGTCGTCCGCGCGAGCTGCATGGCTGGAGCGAGGCCCGTAACTAGTCCGGCGACAAGTGTTGCGACAACGGCGACGCCGAACACTCGCAGATCGAGGCCGACTTCCTGCTGCCGAGGAAGGCTGCCTGGCGGAAGCAGCGTCTGCAGCGACTGAACTCCCCACGCTGCGAGAAAAAGACCGGCTGCGGCGCCGGCGCTCGCGAGAACGATGCTCTCGGCGATCAGTTGGCGAATGACGCGCGCGCGGCTCGCGCCAATCGCCACGCGGATCGCGATCTCGCGCTGGCGTGACGACGCCCGAGCGAGCAATGCGTTGGCAACATTGGCGCAGGCAATCATCAAGACGAAGATCACCATGATCATCAGCGCGAGCAGGGTGCCGCGAACACCGGAGACGACTTTGTCGAGCAACGGCCGAACAGTAATGCCAAGGCCGGTGTTGGTCTGGGGATACGAGCGCTCGAGGCTTGCGGCAACGGCGCTCATTTCGGCCTGCGCCTGAGCGACCGTGACGCCCTCCTTGAGGCGTGCGAACAGCCGTAGCGATCGGCCGTCCCGGCTGTTCATGCGGTGAGCCAGACGCAAAGGAACGAACATCTCGGCGCGCGTTTGCCAGAACGGCGCAAAGCGAAATCCTGCCGGCATGACGCCGACCACCGTGTACGGTTCACCATCGAGTGAGATCGATCGGCCGACGAGAGAGGGATCCGCACCGAACCGGCGTTGCCAGAGTCCGTACGTGAGCACGACCACTCGATCGCGACCGGCCTCATCCTCTCCCTGCGCGAACGTGCGGCCGGCAATCGGCTGCACGCCAAGTAGATCGAACATGTCGGTCGCCACTTGCAGACCGTTGATGCGCTCCGGCAGCTCGCCTCCGCCGAGCGTGGCACCCCATGCCTGAGCGGCACTCAGGCGCTCGAAGGAGCCGACGGACCGGCGGTAGTCGAAATAGTCGGCGGGCGACACGGGACCCGTCGCATCTGATCCGTGCAATGTCACGACAAGACGCTCGGGATCTTTGTAGGGCAGCGGCCTGAGCAAGACCGAATCGACAACGGTGAAGATAGCTGTGGTGGCACCGATGCCGAGCGCAAGCGCCAGCACGGCGAGCGCGGTAAAGCCGGGCTCGCGCATCAGCGAACGAATAATGTGACGGACGTCTCGCCAGAATTCAGCCATGCTGGCTTGGACGAGACGTCTGGAGTTGTGGTTAGGCCTGGTGTTCGTGGGCCGCTACCGTTTCTCGAAATGCTCTCAGCATTCGGTCGGCAATCTCGCGCACGCCGACGTCATGCGTGACTTCGGCAAACACGAAGGGGCCGCTGCCGCGCATCTTGCGCGCATCGCGATCCATGACGCCAAGATCGGCGCCGACCTGTGGAGCGAGATCCACCTTATTAATGACGAGCAGATCTGATTGCGTGATGCCCGGCCCGCCTTTGCGGGGGATCTTGTCGCCGCCCGACACGTCGATCACGTAGATCGTGTAGTCGGCCAGCTCGCGGCTGAACTGCGCGGCTAGGTTGTCACCGCCGCTTTCCACGAACAACAGCTCCGGCGCGAACGCCTCCATCAGACGATCGAGGGCGGCCAGGTTCGGGCTGATGTCGTCGCGCACGGCGGTGTGAGGGCACCCGCCGGTTTCCACCGCGGCAATACGCTCCGCGGCAAGCGCGCCGTTCCGGACCAGGAACTCGGCGTCCTCCTTGGTAAAGATGTCGTTGGTGACGACCGCGATGTTGTACTCGTCACGCAGCAGCCGGCACAACGCGAGCAGCAGCGCGGTCTTCCCGCTGCCGACCGGACCGCCAATGCCGACGGTAAACGCGCGCTTCGAGTAGTCGCGCTCCAGCGGTGCATCTCGCTCCGCATAGGCGCCCGGGCTCGAGAACTCCGGACCGTCATGGTCGTGGTCGTGTGGATGATGGTGAAAGCACAGTCGAGGCACGACGTTCTCCTTCAGGATTGAAACAGGCGCGAGTACAACCGATCGTGCGCGGACTGCAAGAGATCGATGATGGGCGCCGGCTGCGCCAGGCTCGATTCGTCGAGCGAGCCGCACCGCGCCATCAGCATGTCGATCTCAGCGGCTGAATCGTGCTGCAGCCGCTGCGCCCGATACGGACCGATGATGCCGAGGCGCACGGCCGCCGCGAGTACCCCTCGACACGCTTGGAACAGCACCAACCGCTGCGCCGTCGCGAGCGGCAGATCGAGCACGCGAAGCGTCGCGCCCATGATCGGCGCCTGATGACCGCACACACGTCGCGCGTCATCCTCGATGCGCTGCATGTCATCGGACGGCCAGATCCGCACGCATGCGGTCACGAACGCTTTCCCTTGCACGCGGCTGGCCCGATTGGCAACGGCGTTGGTCAGGAACGCATCGGCAACTGCGTCTAGATCTTCAAGCCGTCGCGGATCGCGATGCGCCGCGGTCATCAACGGCATCACGGTGTAACCGGCCTGGAGCAACGCGTCTTTGAGGAACTGCCGCAGCGACCGCTCTCCTCCCACCTCGCCCGCGTGATACGCGGCCTCAAGGCCCAGCGAGTGGGCGAAACCGCCGGACGGGAAGGCGCTGTCGATGAGTTGCCACTCTTGCATGTTCGCTGCTCGCTGTTCGCGGCTCGCGGTTCGCTGGCCGCTAGAATAGGAAATATCTCTGCGCCAGCGGCAATACTTTCGCTGGCACCGATGTCAGGTGTTCTCCATCCGCCGTAACCGTATACGTTTCGGGATCGACGGTGATCGTCGGCAACGCGTCATTCAGCTTCATGTCGCGCTTGCCGATGCGCCGGCAGCCCCGCACTGCAACCAGCCGCTTGGCGAGGCCGTAGCGCTGCGGGATCTCACCGGCGAGTGATGCTTCCGATACGAACGCGATAGACGATGAAGCCGGCGCGCGGCCGAAGCCGCCGAACATCGGACGCATCAAGAGTGGCTGCGGCGTCGGGATTGACGCGTTGGCATCACCCATTTGCGCCCACGCAATGAATCCGCCTTTCAATACCAGCTCCGGCTTCACGCCGAAGAATGCCGGCTTCCACAGGACCAGGTCTGCAAGTTTGCCGACTTCGACGGAACCGACTTCGTCCGCGATCCCGTGCGCGATCGCCGGATTGATCGTGTACTTCGCGATGTAGCGCCGGATCCGCATGTTGTCGCGCGACGGAGCGTCGCCCGCGAGCGCCCCGCGCTCGGCGCGCATCTTGTGCGCGGTCTGCCACGTCCGGCAGATCACCTCGCCGACCCGGCCCATCGCCTGACTGTCGCTCGACATCATGCTGATCGCGCCGAGATCGTGAAGGACGTCTTCCGCGGCAATCGTCTCACCACGAATCCGGCTTTCCGCAAACGCCACGTCCTCGGGAATGTTCTTGTCGAGGTGATGGCACACCATGAGCATGTCGAGATGCTCGTCGAGCGTGTTCACGGTATACGGACGCGTCGGGTTCGTCGAGCTCGGGAGCACGTTCGGCTCGCCGCACACGCGAATGATGTCGGGCGCGTGTCCGCCGCCGGCGCCTTCCGTGTGATACGTGTGAATCGTCCGCCCCTTGAACGCGGCAATGGAATCATCCACGTATCCGGACTCGTTGAGCGTATCGGTGTGAATCGCGACCTGGACGTCGTAGCGATCGGCAACCGTCAAGCAACAGTCGATTGCGGCCGGCGTCGAACCCCAGTCCTCGTGCAGCTTCAGCCCGATCGCTCCGGCGCGAATCTGCTCGTCCAGTCCTTCCGGCCTCGACGTGTTGCCTTTGCCGAGGAACCCGAAGTTCATCGGCAACGCGTCCGTCGCCTGCAACATCAACTCAACGTGCCTCGCGCCCGGCGTACACGTCGTCGCATTCGTACCCGTTGCCGGTCCAGTACCGCCGCCAATGAACGTCGTCACACCGCTCGCCAGCGCTTCGAAGACCTGCTGCGGGCAGATGAAATGAATGTGCGCGTCAATGCCGCCAGCCGTGAGGATGAGGCCTTCGCCTGCGATGGCTTCAGTCGTCACGCCAGCGATCATGCCGTCGGTCACGCCGGCCATGACGTCGGGATTGCCGGCCTTGCCGATCCCGGCGATTCGTCCGTTCTTGATACCGACGTCGGCCTTTCGAATTCCGGTCCAGTCCACGATGAGGGCGTTCGTGATCACGCAATCGAGCGCGCGCGCGTCGGACACGCCTGCCGCCTGGCCCATGCCGTCGCGCAACACCTTTCCGCCGCCGAACTTGCATTCGTCGCCGTAGGTCGTTGCGTCGTGCTCCACCTCGGCGACGAGCCCTGTATCCCCCAGGCGCACTTGATCTCCGGTCGTCGGCCCGTAGATGTCGCGATAGTGACGACGATCCATGCGAAGGCTCATCGTGCCTCCTGGCGATTGCCGTACTGACCGGATGCGACAGCGTCGCGCGCTCGGGCGCGCCCTTCGTCCGACACCGGTCCGTCCGCCAACGCGTTACCGCCGCGAATCACCCTGCCTCCGGCGATCGCCACGAGGTTGACGGTCTTCGTCTCGCCTGGCTCGAAGCGCACGGCGGTGCCGGCTGGAATGTTCAGGCGCATGCCATACGCCGCGTCACGATCGAACTCGAGAAAACGGTTCGTCTCGATGAAGTGGTAGTGACTGCCGACCTGAATCGGACGATCGCCGCGATTGGTGACTTTCAGTTCGACCATCGCGCGATCCGCGTTCAGGACCAACTCGCCGTCGGCGCCAGCGACCTGGCCCACCGGTCCATCGATCGCAGCCAGCGGCACGCCCACCACAGCCGAAGGCGCCGGAAGGAAGCTGCCGTAGAGCGCGAGCGTGTGATTGCCGCGTTCGGACACGATCGGGTGATGCACGGTCACGAGCTTGGTGCCGTCCGGGAACGTGCCTTCGATCTGCACCTCGTCGATCATGTCCGCAACGCCGTCCGCGACGTCCGTGCGACCGAGCAGCTGCCGTCCGAGATCCATCAGCTCGGCGACGGTGCGGCCGTCGCGGATGAACTCGAGGAGCTGCGTCGCGATCAGCGCGACCGCTTCCGGGTAGTTGAGCTGAAGGCCACGCGCCAGTCGCTTTTGCGCGAGGAATCCCGCCTGGTGCAGCACCAGCTTGTCGATTTCGCGAGGGGTAAGATGCATATGTCTATCACTTTCGCGTCCATGGATCGTCGCCGAGCAGTCGAGGAACGAACGAAAGATGCCGCCGCACTTCGAGCCACACGTCTTCGACGGACGTCCCGGCAATGCGCAACACGCAGCCGCCCCTGGCGATGCGTGAAGCCCCGACGATCAGATTCGACCGGGACGTCACTGGCTGCGACTCGACGCCGCGCGCGATCGCGTCGGCATACTCTTGAACGGAAGGCCCAACCAGCACCGCCATGAGCATCGCGTCGAATCGGCCAAGCCGCTGGACGAGGTCGCCGTCGGTGGCGTCGAGCGAGACCGCATCGAGCATCACGAGACGGCCGCTGCGCCGGATTTCCACGCGGCTCTGGTAACGATCGAATCGCCATCGCTCGCCGGCTGCATGGCGGCCGGATGAGAACCAATCGAGACAAACAAGATTGGCGGAGTCTTCGAGATCGAACCGCTGATACTGTCGATAGGTGGCTTTTTCGAAGCACACGACGGGATCGGGTGCAACGACGAGGAGGCCGCCCTCGCGAACCGTGCACAACATCTGAGCCGTTGTACCGCGAGGGGATCGATACACCTTGGTTGCGGCTTGCGTCGCGAGCAGCGCGACAGCGTTCGATTCGACTTCGACCTCGAGTCGCAGTGAATCGCCGTCGACGAGCCCTCCGCCGTAGGTCGAGGTATAGATCCACGCGCCACAGCCATGGTTGCGCGGCGTCAGCAGTCGTAGCGGGCTGGTGGCAAACGCATGCGTGACGAGGCTGCGCGATCCGACGCAGCTGATGCGCACGGATCCGGTGCCGGACGCAATGCCGGCTTCACCTTCGTCCACCAGGGTTATTACGCGCTCGTGCAAGCGCTCATCCTACCGTACGGTTCTACACGTTGGGTTCTACACGTCAGGTTCTACACGACGGGTTCTACACATCGGGTTCTACGCAGCGGGTTCTACACGTTGGGTTCTACACGTCGGGTTCTACACATCGGGTTCTACACTGCGGGTTCTACACGTTGGGTTCTACACGACGGGTTCTACACATCAGGTTCTACACGGCGGGTTCTACACATCGCGTTCCACACGTTGGATTCTACTGGTGTGGCATGATGGCGGCGCGTGGAGGACTGATGATGGCCGGGATGCCGCTGTTGTTGATGGTCGCTGTGCTTTTGCAGGCCCCTGCACCGGACGATTCGCGTCCGGCGTCGACGAACGTGTTGAATGCGCAGTATCCGCGTATTCATGCCGACGGACGAGTCACGTTCCGTCTGCCGGCACCGAATGCGCAGAAGGTTCAGCTGCAACCGGGCGGGGCAGACAACGGTCTCGGCAAGGGCCCGATCGATATGACGCGCGACGACAAAGGCGTCTGGACTGTCACCATCCCGCCAGCGGTGCCGGGCTTCCACTATTACTGGTTCCTGGTGGACGGCGTCCAGGTCAACGATCCGGGCAGCGAAACGTTCTTCGGCTGGGCACGTCAGACGAGCGGTGTTGACGTACCCGACAAGGACGGCGCGTTCTACGAAGCGCGGGATGTTCCGCACGGCGAGGTTCGTGTGCGCTGGTATCTGTCGAAAACGACTGGCGCGTGGCGCCGGGCCTACGTTTACACGCCGCCGGACTACGACCGAAACATGAAGACACGCTATCCAGTGTTGTATCTGCAGCACGGTGCCGGCGAGAACGAGACGGGCTGGACGAAACAGGGACGCGCGAATCTCATTCTCGACAACTCGATCGCCGCCGGAAGTGCCAAGCCGATGATCGTGGTGATGGAGACCGGCTATGCGACGCGAGCTGGCGCGTCACCGGGCGGCCAGGCGCCGCCGAATGCCTTTGAGGATGTGGTCGTCAACGATCTGATTCCAATGATTGATGCGACGTACCGCACGCTGCCGGATCGCGAGAATCGGGCGATGGCCGGATTATCGATGGGTGGCGGGCAGACGCTGCAGATTACGTCCGCGCACCTCGACAAGTTTGCCTGGATCGGCTCGTTCAGCGCGCCGATGCGGAACTTCGATCCCAAGACGTCCATGAACGGCGTGCTCAACGACGCTGCGGCCTTCAACAAGCGCGTGCGGTTGTTCTGGATCGGCGCCGGCAGCGGCGAGCTCGCGTTTCACGAGGCTGTGAAGCAGTTGCATACGTCGCTCGATGGACTTGGCATCAAGCACGTGCTCTTCGTCTCGGAGGGCACCGCACACGAGTGGCAAACGTGGAGGAGGAGCCTGCACGACTTCGCTCCGCGCCTGTTCAAGTAACGCGACCCCCAGAACCCGCGGGCAGCCACGCTCGTAGAGTTCCACATGCTGCAGTCGCTCGTTCAGGACGCACGATATGCTGGTCGGTGGCTGCTGCGAAGCCCCGGTTTCGCCGCCGTCGCCATCCTCTCCCTCGGCCTCGGCATC
>Ga0075428_100001835_pt1 | contig 22749 bp, 16 predicted proteins | sample RhiMetdeltSRZDD2_FD_75291 | JGI IMG/M metagenome (GOLD analysis project Ga0075428, IMG submission 75291) | Populus rhizosphere microbial communities from Tennessee, USA - Rhizosphere MetaG P. deltoides SRZDD2 | ecosystem: Host-associated > Plants > Roots > Rhizosphere > Soil | place: USA... | reverse complement strand
CGGCCCAGCGATCCCGACCGTTAATTTGCAGCGCACCGTCGGCGTACCGCCCCCCTTTCGTCGCCCATACTGCCAGGCCGGTGACCGGTGCGGTGTCGGATGACATCAGATCCAGGCGGAACCTCGAGTCCTTCGAATCGTTAATCGGCGCGAATTCCAACCTGTACGGCGTTGCTGATAAAAGGCTCGCTGCAGGCACTCCGCCGCGTCGCAGCACGCCGGACCCTTCCTCCGTCAACGCAAACTCGACCCATCCGGAGACCGCGGTGCCGGTGGCATCAGGCCGGACTTCGACGGCGCGCAACCCGTCCGCCGTCATCGCAAACGTCTGGGAAACGGCCGTTTCCTGGTTGATCGGCACCAGGAAGCTGCGCAGTCCGACGGCGTCTGACGGGAGGTCGACAGGAGGCACGGCGACGGTGACGGCCAATGCGGTCGCCACGCAGGCCCATCCCAGGATCCAGGTTCGATGTGACACCCTCCTCAATGCGCCCCTACGGGAGGTAGCTCTGGAGATCAACAGTTGTGAAGCCTGTCACATCCAGCATCAGCAGCACCACCACGAGCGTCGCCGGCCACTGCGCTTCGAACCCGCGGGGAACCAGTCGCCGGAGTCCGACATAGAGAAGCGCCGTAATCGGCGCGAACACAGGGAAGAGATAACGGGCCTGCGGCGCCGAGGGCGCCAGCCAAAAGACCGTTACAAACATTGCCACCACTTGCGCAGTCACGAACAACCAAGCGACCGACAAGGACAGTCGCCCGGTTCGCACGATGATCAGTTGAAGAAGCGCCCCCACCATGCCTGACACGACCAGGATTCGCGCCACCCAGAGCCATGCCGATGGCGGCTGGAACCGGAGCCAGCCGGCGATGAGCCAGAAGTAATCCACCGTCATGCGGGCGAATCGAAGCGCTTCCGAACCGGTTGCATCCGCAATCGACGTACGGGGGGTGAAGGCGTCACGCCAATAAGACCAAAGGACGACGACCGGTTCGCGAAACAGTACGCCCAGGACCACCAGCATGCAGACGCAGATCGCGGCGGCCATTGCCATGAGGAGCGCCTCGCGACGCTGAAGACGCCACGTGCGGTTCTCGAGCATCGGCGCAACGGCAACCACCAACGAGACTCCCACGAGAATCATCCCGATCCGTTTGGTGAACAATGCGGCCACCGCCCCGACGAGCATCAGAATGATGGAGAGCGCGCGGCGATGCCCGGTCAGGACCCGCGCCGCCTGCCACCAGACGAACGCGCCCCAGAAATTCACGAGGGCGTCAGCATTGACGCTGATTGAGGCCAGCAGAAACTGCGGGTGCAACGCACCAATCGCCAGCGCCCCGACAGCGACCTCCGGTCCGAACAGCAGACGGGTGCCCGCCCAGCCGAAACCCAGCGCGACGACTGCGAGCAGTACGCCAAGGACGCGCAGGTGATAGTAAGCGGTTTCGAGGTCGACTGGACGCGACACGCCCAAGGCAATCGCCCCAAGGCTGTAGTAGAGCGGCTGCGCCAGGTTCCCCCCGCCAACGCTGTAGACTCGATTGAACGAATCAAGAGGATAGGGGGGAAGATCGTCGTACAGCGCCCACCACCGGTCACGCTCCATCGAACGGAGCACACCCGCTTCAATCGGCACCCGCATGATCGTCGGCCGCGTCAGACCGTAGGTGACGGCGAAGTGCCCGGGCTCGTCGGGGCCCTGCCATGGCGGCACAACCGCGTTGGCGATGATTGCCCGGCATAGAAACAGTGCCAGCAGCCCGGCGAGGACAACGCCTTCGTTCGCGACCGGCAGGTCCCTCTGGGGATCCATGGGAGAATGTGACGCGGCCTGGGCGTCGTGCCGGGCTGTTTCCGACGACATTCCCTGCAGGAGGGTCTCCGGGGCCGGCGCGAGGCTGGGCTGTGCGTTTCCGGAAAAGTCAGACATGTGCGGCTTCGCAGGCTTGATTGACGCGTCCGGCCGCACATCCCCCGACAAGCTGTGCACTGCCGTTCAGTCGATGGCGGGCGCAGTTCGTCATCGGGGCCCGGACGATGCTGGCGCGTGGATCGACGAGACCGCCGGCGTCGCCTTCGGCTTTCGACGGCTGTCGATTCTCGAATTGTCCGAAGCGGGCCACCAGCCGATGACCTCTCATGACGGCCGTTTGGTACTCGTGTTCAACGGCGAAATCTACAACCACAGCGAGCTGCGGGCCGAACTGAACGGCAACCGCCACGCCTGGGCGGGGCATTCCGACACTGAAACCCTGCTCGAATGCTTCGCGGTTTGGGGCGTGAAAAAAACGCTCGAGCGCACGGTCGGGATGTTTGCAATGGCGGTGTGGAATCGGCCGGAACGGCTTTTGTACCTCGCCCGCGATCGCTTCGGAGAAAAACCGCTCTATTACGGCTGGGCCGGGCGGTCGTTCATCTTTGGCTCGGAGCTGAGCGCGTTGCGCCGCGCTCCGGCGTTCGACAATTCCATCGACCGAGACGTGCTCGCGCTGTACATGCAGTACTGCTGCGTGCCGGCGCCGTATTCGATATACCGCGACGTCTACAAGCTTGAACCCGGCTGCGTGCTGACGCTCCGCCACGACGCGGCGGCCTTCCCTCCGCGGGATGCGCTGTTTGCGCCGGCACGGCATCCCGGTCTGACTCTCGAGCGGTACTGGTCTCTCGCCGATGTCGCGGAACGCGGCCTGGCGCATCCCCTTATCGACGAACACGAGGCCACTGATCGTCTCGAAGCCGCATTGGCAGACGCCGTACGCCTGCAGTCGATCGCCGACGTTCCCCTTGGCGCGTTCCTTTCGGGCGGAATCGATTCGTCGACCATTGCCGCCCTGATGCAGGCGCAGTCGCGCCGACGCGTGGAGACCTTCACGATCGGCTTCGAAGAGGCGGCCTTCAACGAAGCGACCCACGCGAGAGCCGTCGCCGCCCACCTGGGCACTGACCACACCGAGCTGTACGTGTCGCCGCAGCAGGCCCGCGCGGTCATCCCGAAATTGCCGGAGTTGTACTCCGAACCGTTCGCGGATGCCTCTCAGATTCCGACTCACCTCGTCTCGCAGGTCGCCCGGCGCCACGTCACGGTCGCTCTGTCTGGCGACGGAGGCGACGAGCTGTTTGGCGGCTACACCCGCCATCTATGGGCGCCTCGTATCTGGAACCGGTTGCGGAAGGTGCCGGCCCCGCTGCGACGGGCGATCGCCAAGGCCATTACGCGAGTTCCGGTGTCGACATGGGACGGCCTTGGACGCGTCATTACCGGCAACCGCGTGATCGGACGACCAGGCAACAAGGCGCACAAGCTGGCGCACCGCCTCGGGCGCGTTCGAAACGTCGACGATCTGTACCGTTCGCTCGCCACGACCTGGCCGGTCGATTCGGGCGTGGTCTCCGGGGGGCGCGACATCCCGGTTCCGCTCGATGCCGCGATGGCCGACTGCGGACCTGCGCAGTTCGAGCAGCGCATGATGCTCTGGGACGCGCTGACGTATCTGCCGGATGATATCTTGCACAAGGTCGATCGCGCGTCGATGGGCGTCAGCCTCGAGACCCGGGCGCCGTTCCTCGATCACCGTGTGGCGGAACTCGCCTGGCGGCTGCCGCTGCATATGAAAATCCGCGACGGGCGCGGCAAGTGGATCCTGCGGCAGGTGCTCTCGCGGCATGTGCCGGGCAACCTGGTCGAACGGCCCAAGACTGGATTCGGCATCCCGATCGACCGATGGATTCGCGGGCCGCTGCGCGAGTGGGCGGAAAGTCTGCTGGGCGAAACGGCACTGAAGTCAAGCGGGTACTTCAATCCGGAGCCGATACGACGGAAGTGGACGGAACACCTGTCGGGAAAGCGGGACTGGGAAAACGAGTTGTGGTGCGTGTTGATGTTCCAGGCGTGGATGGAGGCTGAGCGCTGATGGAGGTTGCCTCGGCGGTCAGCCAAATCGCGCACGTGCTCGCGGGGCTCGCCATCGGATTTGGCGTGATGGTGGCCTATCGCTGGATAGAACGCCGTTCGTACGTGCTGGGCGCGATCATCGCTGCCGGCATCTTGACCCGCATCGGGCTCGGATTGGCACTGTTCTGGATCTCATATCTTCGTCTTCCGATTTTTGAATCGCTGCAGGCCGGCAACGGCTTCTGGGAACTGGCCGTCGATGCGCGGAATTACTACAACTACGCGACAGCCGCCATCGCGTCGGGCAGCTTCGGCTTCAATCCGCTCGCCCCATCGCCCTTGTTCGTCTGGATCCTGACGCTCTGGATGCTCGTGATTGGCGTAACTCCGGCCGCCGCGATGTTTCTGAACCTGTGCCTCTATCTTGCACTGGCCGTCGTGATCATCCGGATCTATGCGCCGCTCAATGATTGGCGGCGCGACCTGCCATGCATCGTACTCGTCGGGGCATATTCGTTCTCACCGGTGATCCTGATCCACTCCACGCAACCGCTGAAGGATGAAATGTTCAACGTATTCCTGGCGACTGCATGTCTGGGTGTGCTGGCGATGAGGCGACTCGTGCGGCCGCCGGCGACACGACGGGAACACTGGCTGACGATGGCGGGAGCCGTCGCCGTGGCAGTCGCGATCTTTGGCGCCGCCGGCATCCGCTGGTATTACGGATTCATCATCTGGTGTGCCCTGGCGTTGCTCCTCGCGATTTTTGCGATCCGCGGACGGCGCATGCCGCTGCCACGGTACCTCGCCGGAAGCCTTGCAGTCCTGCTCGTTGCCTGGGTCGGCTTCTGGGCCGGCGCGGGGCGCTACTATTTCCTGGCTGCGGAGCTCACGAGTGCCGAGAGGCTGATGAATATTACGCAGCTGGCTCGAATCGGATTCCTCACCTCCGGCGGAGCGACCAATATCGTCGTGCCGTTTCGCGAGGACGCGAACGCCGGCAAGGAGCGATATGAGGAGCTTCTGGAGGAAAGCCGCCGGTTCGAGGGCGCTCAGGAACGCGTGGCTGCGGAGCAAGCCTACCTGGATGAACACTCTGGATCGCCGGCACGCCCCGCCGCACCGGGGGCTCCTCCGGAAGCACGGGCTGCTCCGCGGGCCGCACCAACGGCTCCCTCGCCTTCCACTCGGTCCGAAGTGGATCCCTCCGTGGCGCCGTCGGCTCGAGCTATGCCGATCACGATGCGGGAACACGTCATCGCCGCTGCGTCGGGCCTGGGTGTCGTGTTTGTCCCGATCTCGCTGCTCCAGGCGATTTCCGAGGTCGAGATCGAAGGGGGGCGTGGTTTGTTGTCGATCGTCGACATCGACACCGTGATCCTGGATATCGCGAGTCTGCTCGTCGTCGGACTCTTGTGGAAGCGGCGAGACATCATCGGCGATCGTCTGCCGTTCGTCGTGTTCGGCCTGATACTCGCAGTGACGTCGGCCTTCCTCGTGGGATACGTCGTGACCAACCTGGGCACGCTCTGGCGCCTGCGTTCGCTGATTGTGGTGCCGCTGTGGATACTGGCCGTGGCGCTGTCTCCACGACCGGAGGCGCCACGCGCAGCGTCCCCATCCGCGAGCAGGTCCTGATGGGATGATCCGCGCCCCGAAGCGGCGGCTGATCCTCGGCGCCGCGGCCGCCATCCTGCTGGTGATCGCCGCAGGGTGCGTGATTCTGACGCTCCCGACGACTACGCGCCAGGGAATCAACTACCAGGTCACGAACCACCGCATTCCTCTGTACATCAAACTGATCGATTTCTTTCAGCGCCATTTTCAGCAGCAGCACCTGGCGAACAGCATCTGCGAAGGCAAGCCGTCCGAGGTCGACTGCGTGCTCGCCCTCTTCGACTGGACCCACCGGAATATTCCGCGCACGCCCGAGGGACGCACGATTGTCGACGATCACGTCACCAACATCGTCATTCGCGGCCACGGCATGAGCGATCAGATCGCTGACGTCTTTGCGACGCTGTCCGTGTATGCAGGCGTGCCCGCATTTTTCAAGGTGCTCGACGATCCGGCCCAGAGCCGGCATCTGGTGCTCGCCTTCGCGCGGCTCACCGGCAAATGGATTCCGTTCGACGTCGAGAATCACGTCGTCTTCCACAACAGGCAAGGCGAGCTGGCGGGCATCGACGAATTGCTGGCCGACACCGCGCTGCTCGATCAGCAGACCGCAGGCACACTCGTCGGCGAGCTTCCCTATTCGCGTTATATTTCCGCCCGGAATCTCAGGCCCTTCACCGTACCGAATCCTCTGCGCGCAACCCTGCATCAGCCGTGGCCGAGGCTTCGATACGAGCTGCGGCGCATAGTCGGCGTGCGGCGTGAATAAGTACGTATAATGTCACCCGCAAGATGCCCTTCCCGGTGTCCAGCCTGAGTCGCGGTCGGGCGTTGCTGCTGGTCCGGCGGCCGCTGATCGCCGCACTCCACGCCTCGTTCATCGCGCTGTCCTGGCTTGGCAGTTTCGCGATTCGGCTCGATTTCGACGTTGTCGAGCCGTACCGAACCGCGATGCTCTCGACGCTGCCGATCGCGCTCGTCGTCAAGCTCATCGTCTTCTACCTGTTCAGGCTGTTCCAGGGCTGGTGGAAGTACGTCGGGCTGAACGATCTGATCGACATCGCCAGAGCTACCGCGGTTGGAACGCTCGGGGTCGCCATCGCCACCCTGACTATCTATGGACGGCAGCATTTCCCGCTGTCGGTATTCCTGCTCGACGCGGGGCTGACGTTTCTCCTCATTGGCGGCGTTCGCTTCGCGGTGCGGGCGTACACCGAATCGTTTCAATTCTCCACAAGATCCACGTCGGTCAAACGGGTGCTTGTCGTCGGTGCCGGCCGCACCGGCGTGACAATCGTGCGCGAGATGCGCGCGAACCGTGAGCTCGGCTACGAGCCGGTCGGCTTTGTCGACGACGATGCCAACAAGCAGGACGTGCGCGTGGACGGCGTGCCGGTGCTGGGAGCGATGCAGGACCTTCCCGCGCTGCTCGACCGGCTCGCCGTCGATGAAGTACTGCTGACGATCTCGGCCAAATCCGGACGCGCCGTTCAGCGGATCATCGACGCCTGTCGCGACCGGCGCGTCATATTCAAGACCGTCCCTTCGATGGGTGACCTGATCGATGGGCGAATATCGGTAAACCGCATCCGGGAGGTACGCATCGACGACCTGCTCGGCCGCGAGGTCATCAAGACGAATCTCGCGCTGGTCCGATCGAACACGGAGGGCCACGTGGTCATGGTCACCGGCGCGGCCGGATCGATCGGATCGGAACTGTCGCGTCAGCTGGCGATTCTGGGACCGGCCGAGCTCGTACTCTTCGAACGCTCGGAAAGCGACCTGCACGACCTCGAGCTGCTGCTGCGCCAGCGGCTGCCGAACGTCGAATTGACCGCGATCGTCGGCGACATTCTCGACACCGCGGATCTGACGGCGGCGTTCGAGCGTCATCGGCCGTCCCGCGTCTACCATGCGGCCGCGTACAAGCACGTCGCGCTGATGGAACGCCACGTGGTGTCGGTGGTGCGCAACAACGTGATCGGTACCTACAACGTGGCGTCCATGGCGGAGCGGTTCGAGGCCGAACGGTTCGTGCTGATCTCCACCGACAAAGCCGTGCGGCCGACCAGCCTGATGGGTGCCAGCAAGCGGGCCGCCGAGCGCGTGATGCTGTCGATGAACGGCGGTCGGACGCGGTTCAGCGCCGTCCGCTTTGGCAACGTGCTCGGCAGTCGCGGCAGCGTCGTTCCGATCTTCAAGCGTCAAATCAAGATGGGCGGACCGGTCACGGTGACCCACCCTGACGTCGTACGCTTCTTCATGACGATTCCGGAAGCCGCGCAGCTCGTGCTCCAGGCAGCTGCTGCCAGCCGCGGCGGCGACATCTTTCATCTCGACATGGGCGAGCCCGTGCGCATCGCCGACCTGGCCGAAAATATGATCCGGCTTTCCGGTTTCGAGCCCGGTCGGGACATCGAGATCAAGTTCGTGGGTCTGAGGCCGGGTGAAAAGCTTTACGAGGAGCTGCTGGTCGACGGCGAAGACGTCGAATCAACCGAGCATCCACGGGTACGTGTGGTCCGCGGCGCCGGCGACAGCGGCATCGCCGCCGGCTGGATGGATTCGGTGATCCGTGCCGCGGACGCTCGAGACACAGTCAGGCTGATCGCCCTTATCTGTGCCGCTGTGCCGGAATTCACTCCCAGCGAGCTGGTGCGGCCGACCGGAGTTCGGCCAATCCAGCCGGTCATGCGATCCTCGGGCTCGGCAGGGGGACAATAAACCGTCCGTTGTAACCCTTTTCGCGCAGTTTCGGGATGAGCTCGTCGGCGATGTGCCACGAGAACAGCAGCGCGAATTCAGGCTGATCCTCGAACAGCTTCGACTCCTCCACGACCGGGATGAGCGTGCCTGGCATCATCTTGCCAATTTTGTACGACCCCTGAATCTCCAGCACGCAATCGACGATCGATTCGTCGAGCCCGACGTAGTTGACGAGAGTGCTCGCGCGGGAGGGCGCGCCGACGCCGTAGACTTTCTGGCCCTTCGCGCGAATGTCCCTCAGCAGGGCCATCAGGTCGAGCTTGCTCTGCGACACGCGCCTGCGGAACTCCATGAATCGGTCCCAGGTCAGCTCGCGGTCTTCGACCGACAGCAATTGCGCCACAGACGGCTGCACTGCCTTCTGGCCCCGGCGTGCCGCGTAGACTCGGATCGATCCGCCATGAGTCGGGATCCTCTTCGCGTGGATAAGCTCGAGGCCGTGCATCTCCAGCAGGTATTTCAGACTCTGCAGCGCATAGTAACGAAGATGCTCGTGGTAGATCGTGTCGTACTGCAGCGTCTCGATCAGCGGCAGGAGGTAATGAGACTCTGAGATAAAGATGCCGTCTTCGTCGAGCATTGCCAGGATTGACTCGACGATTTCGTGGACGTTCTCGATGTGGGCGAACACGTTGGTCGCCGTTACGATCTTCGCCCGGCCATGCTCGTGAACGACCTGCGCGGCGGCCGCCGGACCAAAAAATTGATTGATGGTCGTAATGCCGCTGCCGACGGCGATTCGTGATGCATTCGTCGGCTCGATCCCGCACACGCGATGACCGCCCTTGTAGAAATTCGACAACAGCGTCCCGTCATTCGACCCGACGTCGACCACCAGTGCATCGGGTGCAATCGGATACAAGCGCATCACCTCGTCGTAGAGCTCGGCGAAATTCTCGCGCAGGATGCGGGTCGTGCCGCTCGTATACGCGTAGTGGGGCGGAAACAGGATCGCCGGGTCGACGATCAACCCGAGCTGCATCAGTCTGCTCTCCGGGCAGTACAGCAGCTCCGCCGGATAGGCGGGTTGCTCGTTGGGACGGGTTCCGATCGGCGCCATCGTGTTGACCGGCGGGAGAAAGCCGATGAACAGAACCGAGCGAAGATCGCTCGACCCGCTGATCTGGCACCGCTCGACCAGCACGCTGCCGCCGGATCCGGCGGCCAGCGCGTTGGCGTTTTCGAATCGCACTGTCATGATCGCACCACCGGAGAAGCGGATGCCGCCCCACGCGGGGTATGCCGCACGGTGCTGTTCGTCAGGTACCACGCGGCGGTCAGCCTCAGACCGTCCTCGAGACTAACTGTCGGTTCAAAGCCAAGGCGCCGCAGCTTGCTGATGTCCGGGCATCGCCGCGGCGTACTCCCTTCCAGCAACGGTCCGGGCACGAGGCGAATCTCGCGTCCGCAGGCCCTGGCGACCAGGTGTGCCAGGTCGCGGATCGACACCTCGCGTTCTGTGCCGATGTGATAGATCCCGAGCCGGTCGCCGTGCTCGACCGCGCGCAGCAGCCCGCGCACGAGGTCATCGATGTAGATGAAGGCCCGTGTTTCCTCGCCCGTGCCCTGGATCGGAAACTCGAGCACCCCGCGGGGCTGTCGATCCCCCCGCTCCATTACGCGCAGGATGAACTGCGGGATGACGTGCTCGCGCCCCATGTCGGGGCCGTAGACATTGTGCGGGCGGAAGATGAGCGTGCGGTCGAAGAACCTGCGTCCATAATTGACGGCGAGCAGTTCACTGACGATCTTGCCGCCGCCGTATGAAAAACGGGGGTTCATGACATCAGGAACGGTCAGGGGCACCGCCTCGCCTGTCGGGATCACCGGCGGCGCCTGGTACACCTCCGAGCTTGACGCCAGCACCAGCTCGCGGACGCCCTCGGCAACGCAGGCATCCAGCACGTTCATGATGCCCTTGGTGGCAACTTCGAGAACGAGCTCGGGCTGCGAGTAGAAGAACTCCGTCCCGTTGATGTAAGCGAGGTGGTACACGGCATCCATGCCGCGCACCGCATTCCGGACGGCGGTACTATCGCGGACATCGCCGGTGGCACGCTCAATCCGGCTCAGGGCTCCTCCGAGCTTGTTGACCGCACCGCGAGAATCGTTGTCGAGCGAGCGTACGTGAGCGCCGGCGTGGAGCAGGCCATTGATCAGCGCGCTGCCGATGAAGCCGGTGCCGCCGGTTACGAGGATCTTCTGCCCCGAGATGCGACCGGTCACATCCGTACCTTTCCGCCAAGCGCAGTGGCGCTTGGGATCCGCACGATTACCCCTCCACGCTGAGGGCGTGTCCTGCGCAGCTCGCGCAGCCCCCAGACGAACCATCGGAAGTACTCTGCCGTCCACGGACCGAGGCGGAAGGTTGACTTGCCTCCGTAGAGCCGGTCGATCGACACGATCGGCACCTCACCCAGCCGCAGCCCGGCCAGCTGCGCCTTGATCGACAGTTCGAACGCGACCGCCCAGCCGACAGGCCGGGATCTCAGCTCCAGGCGGTTGAAGACCTCGCGCGTGAACATCTTGATTCCCGTGGTCGAATCGGTCAGCTGGCTTCCTGACCACAGCCAGAACAGGCGGTTCGCGGCCCGCGATAGCAAGCCACCCACCCAGGACCCGCCCAGGCGCCGGCCGCCGTAGGCGTATCGCGTGCAGCTGACGAAGTCACATCCGGCCTCCATCAGCGCAATCATGTCGTCGATCGCCAGCACGGGACCGACTTCGTCTGCCGCAAAAATCAGGATGTACCTGCCCTGGGCAGCTTCCACCCCCGCGCGGAGCGCGTTGAGAATGCCGGCGCCATGGGTGTTATGAACGAGGGAGAGCCTGGCGTACTGCGGAGAAATGGATTCCACCACTGGCACGCTGGCATCGTCGCGATGATCGACGACGATGAGAACCTCGTGCGGGACCTCGACGACAGCGCTCAGGATTTTGAGCATGATGCGGAGGTTCAGCCCCTCGTTGCGAACTGGCATGACGATGCTGAGGACTGGACTGCCGGTCATGTGCGACTGGTATAGAAGTGGCGAATTTCCTGGCACACGAAGTTGATGTCCGACTGGCCCAGCTGCAGCGCCGACGGAAGCCACACCGCGTTCGGCAGGAGGCGCGAGCTGACGGGAAACTCGGCGTCGGGCCGGCGGTACGGCTGCTGGGTATGAATGGGAAACCAGAACGGGCGACACTGGATCCCGGCGCGTTCGAGGTGCGCGACCAGCCGGTCGCGATCCTCCGCGATCGCGTCAATCCACTGCGGAGACTCGCCGCCGTCGACGTCGAAGCGAAACAGCCGGATTTGACCGACGCCGGCCAGACCGGCGGCGTACCACCGGTAGACATCTCGCTGGTGCGCGACCCGCGCCTCGAGCTTCCGAAGCTGGGCAATCCCGACCGCGGCCTGGAGGTTCGTTAACTTGAAGTTATAGCCAACGGCGGCATGGACGTCGTTGCCGCCTGTCCCGCGCACCGGACGCCCCTGGTCTTTCAGCTCGCGAAGCCGGATCGCCAGCGCTTCGTCGGCGACCACCACCAGTCCGCCCTGGCCGGTCGTGACCGTCTTGTTCGGCGAGAAGGAAAAGCAGCCGGCTTTGCCGAACGTCCCAAGACATCGTCCAGCGTGCCGCGACTGCAGCGCCTCGGCGGCGTCCTCTACGACGTGGATTCCCCGGGCGTCCGCGAGGCCCACGATTCGCTCAATCGCCGCGGCGCGGCCGCTGACGTGTACCGGCACGATCGCACGGGTCCGGGGCGTCATCACCCGCTCGGTGGCTGCCGGATCCAGCATCAGCGTATCGGGATCCACGTCGACCAGCACCGGCGTTGCCCCAGTCAGTGTGACCGCGTTCGCCGTCGCAATGAATGTCACGTCAGGAACGATGACCTCGTCGCCCGCGCCCACGCCAAGACCAGCCAGCGCGAGGAAGATGGCTGACGTTCCGCTCGTCGTCGCGACCGCGTACCGTGCACCGAGACGGTCGGCGCACTGGCGCTCGAATTCCGCCGTCACCTCCCCTTCGTTGAGATAGTTGCTGGCGACGACGCGGACCACTTCGTCGCGTTCTTCGTCACCCACTTCCGGACGCCACCACGGGATCGTTGTCGTGGTGGACGTCATGCCCGGGCGCGCCGCCGCGCATCAATATGATCTCGCAGACGATTGGCCTGCTCGATGACGGCCGCGCGGTTGCGATGTCCAACCCGGCGCAGCGGAACGCCCGCGTAGACAGCCCATGGTTCCAGTGAGAATCGGGGCGGCACGAAGCTCAAGGCGCCGATCACCGTGCCCTCAGGCACGGTGTTGCCGGGCATGACGACGGAGTTCGCGCCGACTGCCGTGTAGTTGCCCAGCGTCACGTCGCCCTCAATCGACTTCTGCTTCACGCTCTCGATGCCAGGGGGAAGGATGCAGACGATATCGTTGGCGAAGTCGTCGCTGACACACCAGATCCTGACTCCCGCAGAAAGGCTGGAAAAGTCCCCCAGGGTGAACTGGTAGGCCGGCCCGCCGGCGACCGAGCACCCCGAAGCCACGTGCGAGCAGACGCCTATCCGCACCCTGGTCGAGAAGTAGCAGAAATCGTCGACGATGGAATAGTCGCCGATCTCAAAATCCTCGGAGTGGCGGATCCGTGTGTGAGGGGAGACGATTGGTTTCACCTGGCTGCGGCAACTGTATCAGCGCGAACCGCGACAGGCGTTCGCAGCACGCCCCACAAGTCGACGACATCCACGCCTGGAGGGACGATCAAAGACCGGTACGCACTGTGCGGGACGCCGACGATGACGACCTGGGCCCTGGCGACGAGTTCCTCTTTAGAGATGAAGGTCGGGTCGCGGGCGAATTCGTCGGAATAGAGCACCTCGGCGCCGTGGAACCGGAGCACCTTTCCCAGCTTGTAGGAGAGCGAATCGCGGATGTCGTCGATGTCCGCCTTGAATGCCATGCCGAGGATGCCGACGCGCGTCTGGCTCAGATTGTAGCGGCGGCCGATCACATCCACCAGAAAGTTCGGCAGCCCCTCGTTGATGGCCATTGCTGCGTGGCCGAGCGGGAAGCTGTTGTTATTGAACGCCGCGAGCTGCATCGTGTCCTTCAGGAGACAGGGGCCGGCAGCAAAACCCGCGGACGGAAGACTGGCGGCCCTTCCGTAGCCGCGCACCATCGCCTCGCGCACGTGGTTGAAGTCGACCCCGATGCTGTGCGCCAGCATGTAGAACTGATTGGCGGCCGCGAATTGGATGTAACGCCAGGAGTTCGAGAACAGCTTCGCGAGCTCAGCCTCCTCGATCTCCAGATGGACGATTTCCGGCGCGACGAGCGTGAACAGCTGCGTGGCGGCCTCGACCGCCTCTGGCGATGAACCAGACACAATCTGGGGGAGCTCCCTCAGCTCTTTGATTGCGTAGCCCTGCGCGATCCGCTCCGGGCAGTACGCCACCTTCCAGCGCTGGCCGTCCTGGCTGAGCACGCGCTCCACCTGCCGACACGTCCGCGGGAACACGGTGCTGCGAACGATGATGGTTTGCGACGACCGAAGGTGGGGACGCAGCTGCTGGAACAGATCGAGCAGGGCGCGCAGCTTCGGGTTCAGGTACTCGTCAACCGGCGTTCCGATCGCAATGATGACGTGGCGCGCCCGGATGATATCGCGCGGGTCGGAGGAGAACAGCAGCCGGTTCTCCGAGAGGGCCTTCGTCAAGAGGGCGTCGGCGCCGTACTCGATGAACGGCATGGTGCCGCCCTTTATGACGTCCAACGCCGCCCGGTTGACGTCATAAATGACGACACGCTGCGCGGCCGCGGCAAATGCCAGCCCCAGCGGCAGGCCCACGTGTCCTGCGCCCCCTACGATACAGACATCGTGATCGTGCGTGTCTGTCACCGGCAGTCCTCTCGAATCAGCATGTCCGCAATTTGTGTTTCGCCAGAGCCAGAAAGAGCGGCGCGAGGTTCAGGGCGTGATCGATGCGGCCGTCGGTCGCCATCGCCAGCGCATCACACTCCGGCACACGCATGACCGTGATCCCCGCTTCGTGCGGCAGTTGCTTCCCGACCGGTGCCACGTCGGCGGCAAAGTAGCACCACATCTTGTTGGCCAGCCGTCCGACATCGGGGATCAGGACCCCGAGCAGCTCAAAGTCCTCGGCCGCCATACCGGTCTCCTCCAGCAGTTCTCGCCGGGCAGCCTGCTCCGGCGACTCGCCGGGATCGACATGGCCGGCCGGCAGCTCGATGCTGTCGCGGCCGACCACCGGACGATGCTGCCGCACGAGGACCAGGTGCCGATCTGCCGTGCACGCGATGACGCTGACGTAGTCCGCGGCCTCGAGCATGTAGTACGGCTTCCCGTCCGGCAGCGTCTCGGCTACGAGGCGACACCACGGCGAATCGAACACGACCGAGCGCGCAGGCGCGCCGTCAGTCACCGGCTACACCGTGACCAGATCTGTGTGAGAGCGAGGAACCGGCAGCGCGTAACGCGCCAGCCAGGCGAGAAGGACGATCAGTGTCAGATCCCATGCCAGCATCGCATAACGATAGTAGGTGCTGAAAATGAACAGCATCGGCATATGCGCGCAGAGGGCCGCAACCGCCACGACGGCGAGGTCGTTCCCCTTTTCCAATCGCCCGGTGATCCAGAGAAGAGCGATCGCACACGTCAGCGCGAGCGCCGCCAGTCTGGCAACGTGGGCGATCCACGCTACAGGAGCAAATGCCGAACTGTAAATGAACCCGGGACCGAATAGCCACCCTGCCAGCTGGCTCGACACAACGCGGGTTGTCTCGGTGTCTGCGCGTCCGAGCAGCACATCGGCCGCCGCGCCGCCGTAATCGGCGGGCGCAAGCGGCACGGAGATGGACGAACCTGGCTTCGAGATGAGGTACAGCTCGCTGCCGTAATACCAGTTGTGGAATGGCATCCAGAGCGCGAAGCCGAGGCCCGACGCCACAGTGATGATGGCCGCGATATCACGCCGGCGCCAAGACGCCCACGCGAACGCGCCCCCGAGCCAGACAACCGCCAGCGCGAAATTCGGACGAATGAACATAGACGCCGCCAGCGCCGCACCGGCAACGGCGATTGACGAAACCCCTCGTCTGACTCCGTGCCACGCCGGTTCCGCGCGCAGCAGCAGCGCCAGGCCGAGCAGGAACAACCCGCCGCCGGCCGCCTCGCCGTATCCGAACCGCGCGTTGGTGATGTTCTGCAGATACGAGAAATTCCCGACGGGCATCAGCACGAATGCCGCCGTCGCAACCCACGCCCACCGGAGGCCGGCGAACTGCCGCACGAGATAAAAGATGACGAGCGGAAGCGACGCGACGAGCAGCAGGTACAAATGATTCGTGTCCCCAAATACCAGCTTCTCGACCATCCGGAAGTACCGCATTCCCGGCGTGAACCAGTAGACCGGCTCGATACCCTTGAACGCCTCGACGACGTCGCCGGCAGCGGCGAGCATGGCCATCGTACGGCCGTGGCTCTCGTGCAGCAGTCCGTCGTTGGCGCCGACATGCGGCGGATAACTCCTTCCCAGATACTCGCCGCCCGCGAACCACGCCGCGAGCAGGTAGCCGACTCCGCAAATGGTCGCGCTCCGCAGGTAGACTGCCAGCCGCGGACGCACTGTCAACGCGGTCAGCAGGAAACCGGCAATGAGTGTCAGTAGAACGTCGCTCCAGGCGCCGACGCGCAGCTTCACGGACCGCTCGAGACCGAAGTACATCTGTCGATCGCGTTCGGGGAAAAAAGCGGCGTATACCCGTCGGCCGGCATCGGCTCGCTCGATGCGCCGCGCAGCGGGCTGACGATGAACGATTTCGTCGAAGCCACCGCCTGATCGTTCCCAAAACACCTGTCCAGTCCAGACCAGGCGGCTGCCGACACTCGCATCGGTCAGTTGGTACATGACGTAAAACGGCAGATATTCGCGCGCCGGCTTCCCCGCCCAGAAGTTGTACAGCATGTCGTTGGTGAATCCGCCGCGGAATTCGTCGAGCGTTCGAAACTCAATCGTGTCCACTTGACGCGAATACTTCGGCGCTCTCCAGAGGGCGTCGGCGGACTGCGCGAACGCAGACACGGGCACCGCCGGACCGCGATCGCGCCACGAAAAGGGCGTATAGGGTGCGCTTTCTGGAGGATACAGGTCGTCGAATTGCGACTTCCAGCTTCGGAACACTTCGGGAGGCAGCCCTCGCTCGAGTGGTTCGCCGTTCCCGAGAACGAGGAACGCGTTGTGGGCTTCCGCGATATCCGCCCGCGGCAGGACGGTCTTGACACCAATGATGACTGCGACGAGCGCCGCCGCCGTGCCGAGCCGCCGCCATGTCGGCGCGCACACTCCGACGATGACCGCCAGCAGGATCGCGGCAAGGAACAGCGTCTTCCACGTCTCGAGCACCGGCACGCCAACGGCCGCCAGCGCAAGCGCGGCGAACAGCAGCTGTTTCAGTGGCTGGGATGACTGCGGCCTTGTCCGCTGGGTGGTAAACCGTCCCTCCGGATCGATTCGCGCCGCGAGCACATCGAATGGATCGACTTGATGGTTGAGGTCGAGCCATCCAGCAACTCGACGCCGGGCGCCCGCCGCAATGAGCCATGCAAAGAGAAGACGAGCAAGGCCCGCGACGGCACTCCCGGCGAGGGCGATGACGAGGCCGCGACGGGTACGCTCGTCCCGCAATCCCGGTAAACGATTCGCCAGCCACACCCTACTGGAACTCGGCGACGCGTCGGGTGACACGACGTATAACTCGCGATCGATGTCGTTGGTGTCGGCGACGTCAGGGTCCTGGACAAGTGCCCTGACGTTCCTGCGGCTCGTGTCGAGCAGATCGTAGGCGACCGACCGCGGCGAGTCCGGATGGGGATCTTGCCCGTTCGCCAGCATGTACCTGCGTTCGAGCTCCGCCTGCCGTGCGGCGGTCACGTCATCGCGCCAGCGGACTCGAACGGCCGGCGCCCGGTCCGCGGTCAGCCAGAACGTGACCGCCGCCAATGCCAGGCCGCTGGCGCCAATAACCGTGAGCCACAACCAGATCGGCGAGACGCGGCTGCTGAACGGCGACACTGTGACGTGCACGGGGCGGCTACACGTACGAGAGCACGCGGCGGGCATGCCGTCGAGGCAGCACGGCGGGCAGCCCGCGTGCGAGCCAGACAAAGAGCACGATCAGATTCAAATCCCAGGCGAGCATCACGTAGCGATAGTGCGTCGAAAAGATGAACAGCATCGGAAGATGGGCGCACAGCGAGGCGACCGCCACGACGGCCAGGTCCGTTCCTCCGCTGAACCGTCCCGTCATCCATCGGAACGCGACCCCGCAGCTGACAAGCAGGGCAAAAAGTTTTAGTCCGTGGAACGCCCAGGCAACCGGCAGCAGCGCGTCTCTGACAAGGAAGCCCGGGTTCCAGAGCCATCCGTGGATCTGGCGCGACGTCACCGTAACCACCGGCGAATCGAGGCGGCCCCGGACGAGCTCGCCGACGGCGCGAACATAGTCGCCTGGCCCCAGCGGCACGGACACAGTCGCCCCCGATTGCGAAATCAGATAGAAGCCGCCGCCGTAGTACCAGTTGTGAAACGGCAGCCATAGCGCAACGGCCAGGCCAGCAGCCACCGCGAACACAGCCCGCCGATCGCCGCGCATCCACGACGTCCACGCGTACAGGGCACCCACCGCGACAACGGCAAAAGCAAAATTGGGGCGGATGAACAGGGACGCCGCGAGGGCGCTGCCCGCGAGCGCTGCGGCCGGTGCGTTCCGATGCTGCCCACCCCAGTCCGGCTGCGTCTGCAAGAGGAGCAGCAATCCCAGCAGGAACAGCCCGCCAGCGATCGCCTCTCCATAACCGAGCTTGGCATTGGCGATGTATTGCAGAAAAGAGAGGTTGCCGACGGGCATCACCCAGAAGAACGCCGTCGCGATCCATGCCCAGCGCGTGCCTGCAAAATGCCGGATCAGGTAGAAGATGACAACCGGAACGCCGGCCAGCAGCAGCGCAAACAGGTGATTGGTGTCGCCAAACAGCAGTTTCTCCACCATTCGGACATAGCGCGTCCCCGGCGTGAACCAGTAGACGGGTTCGACCCCTTTGAGGGCTTCGACCAGGTGCCCATTTCCGGCCAACATCGCCATGGTGCGGCCGTAGCCGTCGTGAACCATGCCGTCATCGCCGCCGCCGTGCGGCGGATAGGTCGCGCCGAGATATTTCCCGAAGCTGACCCAGATGAACGACGCCATCAATGCATAGCTCACCGCGAAGATCCCCAGCGCGCGGAAGTACGAGGGCCAGCGGACTCCGACAGTCAGAAACACGATGACGATGCCGCCGACGATCGTCAGCAGATTCTCGAACCACGCCGCGATCCGGAGCTTCATGGACGGTTCGAATCGAAAGTAGAACTCCTGGTCGCGGCTCAGCACGGAGCCCGGGGCCGGGAAGAACGCTGCGTAAATGCGCTTTCCAGCGTCGGCCGGCGTGATGTCCCGTGTGCCAATCTCGTTGTGCACGACTTCCTCGAAGCGGCCATCCTGCCGCTCCCAGAACACCTGGCCCTTCCAGCTCAAGCGGCTGCCGGCGGTAGCCGGTGTGAACTCGTACATGACGTAGAACGGGGTCGACTCCCGCCGCAGCGGCCCGGACCACCAGTTGTAGTGAAGCTCGTTGGCAAATCCGCCACGGAACTCGCCGAGCGTCCGGAAGTCAATAGCGTCGACCTGCCTCGTGTACTTCGCCCGCCTCCAGATAGCATCCGCGGACTGAGTGAACAGGGTCTTCGGAACAAAGCCGTTCGGACGCCAATGCGAACGATCGGCGGCTGGTCCGCTGCCGGGTGGATACAGCGCGTCGAATCGGCTCCTCCAACTGTGAAACACCTCGCGTGGAAGGAGGAGCTCGAGCGGTTCGCCGTCGCCTGCTACCAGAAACACGTTGTGGCCTTCGGCAATGTCTGCCCTGAGCAGCACGCCTTTCAGCCCGACGATGGTGATTGCAATTGCGGCGGCCGCGGCCACCCGCCACCATTGGGCGTGAGATGTGCCGAACACCAGGGCCATCAGACAGGCCGCCAGCAACAGCGCGACCCACGTGTCCAGCACAGGCACACCAGCCACCAGCACGAGCAGGGCTGCCGCAACCGGCTTTATCGCACGTGTCATTCGCGCGTCAGCCCCGGCGGTACCCGATCGCGCACCAGAAGGGCGCCGTGGGAGACACCCGAACGCGTTCGAGCCCGGCGCGCTCCATCATGGTCCGGATCTGTCCGCTCGTGAACCGACGTTCCAGCCGCGTGCCAAATCGATCCAGTGCGTCGGTGCGCATGGTGTAGAAACTGCGGTGTCGATAGAAACTCAAGGGAAAGTTCGAGACGTCCACGCCGCGCCGCTCGAACCATCTGGCCGCGCGCGCAAGCGGCCAGTACACCAGCACCGCGAATATTTGCGTGAGCGCGTAGGTCACGCGTCGCGGAAGCCTCGAGATGCCGCGGCGAATGAGATCGCTCACACGCCAGAGCACTTGGAACCACGTGGGCCGATTGTCGAACGCATAGTACAGATACACGAGGAATGGCGCGCCGGGTTTCAGCTTCTGCACGCAGGCGAGAAGTCCGGCCTGCGTATCCGGCACGTGGTGGAGCACGCCGAGCGAATAGCCGAAATCCATGCTGCTGTCGTCGAGCGGAATCCGATCAACCGACGCACGATGAAACACACAGTTACTGTTCTCCGCCAGATTCCTCCGCGCGACATCGATCGCACTGGGGTCTATGCAGTGCAACCGGCCGACGCGCGGCGCGACGAGCTTTGCCCAGCGGCCGCTTCCACAGCCAAGGTCGAAGCCTTCGGCATCATCAGGCAGCGCCTGCCAAGGAAACGCCGAAAAGTAGCCGTTGAAAAGCTCGGCTCGCTCCGGCTCGGAAAGGGCAGATTGATCGAAGCGGGTCCATTCGTCGCCGAATCCATCGGCCGTCTTCTGATCGATGTTCGGGGAAGACGCCACAGTTTCAGAGAGGCGGCGCCGCTGGTGACTGCTCCAGCAGCACCTCGGCGTACTGGTGCGCAAGACGGCCGACGTCGAACTCACGCGCTCGTTCCAGCCCTGCGGTGCGGAGCGACGCCCGCAGGTGCGGATCGTCGACGAGGCGACGAATGGCGGCGGCCACAGCTGCGCTGTCCCCGACCGGCACCAGCAGTCCGTATTCACCATCGGCCAGGATCTCTCGCGGGCCGGATTGGCAGTCGGTGCATACCACCGGCAGCCCGCACGCCATCGCTTCTACGATGACGTTCCCGAAGCCCTCCCAGCGCGAGGTCAACGCGAACACGTCACATTCGGCCATCAGCACGTGGGGCGAGGCGACCCAGCCGCGCCATTCGATTCGCTCCTGCAGTTCCAGCCGATGTGCGAGCGACTCGAGCTTCCGGGCGTCGGGGCCCTCGCCGAGGATGACCAGGCGCGCGTCCACCCCGTCATCACACAGTTTTCTGACGGCGCGAAACAGCGTCGGGTAGTCCTTCTGATCGGTGAGACGCCCCACGGCGACAATCCTGACGGGCCCGCCCAGAGGTCGATTCCGCGGAATCCCGCCCACAGCCGAGGCAATCTGGGTGAGATTCTGCGGGTTATAAACCACGCGCACGCGCTGGCCGTTGACTCCCAGCCGGACCAGCGCATCCTTGACGCCGTTCGAGATCGCCACCACCCGATCGGCGAACGGATAAAACGTGCTGATCAGGCCGCGCATCATCCGCGATTTGAGGGTGTCCCCCGGGTACAGGGTGTCGGTCGCACAGCGTTCTGAAATGATGATCGGCCGCTGATTGCCCAGCCACCGAGTCAGGACGAGGATCAGATTGGACCGCACCAGGAAACTCATTACCGAATCCACCCGGTGCCGGCGGAGGAACCATGCCAGTTCCATCGTCAGGAAGGGGACCCCGAATATGCTCCGCAAGCCCGCGGTGAGGTGTGCACCGTGGAGGGATCGGACTTCAATGCCCGGAGCCAGTTCGTACTGAACCGGCCCGCTCTCCAGTGTGAGAATTGTGACCGTCCACTGCAGAGTCCGATGGAGGTAATTCGCAACGGTCGCCACCACCCGCTCGGCTCCTCCACCGCCCATGTTGTTGATGATGAGAAGGACGCGACGGTGTGTTGGCATCGCCGCGCCGCTCAGGTGGTCATCAGGCACCTCGGCCACCTCAGGCGGCAGGCCAATGCGCTCAGGCGCAAGCATGCATCAGCTCCGCGGCTTCCCGTATCTGATCGACGTACCGGGCGGATGCGCGATCGATCGAATGAAACTCCACCGCCCACTGACGTCCACGTTCGCCTTTCAGCCGCCGATTGTGCGGGTCTCGCCACAGGTCGACGAGAGAGGCTGCGATCTGGTCTGGCGTGCGTACTGAGACGATGGGATGCCACGGATACAACTGCTTCATCACGTCCTCGTCCACATGACAGAGGACAGGCTTCTCCACGGACAGCCCTTCGATGACGACGCTCCCGAACCACCCGATCCCGAACTCATCGGCGACGACGTCGGCGACAGAATAGAGCGGTAATAACTCTGCACGATCAAAGCCATACGGATGCGGGCACTGCAGCCAGACGACGTTCTTCTCGATTCCCAGTCGTGCGATGAGGTGTTTGACCTGCTGCAGGGTGCGCGACGGCCCGCGCTCGATCAGCGCCAGCGCGGCGCGGGCGTCGGGAGCAGACCTGACAAATCGCGCAAAACCTTCGATCAGCGCGTCATTGCCCTTCCATTGCCCCGTCTCGACGAACCGTGCCGCCCGGTCGATCATCAGCCGCGAGGGATGGAAGACGATGAAGCCGTGATGGTCGACCAGCCGGCGAATGTTTGCGTCCTTCTGGTGTCGGGCCTCGGGATCGACTCGAAACAGGTCCGTATCCACCATGATCGGAAAGTACCGGGGGACAATCCGCCTCTGTTCGATGCCCAGCCGTTCGGTGGCAATCCGAAACGGTGAAAAGGGCTGCGTCCAGAGCTGATCGACCGACGCAATCCCGCGCCGCTGCCAGAATCCGCCGAGCAGCGCGGCAATCTTCGGTGCGATGCCGCGGGACCGATTGAAAAAGCGAAAAGGGAACGGTGCGACCGTCAGGTCCCATCCAGTGACATAGAAAATGAACGGGCGTTTGACGAACGGTGCTAACCGCACGCCGCCCCCGCTCACCATGACAAGGTCGAAGTTCGCGAGTTCTCTGACGAGCGGCGACGTCCCCGGCCAGAAGCGGGCTGACATCGAGTGGTACGGCCCTTTGTGCATCCATTCCGGGTAGCCGCGGCGCAGCTCGGGCTGCTCGCTCTCGGGCAGCTGGTTGAATTCCGCATTGCTGTCGATGAACAGATGAGCATCCATGCCCGTGGCGCGGAGCGCGCGCGCAACCGCGAAGAAGTTGTTCACGGTGTTCCCGTAAAGCGCGAT
>Ga0075428_100001833_pt1 | contig 22756 bp, 12 predicted proteins | sample RhiMetdeltSRZDD2_FD_75291 | JGI IMG/M metagenome (GOLD analysis project Ga0075428, IMG submission 75291) | Populus rhizosphere microbial communities from Tennessee, USA - Rhizosphere MetaG P. deltoides SRZDD2 | ecosystem: Host-associated > Plants > Roots > Rhizosphere > Soil | place: USA... | reverse complement strand
CGCTCGAGGATCTGTTCGGCGCGTTCGTCTATCTCGACAACAAGCTCGTGGCGCGCACGACCACGCGCGTGCGGCAGGTCGCGGACAACCTGAACCAGTCCCCCTACGTGCCGAACACGCAGCCAGGTACGCCACCCGCGCCGCTCGCCTGGTGTCCGCAGTTCGTGGTTCCACCCGCTGGGCAAGAGGGCCAGATCGGCTCCAACTCCTCCACGAGCCTGCTCAATCAGGGTCTGCAGAACCCGCTGAACCCGTATGGCTGCCGCCTCCAGACCGTCTGGCGCGAGATCGACCTGAGTCTGTCGCGCACCAACCCGTTCGACTTCAACCTCGACATCGAACAGATGTACTGGGCGCCCTACACCCAGACCAACCTCTCCTACGACGAGTTCGATCACGTCAGGTTGTCGCTCGGCCATTCCGAGTACCGGCCGACGCCGTGCGTCGGCGCCTTCAGCGCGCTGCCGTCGATGCCGGAGTCCGGCCTCCGCCTCGTGTTCGAGAAGAACTACGCATGGAACCCGGGGCCGACCGGCTCGGGTCTGATCGAGACGCAGTCGCCGCGGCGCGTCGCGTATGACGCCCCGCTCACGATCGACCCCTCGACGGTCGTCTACGAGACCAACCACGTCAACCGGTTCCTGCCGCTGCCCAGGTTCCAGAAGCCCTACTTCGTGTATCGCGACGAAACGGTCAGCGAGCAGGGCAACAACAACGGGCTCATTCCCGGCACCGACCTCGATGCGAGCGCCTTCCTTCCATACATCCTGAGCCCCTTCCCCAATGGCCAGGGGCGGCGCTGGATCGACGTGGCGCCGAACGTGTCGTTCGTCAATTCGTTCTGGAACGACGGGCCCAACAAGCTGATCACCGGTGGTGACGACCAGTTCACGGGTGGCCTGGTCGGCAGCGTTGCGCTGCCGTTGCTCGCCGACTTCTGGACCTACTGCGACCTCTCGACGCAGCCGGTGGGCGGCGGCTACGTCGCGCTGGGAACCAATGGCTGGCAGGTGGCGATCACCGTGCAATCGCTTGCGTCGCCGAACTTCCGCGTGTTCTCGGCAGGGCGAGCGGCGGTCGGTTCCAACCCGTCGGTCTGCCGCTCGGAGGGCGAATCGCAGTGGCAGACGGCCAGCGGAGGCTTCATTGGACAGACCACACAGCCGACGCCGACGCCCGGTGACAACACCTTCTACTGGATCATGCTCGACGTGCTGAAGCGCCAGAGCGTGATCACGAACGGCTTCCTCGACCTCAACAACCCACATCGCGTGCCCGAGGGCTTCGCCGATCCGCGGCTCGGTCCCTTCCATGTGCAGGGTGGTCAGAGCACCATGCCAGCCGGTGTGCTGCCGCGGTTCGACTTCGAGTTCGATCCGCCGCTGGCCCAACTGCCGCCCGGTACGTCTGTCGTACCGCAGTTCCGCGGCGCTAGCGTGGTCGACCCCACGCCGTGGTATTGGAATGCGTGGATCAATACGACGACTCCGCTGTTCCCTCCCTCGCCCACCCCCGGCGCCCCGTTCACCCCAGACCATCGCAATCAGCTGAAGCCGACTGCCGTGAACTTCCCCCTGGATCCGTACAAGGCCGGCGACGCCCACATCCGCAAGTGGGACACGCGCCCCATCCCCGGCGGCGCTGCGGCGCGCAACTGGTGGACCTACTTCTACAACCGCACGGTCACGACCTATGTCGAGGATCCCAACGACCTCATGGAACCGACGTTCACGAGCCAGTTCCAGGGCCCCAACGAGGCATTCACCCCGCGCCAGATCCGCTACATGAACTGGCGCTTCGTTACGAGCAACAACGTCGACGCGAATCCGCCGGTGTCACCGGCGATCGAGTCCTTCTCGCTCTCCTATCGCTTCCAACATCAATAGCATCGAGCCTTGGCGGGGCGCAGGCGCTCCGCCGCATTCCTGTGTATCTTCGATCCGCGCGTCTGTCCGCAGCCTCCACTCGCGCAGGCACTCTTTCCGCTGTCGGCCTGCGTCCGGTCGAGATTGGGCCGGTCGAGATTGGCCCAGCCGGCAATGGTCCAGTCGAGATTGGGGACCTGCGTTCGGGCGCCGAGCGGGTAGACTTCGTGCGGTCGGTCCTCTCCCATTTTCCGTGCCCTGATCTCCTACGGCCCTGGTTCGACAAGAGTCCTGCCAGGGCTGCCCTTGCGCCATGAACCGAGTGAACTACGCCCGGCTGTTCTCCCTGGCAATCGTCGCTGCTTTCGTCAGCTGCTCGAGCGGCAGTGATGTCGGTGGCATCAAGACTGGTGGCGACTTCATCGTCCTCCAGACCGAACCGAGCGACAACGGCGGGCTGTTCCTGAACGACGCGATCCAGATCGATTTCAGCAACCCGGTCATGCTCGCGTCGGCGAGTCTGCTGACCTTCTCCTTCCTGGTGCTCGACCAGGTCGGCAACACAGTTGCCGAACCCGTCGCGGGTCATTTCGAGATCGGCACGAGCCCAGGTGACGCATCGCCCGGCCGCCGCTTGCGGTTCGTTCCGAGGCTGCCGACCAACAACCTGTTCACGAACGGCGGTTTCCGGCCGGGGCGCACCTACGTCGTCCAGCTCGTCGGGGGCAATCCGACGAACGGCACCGTGCTGCGCGACATCAACGGCAAGGGTCTGCATCAGGCGGTCAGCTTTCGCTTCACGACGGCCGACGGCGTGACACCGGGCCAGCTGTTCCGCAATCCTGCAGCCGGCGGTCCGCGGCGCGCGAGTTTCGAGTTCGGGCCGAGGAACGCCCAGACCGGTCTCGTCTCGCTCAACAAACTCGGCACGCCGCCGGTCGAGGTCAGGCTCTCGTTCGACCAGCCGCTCAATCCGAGCAGCACGAACGTCCCGACGGCTGTCGAGACGAACCCGCTGTTCCGCAGCAGCAACAGCAAGGGCCGGATCTTCCTCGAGTACAAGGACCCCCAGTACGATCCGAGTCCTGACGACTTCACGTGGATCCCGGCGGACGTCACGCTCGATCCGGAAACCGTTTCGGTCGTGGTGTTGCGACCGCTCGGTGTGCTCCCGAACAACGCCACGATCCGCGTCATCGTCGAGCGCACGCTCGAGGACATCTCGGGCGAATCCAATACTTCGAATCCGGCCTACGACCCCGTCTTCGGCACCTTCCGCACGGAGCGCTCCTACGAGCAGCAGTTCGATGCACTGGTCGAGGACTTTCTCTCCACGGAGCACTTCAACCTCGAAGCCGCGTTTGCGGAGCCGGTCGCGGAAGTCGGTCCCGGTTACGTGAAAGCGGGCTTTGCGTTCGAAGGGACCCCGACCGGCGCGGAGTTCATCCCGACGGTCCCGGATACGATCCTCAACACCAACTTCACGCTGGTGCAGCCCGCGGTCGGCACCGCCTACAACGTGTCGGGTGGTGTCTTCAACTTCAAGAACGTCAATATCGGCCCCGGCAAGACCGTGAGGGGCCAGGGCTCGAACCCGATGGTCTGGCTCGTCTCGGGCAGCTTCGTAGTCGGCGGCACCTTGTCCGTCAACGGTGGGCAGGGCACACGCGTCCAACAGGTGGGCAATGCGAACGTGCCGAAGCCCGGTGGGGCTGGCGTGTGCGGCGGCGGGAACGGAGGTAGCGGTTCTCCGAGCACCACGAGCCGCGATGCAGCCGGCGAGACCGGGAACGGTCCCTTGCAGGTCGCCTTGGGCGGCGGGGTCGGTGGTTCGCTCGCATGCTCTACCATTTGCACGCGCGGTTCGGGTGGCGGTGGGGGAGCCCTCGCGACGCAGGGTGACCCGAACTACAAGCGGGTGCAACTCGCGCCGTCGCCACCGGGCACGGTTTTCCCGAAGTTCCCGCAGCAGACCGGCGTGGGTGGCAGCGGGTGCCCAGGCTTGTCCGGTGTGACGACGCGGACTTTGTTTGGTGGCACGCCGGGTCCGATCGTGTTCGTCGACTCGCGCGCGGACAACAACTATTGGGGTGGGGGCTACAACGTCTTCGCGAAACTGCGGATCGTCGGTGAGCTGTCGGTGCCGCTCGGCGGCGGCGGTGGCGGCGGTGGTGGTGACTGGGCCTACGACTCGCAGTGCAACAACGTTCCCAACTTCGAGAACGACAGCAGCGGTGGCGGTGGTGGCGGCGGTGGCGGTGTGCTCGTCGTGAAGGCGCTCGGCCCCATCACGGTGCTCGAGACCGGCCGTATCTCCGCCGACGGTGGCAGCGGCGGTGGCGGCGAGCAGGAGGCTTCCTGCAGTCGCGGTGGCGGCGGTGGCGGCGGTGCCGGCGGCATGGTCGTGCTGATGTCGGCGACGTCGATCAACATCCACGTGAGGGGTTCAGGCAGCAGCTACCTCTATGCCGCCGGTCCGAACGGGAACGACTACAACTTCGCGATCTCGGCCGATGGCGGCATCTGCAGAACGCTGTACTTTACGGGGGGGACCGGCTCGCCCGTCGTCTCGCACAAGTACCAAATCACATCCCTGAATCCCGTCCCCGCTACCCTCCCGAGTGGCGTCATACCGACGGCCTTCCCCGATACGTACGACTCGGCGCCGCTCGGCGGCTTCGGGGGCATGGGAATCGTCCAGCTGATGGCTCCGCCCGGCCCTCGGGTCCCCCCGCTCCTCCCGGACAACACCAACACCAGGCTAGACGACTACATCTTCGTGTACCGGTCGGGCTCCGAGTTGCCTGGCCCGGACAAGATAAAAGCGCTCGCCTGGCGCGGCTTCCCGAACGCCCAGGGCCAGGGAGTCGACGACGAAGGCATCATCATCACCGCCCCCGCAGGTTCTCAGGGCCCGCTCGACTACGAGGGCGACATCCGTCCGGCTCCGGTCTTGCTGCCGACGCCGTTTGCCGAGAAGTCGCGCCTGCGCTCGCACTGGATCGATACGGGCGCCTCGGTGCGCAGGCCGGTGGACAACGACGACGGTTTTCCGCGCGGCATCATCGATCCGCCGCCGAGCACCCTCCACGGGCCGCGCTATCTGTTCGCGGGGCTTCGACCAGCCCCCCTGCCGCCGCCAGCTCTGCCCGATCCGACGACGGGTTACGTCAGCTACAACGTGGTCGACGGACAGGCCCGTGCCAACTACCCCGTGGCAGTGCCGCCGGCGCCGATCACGGGCTCCGGCTCGATCACGTTCCTCGGCCAGCCTGCCTACTTCGTCCGGACCGCCGGGGCCTTTGGCACACCGGTGGGTCAGTTCTCGCAGTACGAAGCCGAACTGCTGAACGACAACAATCTCATGCAGGGTTCGTTCCGCATCCTCGCGAACACGGAAAGCGAGCTCACGCTGTCGGCAGAGGGCGGAGCCTTGCCCGTGACGGCAACCAAGGTCAGGGTGCGCAGCAAGTTCTTCAAGCTGGTGACGAATGGCAACGAGGGTCTCGGCCCGACCTACGCCCCCGCCGCCGCCGGTGCAGAGCGCGTGCCGGTCGCCAACGTGCGGATCGGGTTTGCCTTCCACGCGGATCCTGCCAATCCGGGGGCGGCGCGCTGGCCTTTGGGTGCGAACACCTTCGAATACGACCTCTCGAACCCCGACGTGCAGGAGTCGATCCGCGGCATCCACGCGGCCTTCGTGCAATACGACATCCTGTTCGACCTCAGGTTCAAGGCCTCGAGCGGTGACCTCCCGCCGGTGCTGAGTCCCGAGACGCAGCGCCCCGAACTCCACTTCATGAGGCTGCCCTTCCGCTTCTGATTTCTCGATGCGGCCGTTCCGCCTCCGAGTACCGACACTGAATATCCCCCCAACCTGATACCGGCCGCAGGGTCGTGCAATACGGCACTGTGGTCACAACGACATGACTGCCGCCGGCGACCGCCGGCGGCCAACGACGCGAAGGCAAAGTTATGATGGACGCCAAGATCCGGACCAGGGCGCTGCAATTGGCGCTGGTGTTCGCTGTGCTGGCTGCTTGCGATGGCGGCGGCAAGGTCGGTGAGGTGAACGACTCATCTCGCCTGCAACTGCTCCAGGTCGACCTGGGTCGGCTCGTGGACGTCTACGCCTACCAGCGGCAAGACGTGGCGAGTGGAGACCGGCGCAACCGGGCCAACCGCCGGATCGAGCTGGTGGCGAAGAACGTCGTCATCAGTTCGAACATCGAGAGTCAGTCGTTGTTCAGCCCCTCCGGGGAAGTCGTGCCGACGGCTGACTACGAGTTCTTGCCGTTCGACAAGAGCGTCGGCCACGAGGAGCTGCTGATCCTCTGGGACAACCGGCCCACTTGGGGCACAACCCCGAGCTCCGAGGTTGCGTCCTTCGACTCGGCCCTGCAGCGTGCCAAGTTGGGACTACTCACGCTCGCGCCCTCGTATCGCGGCCAGAACACGCAGACGCGGCCCATTCCGATCGTTCCGCGCAACGCGGCGATCCGGATGCGGTTCAGCGCCAAGATTCCGGTCGACGCCACGTTCTTCGAGACGAACCCTTCCGCGATCCAGTTGCTCGAGTTCAAGGGCGACCCCGCGGTCGTGCAGCCCGTCGATGCCTTCCGCATCCTGCCTTACCGCGTGGTCACTCAGGACAACGACGTCATCCTCGACACGACGATCCTCGGCGGCGAGGGAGCTGCCGGATCGAGCACTCGAGGTCTGCCGGCGTCGGCCGACAACGTGACGGCGAACATCCGCATCGCGATCCCCGCGCGCGGTTTGGTGGCGCCGACGTTCTACGTGCAGCAAGACGCGGTCCCGGAACTGAACGGTCCCGACAGCGCAGCGCGCAATTCCGTCATCCGCGACTTCCGCTCGGGCAACCTCGCCGATGGCACATCGGGTCGCCTGAGCGAACCCGAGGGCCCGATGATCGTGGCTCCGCTGGCCATGGGCATCACGGCCATCGACACCGCGAACTCGATCGTGACGTTGGACAAGCGTGTGGTGGAGGTGCAGGGGACGATCGTGGGCGGTTCCCTCGTGCCGATCCGAGCCCGGTATCCGTTCGTGGATGGCCCGCTCGACGCAGCCAGCGGGCTCCCGCTCGGACCACTTGCGGCCCCGGTCTTCCCGACGCTGCCAGCCGGCGACTTCCTCGTGCAGACCATTCAAGTCCTGATGCCGAATGGCACCTTCGAAGCGGTGAAGCTCCGCGCGGAGATCCTCCAGAACATGGAGGTGGGGACGGTCGTCGGCGATCAGCTGCTGCCGAGGCTCGGTCTCGCCGAGAACCAACCTCCCGGTGCCGAGCAAGGCCAGATGATCTCGCCCGTGCGGGTTCGCCTAGCAACGCTCATGGCCGGCAAGGACTCGCTCGGCCGCGAGCACTCGTTCCAGTTCGCGCCCATTCCAAACCCGCCACCCCCGCCGGAGCAGCGTGGGAAGGACTGCACCGTCCGCGCGCGCTACTACGAGGACATCCCGTTCAGCACCGGTTCGTTGGCCGTCACGGATAAAGCTTGGCGGCATCGCTTCCTGCGGATCGATCCACAGCCCGTGGCACCGCCGACGCCTGGCTCGATGGTCCAGCCCAACGCCTCGGTTTCGATCGAGTTCACGAAGCCGATGGATCTGGATCAGGTCGACAACACCTCGAACCTGCTGATCACGAACACGCACGTGGCGGCCGAGTCGTTCGTGGAGCAGATGGGCGACCCGAAGCGCGCGACGATGCGAATCGTGACGACGCGTGTGTCCGACCTCTCGGGCGACGGCACCGTGCTGCGACTGCAACCGCAGATGGGCTTCTTCCACCAGAATGGTCAGACCGAGCCATACTGCGTGCACGTTCGACTGGGCAGCGCCGGCGTCACGGATCTCGCGGGCAACCCGTTGGCCATCTTCGATCGGCCGTCGACCCCCCAGGTCAGTTGGTCGGTCGACTTCAGGCTGGCCTCGGCGGCGGCGAGCAACCTCGTCGGCTGGCATACCTGGCGCTTCGAGAACCAGGACGAGGACGGCAGCCCGAACGGCTCTGCCGACCTCTTTGGTCAATTCCGGCTCGAGAACGGTCGCCTGATCGGCGCCTCGGGCCAGCGGTTCAGCCGTTCGGCGGACAGCCAGAACCTCGTCAGCATCAGCCGCATCCATCGCGGTGAGTGTTGGGATGCCGCCGGAGACATACAGATCCTTCCGGTTCCAGGTCCTCCGCCTGGCGTGGTGCCGACGGCGCCCATCGGTCAAGTGCACCCGGGGCTGCTCTACTGGCAGCCGCGCATGGTCGACAGCATCGGGCCCCAGCCCCCGGCGCCGCAAGTCTACCCGTACTGGTCCCAGGGGGCGATAGTACCCGTGGGCCGCGTCGTCGAGCCGCACAAGGCACAGGGTTCGCGCATGCAGATGCGCTACCTCGAAGACGACTTCTCGCTGAGCTACCGCCAGCCGTCGGACATGGCCATCGACGTCGAGCAACTCTACTGGTCGCCGTTCGATGACGAGACCGTGCTCTACGACGTGTTCGATCGCTACACGATGTCGCTCGCCCACAGCCCACGGCGTCCCGACGAACGTTGGCTGCTGGTCACTGGCGGCACGCCGCCGGCCCTCCGGTGCGTGATGGACTGCGCCTGCAACAACAGCGGCCTGTCGGAGACCTTCAGCGAGAACATCCTGCCGGGCACCTCGCTGACCCCGGTGTTCGAGGACAAGGTCTATCGCATCAACCCGAACGAAGCCTTCCGGTCTGAGTTCAACGTCAAGTACGTGCCGTTCCCGCGGTTCGATCGCAGCTACACCTGGCGCGATTCGCGCCTCGTGACCGTCGATGCCGCCGGGCAGGTGATCGGGCTCGGTGGCGCGCAAGAACCGCCAGATCCGAGCAGCCCGTCGACGAACGGCGACGTCACGGCGAACATCGACTCGCCGTGGATCACCGATGTCCGGGACCCCGAGTTCACCGGTGCGCAGTGGGTCCAGGATGTGGCGGACTTCGTGAGCATTTTCAAGCACGACCACGATCCGATCGCGCTGCCGCTGCTCGTCGACTTCAAGGTCTTCCCCGATGGCGCTGCCAACGGCATCGTCGCGGGCAACAACGGCTTCCAGATCGCGATGCTCGGAGCGCCGAGCCAGGGCTTCCCGGGACTTCCCAATGGCTATTACGACGCGGTCGGCTCGGGCTGTGGTGGTGGTTACCCGCGCTGGCCGCACCTGCGCGTTCACGCCTCGGGTGGCGAGGACCTTGTCAGCCACCTGCCGATCTATGTCGATCCCGCGAACGTGCTGCAAGCCGCGCCGAGCAGCGTCAAGGACGCTGGGCTCGGCAACGCCACGCACGCACTGTTCATCGCTCCGGCCGGTGACGGCATGCTGAACTGGGCTCGTGCCGACTTCGTCCGCAAGGTCTCGACGATGACCTTCGGATTCTTCGACACGCTGCAGCCACAGCGTTCGCTGCTGCTCAACACGTCGGGCACGCCCGTGCCCGACAACGGCTTCCCCAACCTGGTGGGTGTCGCCCAGGTCCCGCGCATCAGCGACCTCGTCGTGCAGTTGGATCCGCCGTTGGCCCGGCAGCCGGCGGGTACGTCGGTCGTCGTCGAGATCCGTGGCGTCGAGACCTTCGCGAACTCCGACGTGCTCTACAACCCTGGCGCGGTGGACGGTGACAAGTTCGACCTTCGCGGCAACCTCCTGAACCCCAACTACGCGTGCGAGGCCTATCGCTACTCGCAGGCGAACGCGTCGAGTCCAACCTTGGGTGTGGATGTCCCGCGCATCCCAGCGACCATCCCCGGCGGCGCTTCGGGTCTGACCCGCTACGTCACCGAGGACGAGCTCAACCTGATCCGGACACCCGGTTCGAACCTGCTGCCGCGCTATCTGAACCTGCGCCTCGTCATGACGAACAACGTCGATGTGACGCCGGCCCTCTCGCCGTCGTTGCGCAGCATGAGCGTGGTCTACCGCGTCCAGGCGAGCCAGTAGTTCCCATCGCCGCGGGGCGGATGAATCCCGCGGAACGTCGCACCCAGCCGCCGATTGCGGCGATGTCCTGGATCATCGCCGCGCGCGGCTTCCCCGTACGGTGCGAACCAGCCACAAGCCGCCGCTGCGGCGATGAGTGCAGACCCGGCGAGGAGACCCGCGACCCGCTGACGAGTAGCTCCTCTCGCTGCGGGGAGGACGAACCGGCTCCCTGCCAGCTCGGGTGAATCCAGGACCCGGGAGCGTCGTTACCGGCGCTGCGTCTTCACGCCTCGAAGTCCCACGTGGCACGTGGCCGATCATGCTCGGCGCCCTGCTGGATCCGTGCGCATTCGCCTGCCGGTGCGTAGGATCCGATAAGACGGAACATGCACGTCGTTCGCCCACTACCCGGTGCGCTCGTGGTCGCGCTGCTGGCAGCAGCGTGCTGGCACCGGGCACCGGCACCGTCAGCCTTCAAGGTCCTGCACACGTCGCCAAACCTGGACGACAGTGAGCCGATCCTGCTGAACGACTCGATCACGATCTACTTCTCCGACACGCTCCAGGCTCTCAGTGTGACGCCCGATTCCGTGTCGCTCGTCGACGAGGAAGACCGACCTGTGCGTGGCTCCTTGCGCGTGGGTTCCAACTGGGTGGCCTTCCAGCCAGAACCCCCCTTCTCGCGCGAGCTGACCGACGGGTCGCTCCGACCCGGTGGCACCTATCGCTTGTTCGTGGCGGGTTATCCGCGTCACGACGCGGTGCGGGCGAGCGACGGCCGCCGTCTTGCGGCGGCCGTCGCGTTCCACGTGCGGGTTGCCGGGCTCGAGTACCGGCCACCGGGTCTGCCGGCGCCGTTGCGGCCGCCGCCGTCGGAATTGCCCTTCGTGCTGCGGAACCAGGATCCACAGCAGCAGATGGTGCCCGCGAATGCGCCGCGGCTGCGGCTTCGCTTCACGCTTCCGGTATTGCCGACGACAGCCGTGGCCGAGGCATTCGAGATCCTCTTGATTCGCATCCCGCTCGAGACGCTGATGCCGCGCAGCGTGCGCGTCGTGCCGTCGCGGCTGCCGGAGGACATCCCGGGTTCCACGGTCGAGATCGACCTCGGCGGCTTGATGCGCCAGGACGGAAGCGGTCCCGTTTCCCTGAAGACGTCGGACATGATCAGCGTCGCGCTGAAGACAGACCCGAAGAACGCGTTGCGGGACTACGCAGGCAACACGTCACTGCCTGCTTCACCGTGGTATTGGTCCGTCGCGGCAGGTTCGAGCCTCAATCTCGCAGAATGGCCAGGGGATGATGGTGCGATCGTCGAGGGCGATCCCGCGGTCCCCGGCTTCGAAGTGCGCGGCGGAGTCATGCGGCCGCGCGTCCGGGTCGAGGCGGGCGACGGCAGCCTCGGCATCTTCCGCCCGCAGCGCGACACGACGCTGCGTCCCGGCGAGCCGTTCGATCGTGGTGATGGCCACATCGTGACGAGTCTCGGCGCGGTGTTCCCATTCCTGGCCGTGGACATCCCGCCTGGCGTATCGGTCACGGTCGATGCTCGCGCTGGGCCCGTGCAGATCCTCTGCTGCGCCGACATGCGCGTCGCTGGCGCGGTCGAACTGCTCGGTTCGGCCCAGCCCATGCAGGGGCGTTATCTGCAGGTGGTGCCCGTGCGCGATCTGCTCGAAGGTGCGCCGGTCGCGATGGTGGCCGCCGGAGATGTGCACGTCCTTGGCACGGTGATGGCCCGGACGCCGGTGGCGGCGGAGAGCACCGTGCTCACGCTTGCCACGGCGGGGCGCATGCACCTGAACGGCGCCTTGCCGTTCAACACGATCCTGGCTCTCGAAACCAAGGGACCTGCCGTGAAGGGGGTCCTGGGCCAGACCAAGGTCGTGTGGGCGACCTTCACGTACGGGATCGCGCGCGGTGCGGCGTTCGTCGCCAGCGGCTTCACGTCCTGGCGCCAGTTGCCCTGGGACCGGGACGGAGGAGTCGTCCAGATACTCGATGCAGATCCCGAGTTGAGGATCGGCTGGCAGTCGGCACCGGCGGACATCCATCGCCGACGCGAACCCGATCTGCGACGCGGGCTTGCCCGGAGTCAGCCCGTCGCGGATCAGGACCACATCCCCGTGGAGCCTGGAGCGTTCGTCCGGTTCGAGCTGGCCGCGTCGTTGATCGACAGCCGGCCGCTGCCAAAGGTGCGCGAACTGCGCGTCGTCGACCGGTGAGGTAGGAAGCCCCGCGCGCCGGGCATCGGCCCCGCGATCTTCCCAACGGATCCATGGATTCCCTTCCACGGGGCCGTATGCTCCTGGCCAGTGCAGGTCATTTCTCGTGTCGAGGGTCAGCTCGGCACGTGGCGGTCAACGGGGCCGCAGTCTGCATGTGAGTTCCGTTTCGAGAGCCGCTTGGCGGCGGCGTTGCCAGTCCGGTCATGGATACGGCTGTGTTCGAAGTGGGGGCAGCCCTGCTGGGAGCCTGCGTTGGCTCCTTCCTGAACGTCGTCATCTGGCGCCTGCCGCAAGAGGATCCGAAACGACGTTCGCTGGGCGGACGCTCGCATTGCCCGAAGTGTGGCGCGCTGATCCGTTGGTTCGACAACGTGCCCGTGTTGTCCTGGGTCGTGCTGCGCGGAAAGGCGCGTTGTTGTGGCGGCCCGATCTCGCTGCGTTATCCGTTCGTCGAACTGCTCACGGCGGCTCTGTTCTGGGTGTTGGCGTCGTGGCCGCCGTTCGGCCCCGTGCTGCTTCCTGACGCCACGGGATTCGCCTTGGACATGGAGGCTGCTGCGGCCTTGGGTCTGCAGGCAGTGTTCCTCTCGCTGCTCGTCGCTCTCACGTTCATCGACTTCGACACGCAGTTGTTGCCCGATGCTCTGACCAAGCCCGGAATGGCGATCGGACTCGTCGGTGGCCTCTGGCCCGGCGTGGCTGGCGTGATCAGCAACGACACGATGACCTCCCACGCGTTCCGCTCGCTGCTGGCCAGCCTCGCCGGGCTGCTCGTCGGCTACGGCGTCACGTGGGGGATCCGCGCCGTCGGGACCCGCGTGTTCCGCAAGGAGGCGATGGGCCTCGGTGATGTGAAGCTCATGGCCATGATCGGCGCCTTCCTCGGCTGGGACGGGGCTCTGCTGACCATGTGCCTCGGGTGCGTGTCAGGCGCGATCGCCGGCGGCATCGGTCTGTTGCTGGGGCGCGGCTCGCGCATTCCGTTCGGACCCTACCTCGCGCTCGGTGCGGTCGTCGTCCTCTTCTTCGAACGCCGCATCCTCGATGTGCTGTTCGTGGACTGGCCCGATTGGCAGCGCGCGAACCCCGAAGCACAGTGGATCCTGTCTGCCGTTGCATTCTTGTGTCTGCTCGGTCTGTTTGCGATCCTGAAACGCAGACGATTCGGATGATCATCTTCGCTTGTTCCTTGTGAGCTGATTCCCTTGGGAGGCACCATGTTGTTCCGCAAAACCATCCTCTTTCTCTCAGCGGTGGCCTTGTCGTTGTCGACGAGCTGTACCACGCGCTACCAGGACATGCTGCGCGAGCGCGACGAGCGCATTCGCGAACTTAGCGGTGACGTTGCTCGCCTGCGCGGCCAGAACGACAACCTGCAGGCTCGCGAGGGCGCACCGCAGCCTGCGAATGCGAATGCGCCGCGCAGCGACGCCCCGAACCTCATCGGCGACCTCCAGAAGGACCTCGGCAACGAGGCGGAGGTCCGCTACAACAACAAGGGACGCATCAGCATCGGCGTCGATGATTCCGTGACGTTCGACTCGGGCAGCATTGCCTTGAAGGACTCGTCGCACAAGGTGCTGCGCAGCGTCACATCGGCGCTGAACGGCAAGTTCCCGGGGCGGCGCATCTACATCGAGGGCCACACCGATACCGACCCGATCCAGAAGACGAAAGACAAGTACAGCAGCAACCGGCACCTCTCGATGTTGCGCGCCGACGCGGTGGCCCGCTACTTGATCTCGCAGGGCATTCCCGAGGCCAACATCGTGGTGGTCGGCTACGGCCAGTTCGACCCCCGCGATGCCACGAACAAGGCGCGCAACCGCCGCGTCGAAATCGTCGTCGGCGAAGCAAAGTAGGCAGTGTTGGCAGGTGGGGGGGCTCGGGCTCCGCGGCCCGCGCCCCGCTCCGATGGCACGGGTGTGACGCACGGGCAGCCAGGTCGATGGCGGTCGCTCGTGGTGGGTCCGCCGCAATGGAAAGCCAGGCGCCGATCAAGTGTCTTCCGGCTCCGGCGCGTCGCGGTATAACTGCGCCGTCCTCTGTACCGCGTACGGCCCGGAGTTCCGCAGGGCTGCGCAGTGCATGGCTTCGCCCCTGCGCCTGCTCGGCGCCCAGACCTCTCGGAGTGATCGATGGCATATGCACCGGAAGACCTTCGCAACGTCGTGCTGTTTGGCCATGGCCACTCGGGCAAGACGATGTTGCTCGACGCGATTGCGCACCACTGCAAGCTGACGAATCGCCTCGGCAACACGGCCGACGGGTCGAGCATCAGCAATACGGAGCCCGAGGAGAAAGCACGCGTACAGACGCTCTCGGCACACCTGTTCAAGATCCCGGTCGGTCCGGTCCTGCTCAACATTTTCGACACACCGGGTCACCCGGACTTCGTAGCCGACACGATCTCGGCAATGGATGTCGTCGAAACGGCGTGCTTGTGCGTCAGTGCCACGAGCCCCCTGACCTTCCATGCTCGTCAGCTCTGGAAACAGGCCTCCGCTTTCGGCATCGGGCGTGCCATCGTCGTCACGCACCTCGACCACGAGAACACGGACTTCGAGAAGATCGTCGCCAACTTGCGCGAGGCGTTCGGCCACGCCGTCGTCCCGGTGACCTACCCGAACGCAACGGGGGCGCAGTTCAAGTCGGTGCACGCCGTGACCCACAACGAGGGGCCAACGGCGGCCAAGTACCACGAGATGATCGAGGAGGACGAGGCCGAAGTCGACGACACGCTGATGGAGCACTATCTCGAACAGGGCCACCTCGAGCCCGTGGAGTTCGAGCAGAACCTGCGCCGCGCGATCGCCCGCGGCAAGCTCGTGCCGGTCTTCGCCGTGTGCCCGAATCGCGGTCTGGGCATCGCACAGATGCTCGAGTTCGTGCAGCAGCATTTTCCTTCCCCGGTGTGCTTCGGTGCGCGCGGCGCCTGCAAGCCCGGCAGCGACGTGCCGAGCGAGATGATCGAGCCGAACGACGGGCCGTTCGCGGCCAAGGTCTTCAAGACCGTCTCGGACCCGTATGTCGGGCGGCTGACCTATGTGCGGTGCTTCCGCGGCCGGCTGCAGAAGGACCAGAGTGTGACCGACGTTCGAACCGGCAAGGCCAGCAAGGTGGCCCACCTGCTCGAGGCGCACGGCAAGGACGTGAAAGAGATCCCCGCCGTGATCGCGGGCGACCTCTTCGCGATCAGCAAGATCGAGGACTTCAGCAGTGGTGACACGCTGTGTGCCGAGGGTGCACTCGTGCAGTTCCCGCCTCCGAGCTACCCGCAGCCGACCTACTCGCGCCACGTGTGGCCCAAGACGCGCGGCGACGAGCAGAAGATCGGCCACGCGATCGAGAAACTCGCCTCCGAGGATCCGTCGCTTCACTTCAACCGCGACAAGGAGACCGGGGAGTTCCTCGTGACCGGCATGAGCCCGCTGCATGTCGAGGTCCAGTTCCAGCGCCTGCACCGGCGTCACCAGGTCGACGTGGACCACGGGCCTCCGACGATCCCGTATCGCGAGACGATCACGGCGCGCGCCGACGGCCATCACCGTCACAAGAAACAGACCGGCGGCCGCGGTCAGTTCGCCGAGGTCTACCTGCGCGTGGCACCGCGGCAGCACGGCGAGGGCTTCGAGTTCGTCGACTCCGTGGTCGGCGGATCGATCCCGAGGCAGTTCATCCCCGAGGTCGAGAAGGGGTCCCGCAAGTTCATGCAGCGTGGCGCTCTGGGGGGCTTTCCGGTCGTCGATCTGCAGGTCGAGGTCTACGACGGCAAATACCACGATGTCGACAGCGACCAGCTCAGCTTCCAGATCGCCGGTGAACGCGCCGTCCACGATGGCTACCTGAAGGCCAGGCCGATCCTGCTCGAACCGATCATGGACGTCGTGATCCACGTGCCGGATCGGTTCACGGGCGACGTTGCCGGCAACCTGTCCAGCAGCCGTGGCCGCATGTCGGGCATGGAGATGCAGGAAGGCGTGCAGACCATCTACGCACAGTGCCCGCTCGCGACGATGCTCGACTACTCGACCCATCTGCGATCGATCACGGCGGGGGAGGGCACTTTCACGATGAAATTCGCGCACTACGAAGCCGTGCCGCCCAACCTGCAGGTGGACATCGTCAACAAGCGCAAGGCCGCCGTCGAACAGAACGCCGACCGCAAGTAGCCAGCCTTCGCTGGGCCCTCGGGTCTGACCGACCCGCCGGTTCGCGGGTCGCCCCGCGGCAAAGTGAACAGTAGGAAGCAGCCGCGGGTCTCCTCCCCGGGTGGTTCGGACCATCGCCGCAGCGGCGGCCTGTGGCTGTTTCGCCCCGCACAGGGACGCCGCGTGCCGCGATGACAGACTACCGTCGAACCGTCTAGACCCCTGGGGGGGGTCGCGTCCTGCGACGATTCTCGTCAGGGGGGGCTCAATGGCGGACGCGCTGCCGGCCGATAGGCAACGGCGACCAGCCGATCCGCTGGTCCATCACAGGAGCGCACGATGGTTTCGATGGAAGAGCTGCTGAACCTGATGGTTCAGCGCGGCGGTTCTGACCTCCACCTCTCGGTGGGAGCACCTCCCAAGATCCGCATCGACGGCAAGCTCGTCGACACGGAGTACGACATCCTGATGCCCGAGATAACGAAGAAGCTCATCTACTCGGTCATCGGTGTCGACCAGGTCGCCAAGTTCGAGAAAAACTTCGAGATCGACTTCTCCTTCGGTGTCCAGGATCTGGGTCGATTCCGCACCAATGCGTTCATCCAGCGAGGCACGGTGGCAGCGGTGCTTCGTCTCATTCCTTACGAGGTCTTCGACTTCACGGCCTGTGGACTGCCCGTGAAGACCTGCGAGTGGATCTGCAACCAGCCACGCGGCCTCGTGCTCTGCACCGGTGCCACGGGTTCCGGCAAGTCCACGACGCTCGCCGCGATGGTCAACCACATCAACGAGACGCGGCAGAACCACATCGTCACGATCGAGGATCCGATCGAATTCCTGCACCGCAACAAGGGCTGTCTGATCAACCAACGTGAAGTCGGCGGCGACACGCACGGCTTCGACCGGGCGCTCAAGTCCGTGTTGCGTCAGGACCCCGACATCGTGCTCGTCGGCGAAATGCGCGACCTCGAGACGATCGAGGCGGCGTTGACCCTTGCCGAGACGGGCCACCTCACCTTCGCGACGCTCCATACGTCCGACGTGCAGCAGACCGTGAACCGCATCGTCGACGTGTTCCCGTCCCACCAACAGCAGCAGATCCGCACGATGCTGTCGTTCACGCTGCAGGCGGTCATCTGCCAGCAGCTCGTGCCACGCCTCCACGGCAAGGGCCGCGTGCTCGCTGCCGAGATCATGATCGTGAATCCGGCGATCCGCGCGCTGATCCGCGACAACAAGGCGCACCAGATCATGTCGACGATCCAGACGGGTGGCGCCGCGGGAATGCGCACGATGAACATGTCGCTGTTCGAGCTCTACCGCAACGCGTCGATCAGCTACGAGGACGCGATCGAACACACCAGTGACGAGGCGGACTTCCAGCGCCTCATGGAGCGCGCTGGTGGTGCACCGAAGAAGCCGACGGTTCGCAGGTCATGACGCAATTCGCCAAGAAACTCCGCGGCATCCTCGAAAAGGCCGGCAAGCTCGACGCTGCGACCGGGGACAACCTTATCGCGGAGGCCCAGTCGCAGAAGCGCCCGTTCACCGAGGTACTCGTGAACAAGGGCATCGCGACCGAGCAGCAGCTGTTGGCCCTGATCGCGAAGGCCGCCAACATCCCGCCGATCGATCTCTCGAGGCTCACCGTCAACAAGGAGGTGCTCGAGTCGGTGCCGGAAGACGTGGCGAGGGAGTACTGCATCTTCCCGGTGGACAAGATCGGCACGATCATCACGATCGCCGTTGCCGACCCGTTCGACGTGGTGAAGCTGGACGACATCCGCATCGTCACGGGATGCCAGCTGCGTCTCGTCGTGAGCACGGCCGAGGAGATCGAGAAGAGCCGCGGCAAGGGCTACCAGACGGAGACGGAGAGCGTCGACGGCATCATCGGCACGTTCGACGAAAGCGACGTCGAGCTCAAGGATGGCGAGGTCGACGACGAGTCGACGGACCTGTCGGCGATCAGCAGCGAGGACTCGCCGGTCGTCAAGCTCGTCAACAAGATCATCCTCGACGCCTGCAACACGGGCGCGTCCGACGTGCACGTCGAGCCGTTCGAGAAGAAGGTGGTCGTGCGCTATCGCAAGGACGGAAACATGTACGAGGCGATGACGCTGCCCAAGCGCATGCAGAACAACATCACCTCGCGCCTCAAGATCATGGCGAAGATGGACATCGCCGAGAAGCGCCGACCGCAGGACGGCAAGTTCCAGATGAAGATCGCGAACAAGGCGATCGACTTCCGCGTGTCGGTGCTGCCGGTCGTCTGGGGCGAAAAGACCGTCTTCCGCATCCTCGACTCGGGCAACCTCGCGCTCGACATCAAGTCGCTGGGTTTCGAGCCACGTTCGATGGAAGACTTCCTGTGGGCGTGTGCGCAGCCCTACGGGATGATCCTCGTGACGGGCCCGACGGGCTCGGGCAAGTCGACCACGCTCTATTCGGCGGTGAAGCACATCGCGGCGCCTGACATCAACCTGACCACGGTCGAGGATCCCGTCGAGTACCAGCTCGATGGCATCAACCAGGTGCCTGTCAACGTGAAGGCCGGAATGACGTTCAGCGCAGCGCTGCGGTCGATCCTGCGTCAGGACCCCGACGTCGTGCTGCTCGGTGAGATTCGCGACCAGGAGACGTTGGAGATCGCGATCAAGGCGGCGCTCACGGGCCACCTCGTGTTGAGCACGCTGCACACGAACGACGCACCGTCGACGATCACGCGCATGGTCGACATGGGCATGGACGCGTTCATGGTCGCCAGCAGTGCCCTGCTGATCTGTGCGCAGCGCCTCGGTCGCAAGCTGTGCACGCATTGCAAGAAGCAGGTCAACATATCCAAGGACGCGATGCTGCGTCTGGGCTACACCGAAGCGGATCTGAAGCAGGAGATCGAGCTGTTCGAACCGGTCGGCTGCGCCCGTTGCAACGCCGGCTACAAGGGCCGTTTCGCGCTGCTCGAGACGATGCGCATGACGGAGGACATCAAGCGCATGATCGTCGACCGCGCGCACATCGCCGACATCAAGAAGCATGCGCTCAAGGAAGGCATGCTGACCCTGCGGCGCTGCGGCCTGATGAACGCGGCGCGCGGCAAGACGAGCCTGCAGGAGATCGAGACCGTGACCATGGCCGACTAGGCCGACGACAACGAGTAGCACATCGAGGATTGGGGGCATGGCAGCGCGGTGCGTTGCCATGACGAAGGACAAAAGACCGGGGGAAACATGACAACCAAATTCAAGTTCGAGGCCAAGGATGCTGCCGGCAAGGTCGTCAAGGGGGCGGTCACGGCGGAGTCGCAGTCGGACGTCGTCGCCGATCTGAGGCGGCGAAACCTGACGCCGATCGACGTCACCCAGACCGGGGGTCTTGCGAGCCTGTTCGGCGGCAGCAAGGGGCCCCGTTCGAAGCGGACGAAGGCCAGGAGGTCGTCGGCCAAGAAGGGCGAACTCGAGGTCTTCACGCGCCAGCTCTCGACCATGCTGGGCGCCGGTATCCCCATGCTCGAGGCGCTCGAGATCCTGGCCGACCAGGCCGAGTCGGCGGGCTTCGCCTACTGTCTCGACAAGGTCGTCAGCGACATCCGGTCGGGATCGGACCTCAGCAAGGCGCTCGAACCGCACACACGGGTTTTCTCGCACATCTATGTCAGCATGATCCGCGCGGGCGAAGTGTCCGGCCAGATCGACATCATCCTGCAGCGTCTGGCCGACTACCTCGAAGCGGCCGCACACCTGCGCGCCGAGATCAAGTCGGCGATGACCTACCCGGTCGTCTCCCTCGTGCTGGTCCTCGGCATCGCGTCGTTCTTGATGATCGGCATCGTGCCGTCGTTCAAGCCCGTGTTCGAATCGCTCGAAGTCGAGCTGCCGGCGCTGACCGTGATGATCATGGACGTCGCGTTCTTCATGCGCGACTACTGGTATCTGGTCTTCGGCACGATGGCCGGCGCCATCGTCGCGCTCAAGATGGCCTGCAAGACTCCGAACGGTGCCTACCTGAAGGACGTGACGTTGCTGAAGCTGCCGATCTTCGGCATCCTGTTCAAGAAGGTCTGTCTGTCGCGTTTCTCGCGCACGTTCGCGACGCTCGTGAAGAGCGGCGTGCCGATCCTGGCCGCCATGGAGATCGTCTCCGACACGTCGGGCAACCTCGTGATCTCGCGGATCGTCGACAGCGCGCGCGACAGCGTGCGCAGCGGCGAGAGCCTGGCTGAACCGTTCTCGAAGTCGCCCGTCTTCCCGCCGATGGTCACCAAGATGATCGGCATCGGCGAACGCTCCGGTGCACTCGACACGCTGCTCGAGAAGATCGCCGACTTCTACGACCAGCAGGTCGAGGCGGAGGTCAAGGGCCTCACGTCGATGATCGAGCCGATCATGATCGCGATCATGGGCGTCATCGTCGGTGGCATCGTGCTCGCGGTGTTCCTGCCGATCTTCAAGCTGCAGGAGAAGTTGGCCGGCGGCTGAGACCCGGCGAGGTTACGTATGCACAACCGCAGCAAGCGAGTACTACTTTACGGTGCCGCCAGCTTCGTGCTGAGCGGCATCGGCGTCGCATGGGTGAAGACCGATAGGGGTGCTGACGTCTACACGCTGCTTGCCAGTGCCGAAATACAGCTCAAGATGGCGTATGCCATCCCTGCCACGGACAAGCAGGGCAAAGCCCTCGACCAGCGGGAGAATCTGATCGCCGAAGCCGAGGCACACCTCGCTTCCGTCGAACGTCAGCAGCCCGGCATGGCCTGCACCGTGGAGTTCCAGGGTTTTGCGCTGATGCTGCGCGGCAAGTACGCGGAGGCCGCCGAGACCTACCACCGCGCGCAGAGCTGCAGCGATTGCGCGGCCGAACAGCGCGACGTGCTCACGTTCAACGAAGCACGCATGCTGGCCCGGGCCGGCTTCCGCGAACGGGCTCTCGAGGTCTTCCGCGCGCACCGGAAGGCGCTCGACGATCGCTACGCGCACCAACGTTCGATCGAGGAGGCGGCGGTCCTGCGCGAGCTCGGTCGTCGCGTCGAGGCCGAGCAGCTGCTCGAGACGATGTTGCGCGGAGCCGGCGATTCGCCGATGGCATGGCTCCAGGCGGGCCTCGAGTTCGAGCAGCTCGGCAGTGGCGTCAAAGCCGACAAAGCCTTCGAGAAGGCCGCGAAAGAGGTCCCAATTGCGGACTACCACCGGGCCCGCCTCAAGTTGCAGCAAGGCGAGATCGATACGTGTTGGGAGTTGTTGGAGCGTGCAGCCAAGGCCTCGCCGGCCGAGGTGAGGCGCCGGATTCGGGAAGAAGCCGGTGCCTGGTCGGCGATCGCCAAGGACTGGCGCTTCCAAAGACTCTCTGCCCCGCTGGCGGCGACATCGGGTCGCTGACCGAAGGGTCGGGAAGACAGAAAGAGGGGAAACAAGCGGCGGTCACGTCGGCCGTTGCAACGGAAAAGGTTGTCAGGGAGAGAAACCAATGTCCAAGCGGGAACAGGGCTTTACACTTATCGAATTGATGATCGTTGTCGCGATCATCGCAATCATCGCGTCTATTGCGATTCCGAACCTGCTCGCGGCGCGTTTGAACGCCAACGAGTCGGCGGCCATCGCGACGCTGAAGAACATCTCGTCGGGTCAGGCGCAATGCCAGGCATCCGGCGCGATCGACGCCAACGGAAATGGCCAGGGCGAGTACGGCTTCTTCGCGGAGCTGTCGGGCAAGGTCCCGGTCCGCGGTAGCACGCTGACCATCAGCCCGCCTGTGCTCTCCACGGCGTTCGGCAACGTCACCGCGCAGTCGACCGTGACTCGCTCGGGTTACGTTTTCATGATGTGGCTGCCCGAGGCTGCCCAGCAGGGCTGCTTCGAAGCGGCGACGGTTGGTGGTGGCGCGGGCACGCCCCCGGTCGACGCGCAGCAGGCGGAGACGCTCTGGTGCTGCTACGCCTGGCCGCAGGTCCTGGGCAACTCGGGCAAGCGCTCGTTCTTCATCAACCAGAGTGGTGACGTGTTGGCCACGAGCAACTCGAGCTACAACGGCACGCTCGTCACGCCGCCGTTCAACGCCGCCTTCCGGAACGGCACCATGTCGATGGCCATGCCCGTCGCCGCGAACACGACGGGCCAGGACGGCAACTCTTGGAGGGTTGTGAACTGATGGTCTCTGACCGCGCGGTTCACGCCGCGTGGTTGGTGCGACGAACGCCCACGGCCTGCGTCAGCAAGCCGTGGGCGTCGTCGTTTCAGTGATCTGTCATCCGCGCAAGGCGACGTCCCCGGACGGGGCGAAACAGGCATCAGCGGGAAAGGAGACCGCGCGGCTGTCCCAGTGGGGGACTTCGAGACTCAGGATCGCCGCGCAATCGAGCCGATGACGCTATCCTGTGCTCGCGCTCGGGGAAGCTCTGGATGCTCTGAAGGGGACGCTCTCGCAGGATGCGGAGCGAAAGAGCACGGAGGGCCGGCGCGAGACACTAGCGAGGCAACCATGGCCAGCAGCGAACGTGGCTTCACACTGATCGAATTGATGATCGTCGTTGCGATCATCGGCATCC
>Ga0075428_100001830_pt1 | contig 22766 bp, 18 predicted proteins | sample RhiMetdeltSRZDD2_FD_75291 | JGI IMG/M metagenome (GOLD analysis project Ga0075428, IMG submission 75291) | Populus rhizosphere microbial communities from Tennessee, USA - Rhizosphere MetaG P. deltoides SRZDD2 | ecosystem: Host-associated > Plants > Roots > Rhizosphere > Soil | place: USA... | reverse complement strand
ACCAACTCCCTGACTCAGATACGGAACCGTCCCCGCATCCCCCGGCTGCGCCGTCGGCTCGCCCTGGAAGAGCGACTCGTCGACACCAACTCCCTGACTCAGATACGGAACCGTCCCCGCGTCGCCGGGCTGAACGGCCGCGACCGAGGTCACCCCGCTGATTCCCGTTCCCTCCATGAGCTGGGCGGGCGCGGACGCCGCGAGCGCCGCAGACGCGGATGCGGCCGCGACGGTGATCATCACCATCTCGCGGATGCCATGTCCCTCGAAGTCCGCCTCGAGTGCCCGGTCGAGCTCTGCCCGATCGAACGAGAAGGTGATGCCGCCGTCATCCGTGCCGGCGAGCACCTTCTCGAGGTCGGTGCGCTCCCACGCGACCCGCACATCCTGCGGCGTGCCCCCGCCGCGGTCGACCGTGAGGATCAGCTCGAGCGGCAGGTCGGAGGCGAGCGCCTCCTCGATCTCCTCGCGCGCCAACGTCACCATCGCGGCATCCGGACGTCCCCCGACGTCCTCGGGCGTGCCGACGAGCATCGCGGTGGCGCTCGTCCCGGTGCCCTCCATGGGGCCTCCCTTCATCAGTTGCGCCGCGCGGGGAAGGAGCGCGGCACTGTCTTCCAGACGCCGAATCGATCTGCGATCTTCCCGCCTTGTCGCGATTGTCTCATGACAGGCCGAGGGTGGCTAGTGCCGCCCTGGAACGGCACGGTTCCGCCCTAGGGGTCGACGTCGGGCGCGAGCCCGCTCAGCGGCTCGGGCGCGGCGCGCGGCTCTCCGATCGCCCGGCCACCGAGCGCCGCGACGAGCACGAGCGCGCCGCAGACGAGCGCCAGCGCCCACGTGAGCGTGATCGCGTCCGCCAGTACGCCGATCACGGGCGGGCCGAGGATGAACCCGAGGTAGCCGATCGTGAACACCGCCGCGAGCGACGGCCCGGCCGGCGGGACGCGGCCGGCCGCGCTGAAGAGGAGCGGCACCGCGTTCGCCACCCCGACGCCGACGAGGACGAACGCGATCACTGCAACGACCGCCTGGCCGGCGAGCAGCAGGGCCGCGAGCGAGACGGCCGCGAGCGCCGCCCCGCCGACGAGCACGCTCCTTCTCGAATAGCGCGCGACGAGCCCGTCGCCGCCCAGGCGCGCGAGCGCCATCCCGAGCGAGAACCCCGCGAACCCGGTCGCCGACAGCGCGTGGCTTGCGCCCGTCTCACCGGTCAGGTAGATGCCCGCCCAGTCGGCGACCGCCCCCTCGGTGGTCATCACGAGAAAGCAGAGCGCTCCGATCAGCATGACGGGGCGCGAGGGGAGCGCGAAGCCCGTCGATCGCGGGTCCTCGCCGGCGTGGAGCGAGGCGCTGCCGAGCCGGGTCGTCGCTGCCACCACCAGGAGCCACAGGACGCCCGTCGCGACGGCTCCCTGGATTCGCGGGTCGACGCCGAGCGCGACGGCCGCCGCGACCGCACCCGCGCCGGCGAGACCGCCGAAGCTCCAGCACGCGTGGAGCGACGACATGATCGGCTTGCCGCCCTCGCGCTCCACGGCGACGCCGTGCGCGTTCATCGACACATCCATCGCCCCGTTCCCGGCGCCGAAGACGACGAGCGCGGCGGCGAGCAGCACCGGGCCGGATGCAGCGAGCGGCAGCAGGAGCAAGGGCGGGTAAACGAGTGCCGCGAGCCGCAGCACGCGCGGGCTCGCACGACGGTCGAGGACGTGCCCGGTGAGCGGCATGGCGACGAACGCGCCGGCGGCCATGAAGAGGAGCACGACCCCGATCGTCGCCTTGGACACGTCGAACCGGTCCTGGACGAAGGGGATCTGCGCGACCCAGGTCCCGACGAGCGCCCCGTTGACGAAGAAGCAGACGGAGGTGGCTGCGCGCGCGGTCACGTGGGGCAAGGTACTTCTTGCGACGTGCTCACCCGCGTTCCGAGAGAACCGAGCCCCGGCCTAGACTCCGCGCATGGCGGCGTGCCCGCGTTGTGGCCGTGAGAACGCGGACGACGCGCGGTACTGCAGCGCGTGCGGCGCCGAGCTGGCGGTCGCCGAGCGCCGGCGTGAGTCGCGGAAGGTCGTCACCGTGCTCTTCTGCGACCTCGTCGGATCGACCGCGCTCGGCGAGTCCACCGACCCCGAGGCGCTCCGGACGCGCATGCGCGGCTACTTCGCAGACCTCCGCGCGATCCTCGAGCGACACGGCGGCTCGGTCGAGAAGTTCGTCGGCGACGCGGTGATGGCCGTCTTCGGGATCCCCGTCGCCCACGAGGACGACGCGCTGCGCGCGGTGCGTGCGGCATGGGAGATGCGGGAGGCGGTTACCGCCCATGGGCTCGCGGCGAGAATCGGCGTCAACACGGGCGAGGTCGTGGTCGGCGGCGAGGGCGAGACGCTCGTCACCGGGGACGCGGTCAACGTGGCCGCACGTCTCGAGCAGTCGGCGCCGGCGGGCGAGGTGCTGCTCGGCTCCGAGACGAGGCTGCTCGTCCGTGATGCGGTGCGCGTCGAGCCCGTGGAGCCGCTGACGCTCAAGGGCAAGGCACAGCCCGTCGACGCGTTCCGGCTCCTCGACGTGATCGCGGGCGCGGAGCCCGTGGCGCGCCATCCCGAGAGCGTTCTCGTAGGCCGCGAGCGCGAGCGAGCGCGGCTCCGTCGCGAGTACGAGGACACGGTCGCCGACCGCGCGTGCCGGCTGGTCACGCTGCTCGGCCCTGCCGGTGTCGGAAAGTCGCGGCTCGTTGCCGACTTCCTCGAGCACGCTCGCCGGGAGGCGGACGTCCTCCACGGGCGCTGCCTCAACTACGGCGAGGGCATCACGTACTGGCCCCTCGTCGAGCTGCTCCTCGCGATCGGCGTCGAGCCGGAGACCGTGCTCGGGAGCTCGGCCGCCGAAACGCAGCTCGCGTTTCGCCGTCTCCTCGAGGAACGCGCTGCGGAGCGGCCGCAGATCGTCGTGTTCGACGACATCCACTGGGCGGAGCGGACGTTCCTCGAGCTGATCGAGCACGTCGCCGACCTGTCGCGCGGAGCGCCGATCCTGCTCCTCTGCGTCGCTCGCACCGAGCTGCTCGACGCGCATCCCGGCTGGGGCGGCGGGAAGCTCAACGCGACGTCGCTCCTACTGGAGCCCCTCGGCGCGGACGACTGCGACCGGCTGATCGACACGCTCGCGGTCGACGCGATCGACGACGAGACGCGACAGCGCATCATCGTGGCCTCGCAGGGCAACCCGCTCTTCGTGCACGAGATGCTCGCGATGGCACGCGAGCGGCAAGGCGACCGCGGGCTCGTCGTTCCGCCGACGATCCACGCGCTTCTCCAGGCGCGCCTCGATGCGCTCCCCGACGACGAGCGCACCGTCGTCGAGTGCGGCTCCGTGGAGGGGCAGGTGTTCCACCGCGGCTCGGTGGCCGAGCTCGCGCCGCCGGTTCGCCCGGCAGTCGAAGCGCATCTGTCGGCGCTCGTGCGCCAGGAGCTGATCCGGCCCGACAGCACCGTCTTTGCCGGGGACGAAGCCTTTCGCTTTCGCCACATCCTGATCCGCGACGCCGCGTACGAGTCGCTGCCCAAGGCAACGCGGGCCCGACTGCACGAGCAGTTCGCGAACTGGCTCGAGGGCCAGGAGCTCATCGAGCGCGACGAGATCCTCGGCTACCACCTCGAGCAGGCGCACCGCTACCGCGGGGAGCTCGACCCCGATGCCATCGAGCTGCCCGGCCTCGCCGGGCGCGCGGCGGAGCACCTCGCCGCGGCTGGACGCGCTGCCCTCGACCGGGGCGACGCCCGGGCCGCGCGCACGCTGCTCGAGCGGGCCGCCGCCGTTCTGCCGCCGGACGGCGAGCGCCGGCTGGCGCTCGCGCCGGAGCTTGCGGACGCGTACTACGAAACTGCCGATCAGCGCGCTCTCGAGGTCCTCACGAAAGCGCGCTCGGCAGACAATCCGACGACGAGAGCCCGCGCCGCCGTGAGACTCGGCACCTTCGGCCAGGGCGGTGCGAACGAGAGCGAGAAGGAGCAACGCGTCGCATTGCTCGAGGAAGCTCGCGCGGTGTTCGAGACCGAAGCAGATCACCTCGGGCTCGCCGAGTGCTGGCGGGCCGAGGCCGAGGAGCGGTGGATCGCGTGCCGCGCAGAGGAGACGGCGGAGGCGTGTGAGCGTGCGCTGCAGCATCTCGAGGAGGCGGGAGCGGCGCACGGGTACCTCGACCGCAGCATCCGTCACCGCCTGCTACGGACGCTCGTCTTCAGCCCGATTCCGGTCGACGAGGCACTTGCACGCGTCCGCGAGCTCTCACGCGACGACGATGGCCCGCTGATCCGAGCCGCGGAGCGCGGGGTCACCGGCACGCTCGTGTCGATGAGAGGCGAGATCGACTACGGGCTCGAGCTCGTCCACGGAGCCCAACAGGTCTTCAGAGACGCGGGGCAACCCGTCCAGGCGGGGGCACAAGCCATCTCCGAGGCGTCGATCGAGATCCGAGCGGGAGCGTGGCCGCAGGCCGAGCGCACGCTCCGCGACAGCTTTGCCGACCTCGAGAAGCGTGGCGACTACACGTACTCCTCCACCCTCGTGGCCATGCTCGCGATCGTGCTCGTCAGCAAGGGCGAGCACGCCGCCGCGCGCGAGACGCTCGACGAGGCCCGCCGGATGACCGCGAGCGACGACGTCATCAACTTCATCTTCACGGGCTTCGCCGAAGGGCTGATGCTTGCCCGCGAGAGTCGATTCACGGAGGCCGAGAGCGTTGGTCGGCAGGCTGTCGAGCTCGCCGACCGCATCGACTTCTGCTTCGGGCGCCCGCTGGCGCACTCCTACTTTGCAGAGACGCTCGCCCTGGCCGGCAAACCGGACGAGGCCGTTCGCCACACGGCCACCGCGCTCGGGATCCTCGAGGGAAAGGGTGACGTCATGCTCGCCACTCGCGTACGCGAGCGGCTCGCCGCGGTTGGCATCCAAGTCCCCGAGCAGGTGGCCTGACCCGCGCTCGTCGACGGGCCTCGTGAGCCGTACAGTGGAGGGTGCTGAAGCGATCGAGGAGGCGAGCATGAGCGAAGCGACAGAGAAGGCGATCCTGGCCGGCGGCTGCTTCTGGGGGATGGAAGATCTCTTCCGCAAGCAGCCCGGCGTTCTCTCCACGAGGGTCGGGTACACGGGCGGCGAGGTCGAGAACGCGACCTACCGCAACCACGGCACGCACGCCGAGGCGATCGAGCTCGTGTTCGATCCCGAGCAGACGTCGTACCGCGACATCCTCGGCTTCTTCTTCCAGATCCACGACCCGACGACGCTCAACCGTCAGGGCAACGACGTCGGCACGAGCTACCGCTCGGCGATCTACACCCTCGACGACGAGCAGCGGCGCATCGCGGAGGAGACGATCGCCGAGGTCGACGCGTCGGGGCTCTGGCCGGGGAAGGTCGTCACGGAAGTGGCGCCGGCCGGGCCGTTCTGGGAGGCCGAGCCCGAGCACCAGGACTACCTCGAGCACTACCCGAACGGCTACACCTGTCACTTCGTGCGGCCGCAGTGGGTGCTGCCGAGCAGGGAGCGCGCGGCCGCCGGCTAGCAGGCGAAGATGCGGTTCCTCGATCGCGCGCAGAGTCGGCTCCCGCAGCCGTGGCGCACCGTCGTCGACTGGCTCGTGACGCTCGCGCTGGCGGCGGGGTTCGTGCTCGCGTTCGAGGCGCAGGTTGCGAAGCCGTACCGGATCCCGTCCTCGTCGATGGAGCCAACGCTGCATTGTGCGAAGCCCGGCGCCTGGTGTCAGGGGCGGTTCGACGACCGAGTGATCGCCAATCGGCTTGCCTACCGCTTCGGCGACCCCAAGCGGGGCCAGATCGTCGTCTTCGATGCACCGCCGGCCGCCGATCGGTGCGAGGCCGGCGACGGCGGTAGCACCTTCGTCAAGCGGCTGATCGGGCTTCCCGGCGAGCAGGTCTCGGAGCGTGGCGGCGTCGTCTTCATCGACGGGCGCCGCCTGCGCGAGCCGTACCTCGACCCCGCCAACCGCGACCGGCTGACGAGCAGCTGGCCCAGGATCCAACCCGGCCACTACTTCTTCATGGGCGACAACCGGATGCACTCCTGCGACTCACGCGACTGGGGCACTGTCCCGCGTGACAACCTCGTCGGGCCCGTGACGCTGACGTACTGGCCGCCGAACCGGGTCACCGCGCGGTAGAGAGCCGACCAGCTCATCCATGCCACCGCCGTCGAGCACGATGCAGTTCTCCTGAGTCGGGACGACCTCATGCGCGACCTCGACCTTCGCCGCGTCGTCTGGTAGACGGCCCGGAGCGGCTCAGCGGTCGACGGGTTGCGACCGGCCGAGGACGCTGCCGTCGGCGGCCAGCGCCTCGACGGCGAAGGTCGAGGCGTCCGAGTCGACGGCCGCATGCGTCTCGAAACCCGCCTTCGCGACGGTCGCGACCGGGCCGAGGTGCGAGGAGTCGTCCCCGGCGAGGATGCGCCAGCGCGCGACCTCGGTGGCGCCGTTCCAGCTCGCGTAGACGGTCGTTCGATCGTCCTCGGTCTTCAACGCGACCGTCGGCCGCGTCGCCGGCAGCCCCTTCCAGGGGAAACGAAATGCCCGGTACGAATCGACACGACCGACGCCGAAGCGCAGGTCGAAGAGCATGTTGCCCGCCCGATCGAACTCGGTCGCGAACGGCTTCGAGCCCCAGCCGACGAACACGTGGCCGTCCGGCAGGAGCTGCGCGTTGCCCTGGCTGGTGGAGAGCAGCGGCGGCGAGCGGACGAAGCTGCGCACGAGGGTCGCGGCGCGCCGTCCTTCGTCGACCCGCAGGACGAGCACCTTCGATGCGCCCTTTCCCGGCTCGGACTCGGCGTTGTCGAACAGCCTGATCGTGCCGTCCGGCTGCCGGCGGGCGTCGTGCTGCCAGGCGAAGCGCGTTCCCGGCCCCATTCCGAAATCGCTCTTCTTGCCCCCGAGCCGCCAGAGGAGCGTGCCGTCGCTCTTGCGGATCGAGTAGACGGCGTGCGTGTGCCGCGCGGAGACGAGCAGCCGGCCCTGGCCGTCCGGCTCGATCGAGTTGACGTGGAAGTAGTCCCACGGGCTCTCGTCCTTCGGTAGCGGCTCGTACGACTCGGCGGGGTCGACGTGCGCGGCGCTGTGCCACTCGAACAGCACCCGGCCCGTGGCGACGTCGATCTCCTGGAGAACTCCCTCGTCGATCTTTCCCTGCTTCGCGCCGCCCCACGGCGTGAGGTCGTAGGGGATCTCGCGGTAGACGGTGATCAGCGCGGTGTTCTCGGGCGTGATCAGGAACTCGTGGATGTCGCCGTGCAGGCCGTTCCCCGCCTGCACGGTCGCGACCTGCCGGTAGTGGTCGTCCATGATCACGTAGTGGCCGTTGCCGATTCCCTTGTCGGATTGGCCCTGCCACCAGGTGAGAACCGGCCGGCCTCGGTAGGTCTGGACGCGGAAGTCGGTGACGCCGTGCGTCTCGAGCGGGTCGAACCAGACGACCTGCCCGCGATCGTCGAGGATCAGCGGCCCGGCCTGGTCGACGTCCTTCTTCGGCGCGAGGAACACGTATCCCGGCGCCGTGTGCCGCGCCGGGGTGAGCACCGAGACGGGCACCGGCCGCAGGTCGGGACGCGAGACGAAGTGCTGCGACGGCGGCGGGGGGCCGGAGTCGGCGTCGGAATCGGAGCCGCCGCAGCCCGCCACGAGGCCCGCGGCTGCAAGGACGAGGAGCAGGCGAAGCGCATCCCGCCGCCGGCTCAGGCCCCCGTTCGACCGCCTGGTGTCGCGCATGTGACCACGATCACTATCAGTGTGGCCGGTGGGCGCAAGTTGCAAGCTGCAGCCTGCGCCCACGGCGAACCGCGTTCCTGCTCAGCGCGTGAGGCTGCCGCCCTTGATCTTGGCGAGCTGATCCGCCCACGAGGTGGCCGAGTCGAGGTTGTCCTTCGTCAGCAGCTTCGGCCGCATGACGACGACCTTCGGCAGCTTCCCGCCCTGCTTCGTGAGGACGTCGTAGGCGCCGGCAGCGGCCTGCGCGCCCTGGTTGACGGCGTCGACCTGGATGATCGCGGCGACGCGGCCGGCGTCGAGCGCAGAGATGCCGAGACTCGAGCCGTTGATGCCGATGATCTTGATGTCGTTCCGTCCCGCGCTGCGTGCCGCCGTGTACGAGCCGACCGCGCTCTCGTCGTTGTAGGCGAGCACCCCGTCGATGTCCGAGTACTTCCCGAGGAGACCGCTCATCGCCTGCCGGCCGCCCGGGATGTCGTCGCTCGGGTTGTCCTGCTCCCCGATCACCTGGAGCCCGAACTTCTTCGCCCAGAACCGATACCGCTGGGCGAGGTACTTGATCGCCGGCACGGGGGCGCCGATTCCGACGATCACGACCTTGCCGCCCGGGGCGATCCGAGCCATCTCGGCGACTGAGAGATACGCCTCCGCGTCGCGGCCCTCCCAGATCTGCGCGTCGTAGCCCGGCGCCTGGGCGCTCTTCGTGAACGTGACGTTGAAGCCGATCACGGCGACGCCCTGACGCTTCGCCTTGGCGAGTGAGGCGCGCAGCGCGTTCGGGGCAAGCGGGTAGAGGGCGATTGCGTTCGCGCCCCTGGCGAGCAGCTGGTTGAAGTTGCTGACCTGCTTGTCGATCGAGAGCCCGTCGTCGAGCCCGATGTACTTCATGCCGAGCGCGCTGGCCTGGGCCTGGACGCCCTTGCAGAACGTCGTCGTCGTCTCGTTTCCTGGGCCGACGGGGTTCTGGCACCCGATCGTGTAGGTCTTGCCGGCGACCTTCTTCGGGATCGGGAAGCTCTGCCGGTAGCTCTTCTCGAACCCGGGATACGGCTTGACAGCTGCGCTGGACGCGCCCACCGCGGGCGCGGTTGCCACCGCAACTGCTGCAACGAGCAGGAACACCGCCAGCGCGATACCGACGGTCCTGCGACCGGGTGCCGTCATTCGTCCCACGCTCCTCTCACGTCGAAGATCAGCTCTCGGGGGTTGCCGGTCCGCTCGCCAGCCTGACATGACACCATAGAGAACTTCACGCGCCCCTGCTCGGGGCGCGTCACGGGCCGTCGTGGGGGCGCCGGAGCAGCCGACGGACGTCCCCCGGCCGCCGTCCGCGCTGAAGCTGTTGCCCCAGCACCGCGAGGATCACGATCGTGCCCGAGATGACCTGCTGCCAGGCGGACTGGACGCCCGCAAGCGCGAGCCCGTTCTGCAGGACCCCCAGGAACAGCACGCCGATCGCGGTGCCGACCACGCCGCCCACCCCGCCTCCGAGGACGGTGCCGCCGAGCAGCACGGCGGCGGTGGCGTCGAAGATCACGTTCGCGGAGCCGACCGGGCTCGCGGCGCTGATGAACGCGACCTGGAGCACGCCCGCCAGCGCGGCCATCGCGCCGGCGATCGCATACGCAAGCATCAGCGTGAGCGGCACGTTGACGCCTGCGAGGCGTGCCGCCGTCGCATTGCCGCCCGTCGCGTAGATGTCGCGCCCGAAGTAGGTCATCCGCAGGACGAACATCGCGGCGATCAGCGTCCCGAGCATGATCCAGACCGTGATCGGGACGCCGAGCGCGTTGTCGAAGCCGATCGAGTCGAGCAGCGACGAGGTGATCGAGGTCGTCTGCCCGTCCGAGACCAGATACGTGATGCCCTGGTAGAGCGACAGCGTGCCGATCGTGACCACGAGGAACGGCATCCCCACGCGTCCGATCAGGAACCCGTTGACGAGACCTCCGATCGCCGCGCCGGCCGCCACGGTGAGGATCACCGCGCCGAGCGCTGGGACACCGAGATGGAGATAGAAGCCGACGAAGATGAAGCCCGAGAGCGCGAGCATCGAACCGAGCGAGAGGTCGAACCCCCCCGTCAGCATCACGACCGTCAGCCCCAGGGAGATCATCCAGAGGATCGCGATGCCGGTCAGTAGCACGCGGATGTTAGCCACGGTCAGGAACCGCGGCTCGCGGATCGAGAAGACGATCACGAGGCACAGGAGCACGAGCAGCACCCCGACGTACTGGTTGCCCGCCGACCAGTTCGCGAGCCGGCCCAGTCGACCCGGCGCGCGCGTCGACGCGCTGTCTGCGTCGCTCGCGGAGGTCACGACACGCCCATCGAGTAGTGCGCCAGGTTCGCCTCGGTCGCGTGGGCGCGGTCGAGCGAGGCGACGATCCGGCCTCGGGCCATCACGAGGATCCGGTCGCACAGCAGGAGGAGCTCCTCCGTCTCGGACGAGCTGACGAGGATGCCGACACCCTGTTCGCGCGCCTCTGCGAGCAGCCGGTAGATCTCGCGCTTCGCCCCCACGTCGACTCCACGGGTCGGCTCGTCCATCAGGAGGACCGTGGGCGAGCCGCGCATCCATTTCGCGATCACGACCTTCTGCTGGTTGCCGCCGCTGAGCGTCCGGCACGAAGCATCCGTCGACGGGGCGAGGATCCCGAACGTCGAGGCGAGCGCGCGGGCCTCGGCGCGCTCGCGGGAGCGAGACGGGACGCGAAGCCGCATCCTGTGGCTCGTGCTCGCCATCATCAGGTTCTCCGTGACGCTCATGCTCAGGACGAGGCCTTGGTTCTTGCGATCGCCGGGGACGTATGCGAGCCCGTGCGCGATCGCCTGAGCGACGTGGCCGTGGCGAAGCTCGGCTCCTCCGACCTCGACTCGCCCCGCACTCGGACGGCGCATTCCGAAGATCGCCTCGAGCAGCTCGGTTCGTCCCGAGCCGGTGAGCCCTGCGATACCGACCGCCTCTCCCGCCCCGACGGTCAGCGTGGCGTCGTGCACGCCGCCCGGCACCGACAGCCCCTGCACGCGGAGCGCGGGCTCGCTCTCCTCCGCCGCGGCGCCGTGGGCCGTCGCCGGGGCCGGGAGCGCGCCGACCATGCGCTCGATGATGCGGTCGGGATCGTAGGAGCCGATCTCGCCCACCTCGACCGTGCGACCGTCGCGGAGGATCGTGACGCGGTCGGCCAGCGCGAACAGCTCGCTCATCCGGTGAGTGACGAAGATCGTGGTCAGGCCGCGCGCCTTGAGCGAGCGGACGAGCTCGAAGAGCGACTCGACCTCCGCCTCGGTGAGGGAGCTGGTCGGCTCGTCGAGCAACAGGACGCGCGCGTCCATCGAGATCGCGCGCGCGATCTCGACGAGCTGCCGCTGGTCGGCCGGGAGGTCCGAGACCTTGTCGTCGACGGAGAACTCCGCCCCGAGCAGCCGCTGGAACTCGGCCGCGCGACGGCGGCTCGCGCGCCAGTCGATCCCGAACCAGCGGCGCACCTTCCGCGGGCCGAGCAGGATGTTCTCCGCGACGGACAGCTCGGGGACGAGCGTCGTCTCCTGTGTGACGGTCGCGATGCCGGACGCGAGCGCACGCGACGGGTCACGGAACCTGACCGGCTCGCCGTCGAGCACGATCGTCCCGGCGTCGGGCGCGACCTGGCCCGAGAGGATGTTCAGCAGCGTGGACTTCCCCGACCCGTTCGCCCCGACGAGGCTGTGGACCTCGCCGCGACGGACCGCGAGCTCGGCTCCGCGGAGAGCATGGACGCCGCCGAAGCGCTTGTGGATCCCGGTGACGCTGAGAAGTGCCCCGTCGCTCGCCACGGCGGGTCAGCTGAGCCCGGATGCCTCGCGCGCGTAGGCCGCGTAGAAGCAGCGTGCGCCGAAGTCGATCCACTCCGGCTGCGCCCAGTCGGGATGGAGCTCCCGGAACGACCGGTCGAGCTCGGCGGCGACCTCGTCCTCCGAGCGACCCGCGCCGGCGAGCCGCTCGGTCTCGTCGCGGAGCTGCTCGATGTACTCCCGCGCGGTCGCGATCACGTCGACCCCGCCGACGTCGCCGTGGCCGGGCACGACGACGTCCGGCGCGAGCCGCTCGAGCTCGTGCAACACCTCGATCCAGCGATGGCCGTCGACGTCCACGTCGTCCGGTGGGAACCACGGGAAGATCGCGAAGCACCGCTCCTCGACGAGGTCGCCGGTGAACAGCACGCGCTCCTCGGGGAGGAAGACGGTCTGGTCACCGAGCGTGTGCGCCTGGCCCCACGCCCGAAGCTCGGCGCGCCGCCCTCCGAGGTCGATCTCCGCGGCGCCGTCGTACACGAGGTCCGGCTCGACCAGCTCGACTCCCTCGAGCTCCGCAGCCACCGTGTCGCCGAACGTCTTGAAGAGCTCGAGGTAGCCGGCACCCTTCTGCCGAAGGTCTTCGAGCTGCGCTCGGTTGTAGAGGGTCACGGCTCCGTCGGCGAACGCCTGCGCTCCGTAGCCGTGCTCGGGGTGGAAGTGCGTGAGCGTGAGAAACAGCCGGCGGCCGGAGGCGAGCTGCTCTGCGTGGCGCCGGACCGTCTCCCCGTTTCGCGGGCCCATGCCCGTGTCGACGACGAGCGCCGACCGCTTTCCCAGGACGATCCCCACGTTCGGGACGAGCGGCACGCGGCCGTCCGAGATCACGAAGACCCCGTCCGCAACCTCCGTCGGCTCGTTCTCGATGACAGGGGGCGGCGGCAGCTCGGTCGCCATGACATGTCAGCCTATGTGATAGTCGAGGGCGATGGACGACCGACGGGAGCGCGGCGTCGCCGCCTACGCAAGCCAGCTCGGCCTCCGGGAGGACGAGGTGGAGGCCTGGTTCGCGGAGCGGCTGGGCGAGCGCTTCGGGGGCGAGGCGATCAACGCCGCGGCCGGCGCGTGGGTGGACGATTGCCTCAGCCTTCGCGACCGCAGTCTCGTCGTCGTCGCCGCGCTCGTCGCGCAGGGCGCGGTCGACGAACGGCTCCGCGGCCATGTGCGCTGGGCGATCGAGCACGGGTCGAGCCGCGAGGAGCTCGAGGCGCTCGTGACGCTGCTCGCGGTCTACGTCGGCTTCCCTCGGGCGTCGGTCGCGATGGAGATCGTGCGCGACGAGCTCGCGACCCTCGAAGCCGGCTAGCTCTCCACCTCGGGCTTCACGATCACCTTGCCGATGACGCGGCCCTCGTCCAGCAGGACGTGCGCCTCGCCGAGCTGCTCGAGCGGCAGCACCGCGCCGATCAGCGGCGAGAGACGGCCTGCGCTGAGGTGCCGTGCGGCGTTGGCCGCATCGGTCATGGTGCCGAGCCGCGAACCGAGTATGCGGAGCTGCTTCACGAACATGTAGGTGACGTTCATGCGGGCGTCGTCGCCGCTCGTCGCTCCCGCGCTGACGATCGTCCCGCCGTGTGCCGCCATCTCGACAGAGCGCTCCCAGGTCGCCTGGCCGACATGCTCGAAGACGATCGTCGGCCCCAGGCCGTCGGTCAGCTCCAGCACGCGCTGGACGAGGTCGCCCGAGTGATGGTCGAGCACCTCCTCGGCGCCGCTGTCCCGCAGGGTCTCCCGCTTCTCGTCGGTGCCGGCGCTCGTGATCACGCGAGCACCGCTCAGCTTCGCGATCTCGATCGCAGCCCAGCCGAGCCCGCTCGTGCCGGCCCACACGAACACCGTGTCGGCGGCGTCGACGCCCGCCTTCCCGATGAGCATCTGCCACGCGGTGATGTACGCGTTCGGGAAGGCGGCGACGTGCTCGTCCGGCACCGCCGGGTCGACCCGCACCGCGAACCGTGCGGGCACGAGGAACAGCTCCGCGTACGTCCCGTGGTAGACGTCGAAGTGCGGGCACAGCTGGAACTTGCCGCGCACGCAGTATCGGCAGACGCCGCACTGCATGTACGGGTTCGCGGTGACGCGGTCTCCGACCCGGAAGCCGTCGACCTCCGGGCCGACCTCGACCACGTCGCCGCAGACGTCGATGCCGAGCACCGCCGGAAGGTCGACGTGATACGCCGGGTGCGGGTGCCCCCGGCGGATCCAGACGTCGCGGTGGTTGACGGACGTCGCGCGCAGCCTGACGAGCAGGTCGCCCGGGCCCGGCGCAGGCTCCGGGATCTCGTCGAGCTGGAGCACCTCGGGCCCGCCGTGGGCATGGATCCGGACGGCACGCATGAGCTTGAAGGTCTAGCAGCGTCGCTGCCGGACCATCGAGGTGAGGATCGCGATCGTCGGAGGTGGGATCGGCGTCCGGCCCGACGCGCCTCAGCCCGGCCGATACCCCCACGCTTGCACCATGCGCGGCGCGCCGATCAGCGTCTCGTCGTCCGCCGCGAGCCGGTAGAGGTCGTCGACGGTCGCATCGAGCTCCTCCTGCTCGGCGAGGCCCAGCGTCAGGATCGTGGCGGCGATGGTCTCGAGCGTGATCGGCGCGGTCAGCTTCACATCGCCTTCGTGGCCGTCGGGCCGCCTGCCGACCGGCTGCGCGACGTTCACGTGCACCGGGGAGCAGCCGGCGCCGGCGAGAATCGCCGGGAGGCGCGGACCGATGTCCGGGTCGGCGCCGCGCGACCGGGCCGCGAGCACGTAAAGCTCGATGTAGCGCGCGAACGACCGGTGCGGCGGCTCGCAGATCGTGGCCGTCTTCTCGATGTCCGTGACGACGAGCACGCCCCCCGGGCGAAGCGCTCCCACGAGGCGGGCCACGGCCGCCTGCGGATCGACGAGGTGGCTGAGGACGAACCGCACGTGGACGACGTCGTAGCCGGCGCCCAGCTCCGCGCTCCGCAGGTCCCCGCAACGGTATTCGACGTTGTCGACGCCCGCCGCACGCGCCTCGGCGCGCGCGATCTCGAGCTTCGCCTCGTCGAGGTCGAGCCCGACGACGCGCCCTTCGCGCGCGCGGCGCGCGAGCTCGAGCGTGACGTCGCCGCCTCCGCAGCCGACGTCGAGGCAGTTGGCGTCGTCCGCGACGCCGACACTGTCGAGCAGCGCCGTCGTCGCAGGCGCCATGACGCGCGTCACGAGGCGCAACCGCTCCCGCCCCTCGGGCCCGCCCCGCATGATGTACGTCGACTCGCGCTCCACGCTCACAGTGTGCGCGCCCGTGCTCAGCCTCGTCCAACCCCGGGATCGCTCGTGAGCCGCTGCGCCAGGGCGACCGGGATCACGCTGACCACGATCACGACGAGCGCGATCGCGTTCACGATCGGCAGGTTCTGGCCCTGGCGGATGAAGCCGAACAGGAGCAGGGGCAGCGTGTTCTGGGCGCCGGCGGTGAAGTACGTCACGACGATCTCGTCCCACGAGAGCGCGAACGCGAGCAGCGCCCCGGCGACGATCGCCGTCCGGACGACCGGGAACGTCACGTAGCGGAACGTCTGGAAGCCGGTCGCGCCGAGGTCGGCGGACGCCTCGAAGAACGACCCCGAGGTGCGGCGCAGCCTCGCGAGCACGTTGTTGTAGACGACCACGACGCAGAAGGTGGCGTGGCCGACCACGATCGTCCACAGCGAGAAGCTCACGCCCCAGATGACGAAGAACGAGTTCAGCGCGAGCCCGGTGATGATCCCGGGCAGCGCGATCGGCAGTACAAAGATGAACGAGACCGCGTCGCGGCCGAAGAAGCGCGTCCGCGCCAGACCGAACGCCGCGAGCGAGCCCAGAACGAGGGCGAGGACAGTCGCCAGGAACCCTGCCCGGAATGAGAGCCAGAGCGCGTCGCGCACCTCCTCGTCGTTCCACGCCTCCGAAAACCACTTCGTCGTGAAGCCCGGGATCGGCCAGCTCTGGATGTTCGAGGAGTTGAACGCGTAGAGCGCCATGATCCCGATCGGGATCCAGAGGAACAGGAAGACGAGCGCCGCCCACGCCCAGAGCCCGATCCGTGTCGCACGTGTCTCCATCAGATACTCAGAGGCTCTCGAATGCCCCGAGGCGCTTCATCAGGGCGAGGTAGACGGCCATGATCGCGAGCGGGATCGTCGCGAACGCAGCCGCGAACGGCAGGTTGTTCGCCAGGCCGAGGTTCTCGAACACGACCGTCCCGATCAGGGACGAGCCCGGCCCGCCGACGAGCGACGGCGCGATGTAGTCGCCGAGCGTCAGCGAGAAGGTGAAGATCGAGCCCGCGGCGAGCCCGGGCACCGCGAGGGGCAGGATCACGCGCCGCAGCGTCGTCCAGCCCTTCGCGCCGAGGTCGGCGGAAGCTTCGATGTACGAGTACGGCAGGCGCTCGAGCGCCGCGTAGACCGGCAGCACCATGAACGGGAACCAGATGTAGGTGAAGACGAGCCACATCGCCCAGTTCGTGTACGCGATGTTCTGATCCGGCAGCCCGAGCTGGTTCAGCCACCAGTTGAGCGCGCCCTCCGGGTTCAGGATCAGCCGCCAGGAGTACACGCGCACGAGGTAGCTCACCCAGAGAGGCAGGACGGTCGCGACGAGGAGCGCGATCCGCAGCCGCCGCGAGGCGATCCGTACGAGGAAGTACGCGTACGGGAAAGCGAGCAGCATGCACGTGACGGTGACCGCCGCCGCGATGAAGACCGTGCGGCGGATGATCGTCGGATACGGGTCTTCGGCGATCTCCCTGAAGTTGTCGAACGTCCACGTGTGGATGACCTTCCCGGTGAAGGAGTCGCTCGTCCAGAGGCTCTGGATCAGGAGCGCGACGAGCGCCGCGACGTAGACGAGCAGGAACGCCGCGACCGGGGTCGAGATCTGCCCGAGCGTGACGAGCCCCGGCCTGCGCCAGGTGAAGCGGGAGACGGCGCGGAGGGGGCCCGCCGCCGCGGGCCCTTCCACGCGAGAGGAGTCGACGGCCAACTACCCCTTGATCTTCGTCCAGGCGTCCGTCCACGCCCGGAGGTCCATGCAGTTCTTCTGGCCGTTGCCGCAGTCCGTGATCGGCGTCTTCCAGAACTTGATCGAGCGGTAGTAGCTCTCGGTCTTGTTTCCGGAGTACTGCGCGCACGCGCCCTTCGAGATGGAGTCCATGACCTTGCACGCCTTCTTGTTGACCGGCGTCTCGCCGAAGTAGATCGCCTGCTGCGCCTGCGGCTTCGGCGTCGAGATGTACTGCATCCACTTGTAGGCGCAGTTCGGGTGTTTCGCCTTCGAGGAGAGCATCCAGGTGTCGAGCCACCCGGTCGCGCCCTCCTTCGGGATCACGCCGACGACCGGCACCTTCGCCGCCCGGAGCGTGTTGACCTGGTAGGGCCACGACGCGCCGATCGTCGAGCCGCCGTTCTTGAACAGGTCGATCTGGTCGGAGGCGAGCGCCCAGTACTTCTTCACGAGCGGCCGCTGCTGCTCGAGGAGCTGCACCGCCGCGTCGAGCTGTGCCTTCGTCAGCTCGTACGGGTCCTTGATCCCGAGCGACGGCTTCGTCTTCGAGAGGTACAGCGCCGCGTCCGCGATCTGGATCGGGTTGTCCGGGACCGTGATCCTGCCCTTGTTCTTCGGGTCGTAGAGCGCCCCCCAGGTCGTCGGGGCCTTCTTGAAGGCCTTCTTGTTGACCATCAGGACGTTCGGGCCGAACTGCAGCGAGACGCCGTAGTGCTTCCCGTCGACGGTGTTGTTCGGCGGCGACTGGAACGCCTTGAAGAAGTCCTTCGAGGCCGGGATCAGCTTCATGTTCACCTCGGCCACGGCACCGGCGTAGATCAGCCGCAGGCTCGCGTCACCGGACGCCGAGACCATGTCGTACTGGCCGCCGCCACCCGAGGTCATCAGGTTGAACATGTCGTTCGAGCTGCCCGCGTACTTCGTGGTCACGTCGCAGCCCGTGGCCTTCTCGAACGGTGCGACCCACTGCTTCTCGGTGTAGCCCTCCCAGGCGACGAGCGTGAGCTTCCCCTCGCCCTTGCCCACGGACGTCGGCAGGGCCTGCGACTTCGTCACGCCCGCTGCCGGCACCGCGACCGCCACGACGCCCGCGGCGATCAGCACGTGCACAAGACGCACTCGCTTCACGTTTCCTCCTTGACGACGAATTCCACGTCAGGGCTCCAGCGGAGCCGGACGCGCCGACCTTCCATCTCGTGGACGTCGCTCGACGACGTCTCGAGGTTCTGCTCCACGACGGTGAGCTCGCCGCCGCGGTCGAGCGCGACGACGAGCTTCGTGAACGGGCCGACGTACACCGCGGCCCTGATCGTGCCCGGCTCTCCCTCCGACCCTTCGGCCGGGAGGACCCGGATCTTCTCGGGGCGCACGGTGAACGTGCGCCCGTTCCGGTCGATGATGTTCGAGGTCCCGATGAAGCCCGCCACGAACGCGGTTGCGGGGTGCTCGTACATCACCGCCGGCGTGTCGACCTGCTCGATGCGCCCCTGGTTGAAGACCGCGATCCGGTCGCTCATCGTGAGCGCCTCTTCCTGGTCGTGCGTGACGTAGACGAACGTCATCCCGAGCTGCTGCTGGATCGCCTTCAGCTCGATCTGGAGCTCCTGGCGAAGCTTGAGATCGAGCGCGCCGAGCGGCTCGTCGAGGAGCAGCGCGCGGGGCGTGTTGACGATCGCCCGCGCGAGCGCGACACGCTGCCGCTGTCCCCCCGACAGCTGCGCCGGCTTCCGCTCGCCGTAGCCGTCGAGCCGCACGACCCGGAGCGCCTCCGTCGCCCTCGTGCGCCTCTCGGCCTTCGGCACCCGCTTCACGCGCAGCCCGTACTCGACGTTCTGCTGCACGGTCATGTGCGGGAACAGCGCGTAGTCCTGGAAGACCGTGTTGACGTCGCGCTCGAACGGCGGCAGCCGCGAGACGTCCCGGCCGCCGAGCTCGACCTCGCCCCCGTCGGGCCGCTCGAACCCGGCAATCATCCGCAACGTCGTCGTCTTGCCGGAGCCCGACGGGCCGAGCAGCGTGAAGAACTCGCCGCGCCCGACGTCGAGGTCGATCCCGTCGACTGCCGCGACGTCGCCGTACGTCTTCCGCAGGCTGCGCAGCCGTATGTCGGGGGCTTCGATCACCCGGCAAGGCCGGCGGCGAGCGCCTCGTCGAGCAGGCCGAGGCCGTCGTCGAGATCCTCGTCCGTGATCGTGAGCGGCGGCAGCAGCCTGATGACGTTGCCGTAGAGCCCGCACGAGAGCAGCAGTAGACCGCGCTCGAACGCGGCGTCGACGGTCGCCTTCGCACGGTCGGGCGTTCGCTCCTCGAGCTCCAGCGCGAGCATCGGGCCCAGACCGCGCACCTCGCCGATCCCCGCGTGTCGGCCGGCGAGCTCGTCGAGCCGCGCCCGAAGGACGTCGCCCAGCCGCACCGCCCGCTCGAGGAACTCCGGCTCGCGGATCGCCTCGAGCACGGCGACGGCCGCCGCGCACGACAGCGGGTTGCCGCCGAACGTGCCGCCGAGCCCGCCGGGGCCGACGGCGTCCATCAGCTCCCCCCGCCCCGTCACCCCGGCGAGCGGCAGCCCACCGCCGATCGACTTGCCGGAGACGAGCAGATCGGGCTCGACGCCGTCGTAGTGCTCGATCGCCCAGACCTTGCCGGTGCGCCCCGCACCGGACTGCACCTCGTCGTCCACGTAGAGGATCCCGTGCGAGCGGCACACCTCGGCGAGCCGTGCTGGAAAGTCGGGAGTCATCGGCACGAAGCCGCCCTCGCCCTGCACCGGCTCGAGCACGACGCAGGCGACCGTCTGCGGGTCGACGTCGGACTTGAACAGCTTCGCCAGGCCGTCGAGCGCGTCGTCGCCGGTGACGCCGTGGTACGGGTACGGGGCCGGCGCGCGGTACACCTCAGGGGCGAACGGCCCGAACCCCGCCTTGTACGGGTGCACCTTGCTCGTCATCGTCATCGCGAGGAGCGTCCGGCCGTGGAAGGCGTTGTCGAACACCACCACGGCAGGCCGCCCCGTGGCAGCGCGGGCGATCTTCACCGCGTTCTCGACCGCCTCCGCACCGGAGTTGAGGAGGATCGACTTCTGGTCGGCCCCGAGACACGGCGAGAGCTCCGCGAGCAGACGGCACGTCTCGACGTACGGCTCGTAGACGCCGACCATGAAGCACTGGTGGAGAAAGAGGTCCGCCTGCCGGTGGATCGCGTCGACGACGGGCCCGAACCGATGGCCGGTGTTCTGGCACGCGATGCCGCCTGCGAAGTCGACGAACGTGCGCCCTTCGGGGTCGGTCACGCGGGCGCCCTCGGCGGACGCGACGACGAGCTTCGGGGTCGAGACGCCGCCGGAGACGTACCGCGCGCGAGCGGAGAGGACGTCGGCCGTGGCCTGCTGATCGATCGAGGTCATGCGCGCGAGTATGACGGAGCAAACGCGCAATGTGGAGGGCTGTTTGCCTCGCAATGCGCAGCCGACCAGCCGCCGAGGCAGTTCGGCGGCGGAGCCGACGCCGTCAGGGATCCGCCCCGCCGCAGGCGGGGATCCGAGCGAACGAACCGGTGCGGTTTCCCACACCACTCAGCCCGTGCGCCTTTCGTACGATTGCCGTGTGGAGACACGCACGACCGTCCTGATCGTCGACGATCACCCGAGCTTTCGCGCCTGCGCACGGGCGATCCTCGAGGCGGACGGCTTCTCGGTGATCGGCGAGGCGGAGGACGGCCAGAGCGCCCTCTCGGCGCTCGACTCCCTCACTCCGGATGTCGTCCTGCTCGACGTCCAGCTCCCCGACATGGACGGATTCGCGGTGCTCGAGCACCTCCCCACCGGCGCGCCGCCGGTCGTCCTGATCTCGAGCCGCGATGCGTGCGACTACGACGGGATGATCCGCGGGTCGGGGGCGCGCGGCTTCATCTCGAAGGCGGAGCTCTCGGGCTCCGCCATCCGCTCCTTGCTGCGGTGAGCCGCGGACGGCTCGTCGCCGCCGTCATCCTCGGCGCCCTCCTCTACACGGGCGCGATCGTCCTGGTAGCGATCGCCGACCTCGAGAACCCCCGCCTCGCGATCGTCATCGCGGTGCTCGCAGGCCTGAGCTTCACGATCGCGGGCGCCGTCGCCGCCGCGACGCGGCCGGAGAACCGGACAGGAGCGCAGATGCTCGCCGTCGGCCTCCTCTGGTCGCTGGGGGCGCTCCAGCTGACGAGCGGCTCCCTGCCCTTCACCCTCGGGTACGTCCTCGCGGGACTGGCGTTCGTGGCGTTCGCGCACCTGATCCTGGCGTACCCGACCGGCCACCTCCGTCCGGGAGACCGCTGGCTCGTGTGGGGCGTGCTCGTGGTCGTGACGGTGGGGCCGCTGCTCGTGACGCTGTTCGACTCGACCCCGATCCCGACCTGCGACACGTGCCCGAAGAGCGCGTTCGTCGTCGACGACAACACACGGCTCGCCAGCGCCGCCGGGGTGGCCCTCGCGCTCGGTGCGGCCGCGATCGGCGCCGCCTTCATAGTCCGGCTCGTCCGCCGCTACCGCCAGGCGACGCCGCCGCTCCGACGCGTCCTCGGCCCCGTCTACCTCTTTACGCTCGTCTCGCTCGTCACCCTCGTCGCCAGCAGCCTCATCGCGACTGTCAGCGCGTCGGCCGGCTTCGTCGTCGAGCTCGCCGCGCTCGCGTCGCTCGCCCTGATGCCCGTCGCCTTCGTCGCGGGGGTGCTGCGAACGAGGCTCGCCCGCGCGGGGATCGCAGACCTCGCGATCGCGATCGGCAACGGCACGCCGCTCCGCGACGCGCTCGCCGACGCCCTCGGAGACCCGTCCCTCCAGCTGGCTTACTGGTCGCCCGACCGCGAGCGCTGGGTCGACGAGGAGGGCCGGACGCTGAGCGACCCGATCGCGAAGGACGCCCACGCCGCGACCTTCGTCGAGCAGGGCGGCAGGCGCGTCGCGGCGCTGATCCACGACCGCACGCTCACCGACCAGCGGGAGCTCGTCGACGCGGTCGCCGCGACGGTGTCGCTCGCCTTCGAGAAGGAGCGGCTGCAGGCCGAGGTGCGGGCGCAGTACCGCTTCCTCGAGACGATCATCAACACGGTGCCGAGCCTCCTCTCCGTGGTCGACACGCACGGGCGCTTCCGCAACTTCAACCGCGCGGTCGAGATCGCGAGCGGCCTCGAAGACCGAGACCTGATCGACGGTGCGTACTTCTGGGACGTGTTCATTTCGCACGAGGAGCGCGAGGCGATGATCGAGCGCTTCCACGAGGCTGCCCCGAACTTCGTCGCGGCGGAGTACGAGAACACGTTCATCGATGCGACCGGACAGGAGCGCGTGATCGCCTGGCGCACCGCGCCGCTGGTCGACGAGAGCGGCAACGTGGTGCGGATCGTCGCGGGCGGCATCGACATCAGCGACCGGAAGCGGCGCGAGGTCGACCTCCAGCGGCAGCGGGACTTCGCCAACGCCGTCGCCGACACGATCCCGAGCTACATCGTGATCACCGACCGTGAGGGGATCGTCGTCCCGATCGGAGTCAACCGCGCCTTCTGCGACGCCTTCGGGAAGACCGTCGACGAGCTGGCCGGGACGTCGATCCTCGAGCTCGTCGATCCGCGCGACGAGCAGTCCGCGCGGCTCGCGATCGCCGGCGCCGCGAACGGCGTGCCCCAGGCCGAGCGGGAGAACACCTGGATCGGGCGCGGCGGCAGGGAGCTGACCGTCGCGTGGACCGCGACGCCGATCCTCGACCAGAGCGGCGCGGCCCGTGTCCTCGTCTCCGGGATGGACGTCAGCGAGCGCAAGCGGCAGGAGGAGGAGGTCCGTGCGTCCCGCAGCCGGATCGTCGCGGCCACCGACGCCGCGCGGCGCCGCCTCGAGCGGAACCTGCACGACGGCGCGCAGCAGCGTCTCGCGGCGTTGTCGCTGTCGCTCCGCCTCGCCGAGTCTCGGCTGCCGAACGATCCCGCCGACGCCGCCGAGCTGCTCAAGACCGCGCGGGACGAGCTCGCCCGGGCGCTCGCCGAGCTCCGCGAGCTCGCGCGCGGTCTCCATCCGAACGTCCTCACCGACCGCGGCCTCGGGCCCGCGCTCGAGTCGCTCGTCCTGCGGTCGCCGTTCCCCGTCGACGTGGAGGTGCCGGACGACCGGCTGGCGCCCGCG
>Ga0075428_100001829_pt1 | contig 22768 bp, 21 predicted proteins | sample RhiMetdeltSRZDD2_FD_75291 | JGI IMG/M metagenome (GOLD analysis project Ga0075428, IMG submission 75291) | Populus rhizosphere microbial communities from Tennessee, USA - Rhizosphere MetaG P. deltoides SRZDD2 | ecosystem: Host-associated > Plants > Roots > Rhizosphere > Soil | place: USA... | reverse complement strand
TCGAGATTGTTGCCGCCGTGGTTGGACACCGAGATCGCCGAAACACCCGCGTCCACAGCATGTTTCGCGTCATCGACGCGCATCACGCCCTTCAGCATGAACGGCCCGCCCCACAGCTCACGCAGCCAGGCGATGTCCTCCCAGGTCGGCGGCGGGGTGGCCATCCATTCACCGTAGGCGGCAAAGAACGGCGGCCCGGGCTCTCCGCGCGGTGCCTGGTTGGGTACCCGCAGGTCCGGTGGCCGCATGGTCTTGGCCCAATCCAGGAACCAGCGCGGACGGGTCAGCCCCTCCGGCAGCATCCGCACCGTGGTCCGCAGGTTCATCTCCTCCGGGATCTTGGGGCTGCCCCAGTCCCGGCCATGCGAGAAGCTCCAGTCGGTCGTCACGATCAGGCCGACGGCGCCCGCTTCCCGGGCGCGTTCCACCCGCGCCGCGATCGCGTCGCGGCCGCCGAGCCAGTACACCTGGAAGAACAACTTGGGGTTGGCGGCGATGACCTCTTCGATCGGCTTGCTGGCGAACGATGACAGACCCATCGCCGTTCCGCGCGCGGCTGCGGCGCGGGCCACGGCGACCTCACCATCGGGATGGACCGCCTGGACTCCTGTCGGCGAGATCATCACTGGAAGCGAAATATCTTGTCCCATCACGGTTGTCGACAGATCACGCTTCTCCAGCGCGCCTATGACGTGGGGCGCGAAGCCGAGCTCGGCGAAGGCGTCGACGTTGTCGGCGACCGTGACGCCTCTCTCACTTGCGCCCAGCAGCGCGCTGTACACCGACTTCGGTAGCCGCTTCTTGGCCGCCTGCTGGCAGAACGCCACCGTCTCGAACCATTGGTCGCGTGCCATGACTTACACCGGGCTTTCGTTACAGAGTCGGACCGGGGGTTTGGTGAGCAGCTTCAGCATCACGGGCCCACGGCGGGAGTGGTCGACGCTTGGCTTGGGTTTGACTCGTTCTCGAGCGAGCGCGGGAGCGCCATAACCCTCAACGCATTCCGGGTCCGGCCCGTCGAGCGGCAGACCGGTGAAGAACTTGGCGGCCATGCAGCCGCCACGGCAGCTGTCGTAGTGCCCGCAGCTGCTGCACGCACCGGCCGACTGCGGTTCGCGCAGCTCCCTAAACAGCGGCGCGTTCTTCCAGACGTTGTCAAAACCGCTGTCCGACAGGATGTTTCCCGCCAGAAACCGGTCATGGATGGCGAACGGGCAAGCGTATACGTCACCTACCGGGTCGATGAGGCACACGACGCGGCCGGCGCCGCACAGGTTCAGTCCAGCGAGTGCGCCGGGCTCGCCCAGGCCCGACAGATGAAAGAAGGAGTCACCGGTGAGCACGCGGTCGCCCTTGGCCACCAACCAGTCGTAAAGCTGCACCTGCTGCTCGGCGGTCGGATGAAGTTCGTCCCACACGTCGGCACCGCGACCGGACGGACGCAACCGGGTGATCCGTAGCATCGCGCCGTAGCGCGCTGCCAGAGCGCCGAATTCGTCTAGCTGGTCCACGTTGTGCCGAGTCACCACGACGGAGATCTTGGCGTCGGAGAAGCCGGCTTCGGCCAGATTCTCCAACGCACGAATCGCCATCGCGAACGAACCTTGGCCGCGCACAGCGTCATTGACCTCAGCCGTCGCACCGTCAAGGGAGATCTGCACGTCGACGTAATCGCTTGCGGCCAGCCGCTCCGCCACCTCGCGCGTGATGCGTACCCCGTTGGTGGAGAACTTCACGCCGACGTGATGAGCGGTGGCGTAGTCCACAAGTTCCCAAAAATCCGGGCGCACAGTGGGTTCGCCGCCGCCGATGTTGACGTAGAACACCTGCATGCGCTCGAGCTCGTCGATGATGTCCTTGCACTGCTGGGTCGTCAGCTCGCGCGGATCGCGTTTACCCGACGATGACAGGCAGTGCACACAAGCCAGGTTGCAGGCGTAGGTGAGTTCCCAGGTCAGGCAGATCGGCGCGTCGAGCCCACGCTCGAACTGCTCGACGAGGCGGGGAACCGGTGCTACAGACGTCATGCTTCTCCCGTTACGAGCATCTTGGACTGGGCCAGCACGCCGAGCGCGTGCAGATAGGGCGCCTGCTGCGCGTCGTCGATTCCGGCGGCGCGGCATGCCGAGCGGGCGTCGGGGTGGTCGCTCAGCGAGTTGACCACCTCAACGATCGTCCGGTTCTTCAGGAACGTCAGCTTGCGCGTGCCGAAGTGGTACAGCAGCGCACCGAACGGCTCGGGCCGCACCGCCACCTGGTGATGCAGCCGCCAGCGCAGGTCCGGATCGAACGCCGCCGCAGGCGCCGACACGATCAGTAGACCCCGCACATCCCGTCGATCGACACCTCTTCGACCAGGGTCTCGGTGACGAGTGCTTCGCCTGATGTCGCCGCCGTTGCGGCTCCGGCCTCGGTCCCTACCTCTTGGTTAGGCTCCATGAACAGCACCTTTCGTCGCGTTGGGTCTCGACAATGTGACCGAGGTCGCAATAATATGGCATCGAGTGCCGAAATGGAAGGGTGGGGTCTATGCGGCCGGTTTCCCAGCACCGGGTGGGCCGACGGCGCTCCACGACGTGGGACCACATTTCCAACGTGGCCATCGACCTGTTCGCCGCTCACGGGTTCGACGAGGTCAGCGTCGACGACGTCGCCGAGGCATCGGGCATCGCACGCCGCACCCTGTTTCGCTATTACGCCTCCAAGAACGCGCTGCCGTGGGGCGACTTCGACGCGCACCTGGACCACATGCGCGACCTACTCAACCATTCGGAACCCGACGTCCCGATTCGGGCCGCGCTGCGCGCAGCGCTGTTGGCGTTCAATACCTTTGACGAAACGGAAACCGCCCGGCACCGGCAGCGGATGCGGGTCATCCTGGAGACCGCTGCGCTGCAAGCGTATTCGATGACGATGTACGCGGGCTGGCGAGCGGTCGTCGCCGAATTCGTCGCAAAGCGGCTGGGCACCAAGGCCGAAGATCTGGTGCCGCAGACCGTGGCGTGGACGATGCTCGGGGCGGCGTTGTCGGCCTACGAGCATTGGCTCGCCGATGAGTCGGTGCCGCTCATGCAGGCGTTGGGCGATGCGTTCGACACGGTCAGTGGCGGGCTGTCGGCGCTGGACACCAAGGCCTCGCGAAAAAATTCGCAATAGGGGCGTCGGAGTTTGGCCTCCGACGGCGACGATAAGGGTGTGAGCGCCGAACCGGATGGCAACGAGGGTCCGCGGGCCCTGCTGGCGCTGTACGACGATGCGCTGCCGGTTGTGTACGGGTATTTCGTCAGGCGCTGCGCCGACCGCGGAACGGCCGAGGACCTGACGTCGGAAACCTTTCTGGCGGCGATGGACGCCGCTCGCAAGGACTCACCGCCGCCGATGACCGTGCCGTGGCTGCTCGGGGTGGCGCGCCACAAGCTAGCCGACCACTACCGGCGTCGGCATGACCGGTTCAGCATCCCAGTGGCCGAACTGCCCGAGCCGGTCGACCCGGCGGACAATTGGGACGCCGCGCTGGACCGCATCGTCGCCGAGGGCGTGCTTGCCAGACTGCCCGAACAGCACCGCACGGTCTTGGCGCTGCGCTACATGGATGACTGCTCGGTGCCCGAGTGCGCGGAGCTGATCGGGCGCACCGTGCACGCCACCGAGGCGCTGCTGGTGCGCGCCCGCCGCGCCTTCAGATCTCACTACCCGGAGCGGGAAGGAGGGAAGTCATGAACAACAGCCACGATCCGCTGTCCGTGCTGCATGGCGACGAGCTTCCGGTCCAGCCCGATCCGGGGTTCGCGGCCCGCCTGCGCACGCGCCTGGAATCCGCAGTGTCTCTTCCCAATCGAACGCAAGGAGTTGTCATGACTGGCACCGATACCGCCATCGCCGAACTCAACGAGCCTGCCGCTTCGGTTGCGTCGGCTCCCCCGCGCCCCGCCGCGCTGCCATACCTGGCCGTGGCGAACGCGCGCGAGGCCATTGCCTGGTACGTCGACACCTTCGGCGCTTCGGTGGTCGGGGCACCGTTCGAGATGGACGACGGCCGTATCGGTCACGCCGAGCTGGCGATCGGGGGCGGCGTGCTCTACCTCGCTGATGAGTACCCGGAGCTCGGACTGAAAGCGCCTGACCCGCAGGCGACTTCGGTGAGCCTGATGCTGCACGTCGCCGATACCGACGCGACGCTCGAACGTGCCCGCGACCGCGGTGCGCACGTACAGCTGGAGCCGTACGAGAACTACGGGGCGCGCAATGCCACGATCGTCGACCCGTTCGGGCATCGCTGGATGCTCAGCGGACCGGCGACTGGAGCCGCGACGCCGATCCAACATGGCGACGTCGGCTACGTCTCGGTGTGGACGCCCGACGCCGAGCGCGCCGCTGCGTTCTATGGCCATATCCTCGGGTGGACCTACGACCCGTCGACCCATCAGGTCACCAACACCACCCAACACATCGGGATCTTCAGCGTCGACAGTCGCCAGGGCATGCTCTGCTGCTACGCCGTCGCCGACCTGCAGGGCGCCCGGCAGTCGATCCTTGATGGCGGCGGCGCAGTCGGCGAACCACAGCAGTTCGACTTCGGCACCGTGCTGGACGCGACCGACCCTGCAGGTATGGTGTTCGCGGTCTTCCAGCCGGCAGCAGGCGAGCCACGCCCGGCCCTCAACGGCAGTGGGCCAGGCGAACTTTCGTACATCACCTACGAGGTCACCGACTCGACCGCCTTCAAGGCGTTCTACAGCCGCGTGCTGTTCTGGACGTTCGAGCCCGGGCGCATCGACGACGGCTGGGGCGTTCAGCAGACCCATCCGATGGCAGGTGTCGCGGGCGGCAGCACCGCGCATGTGACCGTGCCGATGTGGACAGTCGAAGACGTCGACGCCGCGGTAGCCCGGGTGCGCGAGGCCGGCGGCAGGGTCATCGAGGAGCCGTCGCAGCAGGCCTACGGGAAGATGGCGCAGTGCACCGACGACCAGGGCACCCGCTTCTACCTCGGCGAGTTCTGATCGCTCAGCCGAGGACGTCGGCGATCGGGGCGCCCGCGGCGATCTTGTTGCGGACCTTCATCACCTTGCCCGGCATGCCGCCGCCGACCACCCCGGCGACCACGCCGTCGCGCTCGTAGAACGCGAGGAACTTGCGGCCGTCGTCCTCGACGACATGCACGGTGTCGGTGGCTTCCGGTTCACCGAGGCATTGGATCTTGACGTCGTACTGGTCGCTCCAGAAGTACGGCACCGTAACGGTGGCCGGGACATCCTTGCCGAGCATCGCCGGCACCATCGCGCGGGCCTGGTCGGCGACGTTGCTCCAATGCTCAACGCGCACTTGGTGTCCCGCGGTATGGCGCCACGATGCGACATCGCCGATCGCCCACACGTGCGGCGCGCTGGCACGGCCATGCGTGTCGCACACCACGCCGTTGTCGACCTCGATGCCGGTGCCCTCCAGCCAGGCCGTCGCGGGATGCGAACCGATGCCGACGACGACGAGATCCGCGTCGAGCTCGGCGCCGTCGCTCAGCTTGACCTTCTCCACCTTGTCGGCTCCGAGGACCTCGGCAACTCCGACGCCGCACCGTACGTCGACGCCTTCGGCGCGGTGCAGCCGCGCCACCAGCTCGCCGATCTGTTCACCGAGCACCGACGCGAGCGGCGCCGGCTGCGGCTCCACCAGAACCACATCGACGCCCAGGCCGCGCAGGCTGGCCGCGACCTCGCAGCCGATGAACCCGGCGCCGACGACGACGGCGTTGCGGGCCGAACCCGCCTCGCCGCGCAGCTTGAGGCTTTCGTCGAACGACCGCAGCACGTGGATGCCCGGCAAGTCCGGGAACGACGGGATTCGCTTGGGCACCAAGCCGGTTGCGATGATCAGCTCGTCGTAGGCAATCGAGCTGCCGTCGGCCAGCGTCACCGTCTGGGCGGCGGCATCGACAGAACGCGCCGCCTTGCCCAACAGCACCGTGATGTTGTGCTCGTCGTAGAACTCGGCGGGCTTGAGGGTGACGTCGTCGGTCTCGGCGCGCAGCACTTCCTTGGACAGCGGCGGCCGGTCGTAGGGCAGATGCTCCTCGTCGCTGACGATGGTGATCGGACCGGTGTACTCGGATCGCCGCAGCTGTTCAGCGGTGCGCGCGGCCGCCAGCCCGCCCCCGACGATGACGATGCCCCCAGATGTTCTCACGTGGGGTTTTCTACACGATGCCGTCCGCCATATGGACGCCACCCTGCGGTTAGCCGCTCAGCCCCGCATCCGATCGATGATGTTCGTCAACACCACGATGCTTTCGCTGCGCTCGACGTCCGCGGCGGAGCGGATCCGCTCGAGCGCCTCCTCCAGGTGGCGCATGTCGCGGGCCAGCACGTGCAGCATCGCGTCGGCGGTGCCGGTGACGGTGGCGGCGCTGACGACCTCCGGGATGTCGATCCACGCCTTTCGCAGCTCGTCGGGGGCGATCGTGCCGTGGCGGAAGACCTGTACGTAGGCCTCGGTGTTCCAGCCCAGTGCATTGCGGTCGACGACGGTGGTGAAGCTGCGGATCACGCCGTTGTCGAGCATGCGGTCCACCCGCCGCTTAACGGCAGGTGCGGATAGGTTTACTCGCTGCCCGATCTCGGCGTATGTCGCCCTGGCATCCTCCGCCAGCTCGGCCAAAATGCGTTCGTCGGTTTGGTCCAGACGCTCCATGATCACCTCCACGCAACAAACTGCCGTATTTTTCAGTCTGACACAATAGATCGCTGGTCGACACGCAACGAACGGCGATTGCTTGCAAATTCTTCAGCTTATACCGTCTAATCATGACGATTTCAGATGTCGCCGCCCTTGCGGCCCCGGTGTCCGATGTCGCCGCAATGAAGCAGCGAATTCCCTCCGTCCGTCATTACGCGATGACGGCCCCGACCTTCTTCGCCGTCGAGTACGCCATCAACCCGTGGATGGACACCTCGACGGCCGTCGACACCCACGTCGCGATGAATCAGTGGGAGACCCTGCGCCAGACATATAAGGAACTGGGGCACACCGTGGAGTTGGTCGAGCCCGTCGCCGGGCTGCCCGACATGGTGTACGCCGCCAACGGCGGGCTGCTGGTGAACGGCAGGGCCGTGGTCGCCCGGTTCGCCTATCCGCAGCGCGCAGGCGAATCCGCCGCGTACGCCGAATGGATGGCGCGCCACGGCTTCGAGCCTGCCGAGACCCGCCACGTCAACGAGGGCCAGGGCGATCTCTTGGTCGTCGGCTCAATCGTGCTGGCCGGCTATGGATTCCGCACCGAGCGTGCGGCCCACACCGAGATCGCCGCGCACGTGCGGATGCCGGTGGTCAGCCTCGAGCTGGTCGATCCGCGGTTCTACCATCTCGACACCGCGCTCGCGGTGCTCGACGACACCACCATCGCGTACTACCCGCCGGCGTTCAGCGACGACGCACGCACGACGCTGCTGGAGCTGTTTCCCGACGCGATCGAGGTCGCCGAAGCGGACGCAGATGTGCTCGGCCTCAACGTGGTTTCCGACGGCCTGAGCGTGGTGATGCCCGCGGCCGCCACCGGCTTTGCCGAGCAATTGCGGGACGCCGGCTTCCGGCCGATTGGTGTCGATCTGTCCGAGCTGCTCAAGGGTGGCGGATCCGTCAAATGCTGCACGCTGGAGGTACATCCGTGACGATCCTTGACTCTATGACCGGTACCGACGAAGCGATCGCCCTCGACGGCCGCTATGTCGCGCATAATTACTCGCCGCTGCCGGTGGTGGCGGCCAGCGCCGAAGGCGCGTGGATCACCGACGTGGAAGGCCGCCGCTATCTGGACTGCCTGGCCGCCTACTCGGCGGTCAACTTCGGACACCGCAACCCCGAAATCCTCGCGACGGCGCACGCGCAGCTCGACACCATGACGTTGGTGAGCCGCGCCTTCCACTCCGACCGTCTCGGACCATTCTGCGAGGCTCTCGCGGAGCTCTGCGGCAAGGACATGGTGCTGCCCATGAACAGCGGCGCCGAGGCCGTCGAGAGCGGTATCAAGGTGGCCCGCAAATGGGGCCACGACGTCAAGGGCGTTCCCGCCGACAAGGGCACCATCGTGGTGGCGCACAACAACTTCCACGGCCGCACCACGACGATCATCAGCTTTTCCGACGACGAGCTGGCCCGCCGCGGCTTCGGCCCCTACACACCCGGCTTCCTGGCGGTGCCGTTCGGTGACGCCGACGCGATCGCCAATGCCATCGACGACGACACCGTCGCGGTGCTGATCGAGCCCATCCAGGGCGAAGCAGGCATCATCGTGCCGCCCGACGACTACCTAATGCGGGTGCGCGCGCTGTGCACCGAGCGCAACGTGCTGATGATCGCCGACGAGATCCAGTCGGGCCTGGCCCGGACCGGACGCACCTTCGCCTGTGAACACTGGGGCGTCGTGCCCGACATCTACCTACTCGGCAAAGCCCTTGGCGGCGGCGTTGTTCCGCTGTCGGCGGTGGTGGCCGACCGGGACATACTCGGCGTGCTGCACCCCGGCGAACACGGCTCGACCTTCGGCGGGAACCCGCTTGCCGCAGCCATCGGCACCACGGTGGTAAGCATGCTGCAGCGTGGCGAATTCCAAGCGCGCTCAACCGAACTGGGCAAACGCCTGCACGCGCGGTTGCGCGCGCTGATCGGGCACGGCGTGCTCGCTGTACGCGGCATGGGGCTGTGGGCCGGTGTCGACATCGACCCATCCATCGCCACCGGCAAACAGATCAGTATGAAGCTGGCCGAACGCGGCGTCCTAGTTAAGGACACGCAAGGCTCCACGCTGCGCTTCGCTCCTCCGCTGGTCATCACCGCCGAGGAGATCGACTGGGCGATTGACCAATTCGCCGACGTTTTGGCCGATACGGGCTCACACTTATCCGGTAGTTCAATCTAAGCCCCGCAGGAGGCACCATGACCGCTCCAGCACAAAGCCTCTCCGAGCAATTGTGGCGTCGCCGGCCCGTTGCGGGCGCGCCGGTCGCACACGGTGCTTCTGATCACCTCAAGAGAAGTATCGGCACATTCCAGCTGACACTGTTCGGTGTCGGCGCGACCGTCGGCACCGGCATCTTCTTCGTGCTCTCGGCGGCAGTACCGGAGGCGGGCCCGGCGGTGCTTGTCTCGTTTGTCCTCGCCGCCATCGCGGCCGGCCTCTCCGCGATCTGCTACGCGGAGATGGCATCTTCGGTACCGGTGTCGGGCTCGACATACTCGTACGCCTACACGACGATGGGCGAGTTCGTCGCGATGGGTGTGGCAGCCTGTCTGCTGCTTGAGTACGGCGTGTCTATCTCCGCAGTCGCGGTCGGGTGGAGCGGTTACCTGAACAAGTTGTTGGACAACCTGTTTGGTTGGCAACTCCCGCAGTCACTGACGGCGGCCCCCTGGGATGAAACGCCGGGCATCGTCAACCTGCCCGCTGTCTTGCTGATCGTGATGTGCATGCTGCTGCTGATCCGCGGTGCCAGCGAGTCGGCTTTGGTCAACACCATCATGGTGCTGATCAAGCTCGGCGTGCTGGGGATGTTCATCATCATCGCGCTCACTGCATTCAACGCCGATCACTTCCACGGCTTCTGGGACAAAGGCATGGCGGGCATCACCACCGCCGCGAGCATGATCTTCTTCTCGTTCATCGGCCTCGACGCGGTATCGACAGCCGGTGACGAGGTGAAGGATCCGCAGAAGACCATGCCCCGCGCGATCATTGCTGCACTGATCGTGGTCACCAGCTTCTACATCCTGGTCGCCTTCGCCGGACTCGGCACGCAGGACGCCGCCGAGTTCGGGTCGGAGGAACAGTCCGAAGCGGGACTGTCGGTGATCCTGGAGAACATCACCGGCGGAACGTGGGCCAGCACGCTTCTGGCCGCGGGAGCGGTGATCTCGATCTTCTCGGTGACCCTGGTCGTGATGTACGGCCAGACCCGCATCCTGTTCGCGATGGGCCGCGACGGACTGCTTCCGTCGATGTTCGCAAAGGTCAACCCGCGCAGCATGACTCCGGTCGGCAACACCATCATCGTCGCGGTCGCGACGGGGATCCTTGCCGGTTTCATTCCGCTGAACTGGCTGCTGGATGCCGTGTCGATCGGCACGCTGGTCGCCTTCATCACGGTGTCGGTGGGCGTCATCATCCTGCGAGTCCGCGAGCCCAACCTCGAGCGCCCATTCAAGGTGCCGGGTTACCCCGTGACACCCGTCCTCTCCGTCCTCGCGTGCGCGGCGGTGCTGTATGGCCTGCGCTGGCAGACATGGCTGGTGTTCGGGGCCTGTGTCGGCCTCGTGCTGCTGTTCTACTTGTTCTGGGGTCGCCGCCACAGCGCGCTCAATGCCGGCGGCGCCGACGGCTATATCCCGACTGCGGTTCCCGGTGACGACGATGTCATGTTCGTCGAAGAGCCGTCAGATCACCATTTCGTCACCCCGCATAAGGATGAGCCGTGACCGTCGCCGTCGGCTACCTGGCCGGCAAGGGCGGCCGGTCGCCGCTGTATCTGGCGGTCGAGGCGGCCAAGACGCTCAAAACGTCGTTGACGGTGGTCACCGTCGTGCCGCGGCCGTGGATGACGCCGTCGCTGGGCCGGATCGACGCCGAATATGCCCAGTACGCTGAGCAATTGGCGGCGAACTCGGCCCGGGAAGCGCAGGGGTGCATCGACTCGATCGGTCAGGGGCTCGACGTCAAGTACCACAAGGTCGCCCACCGCTCGACAACCGGTGGCTTGTTGGAGGCGGTCTCCGAACTCGAACCCGAGGTGCTCGTCTTGGGCTCCGCGTCCGACGGCAAGCTCGGCCAGGTGGTGGTCGGATCGACCGCCGACCGGCTGTTGCACTCCTCGCCGGTTCCTATGGCGATCAGCCCACGCGGCTATCGCGGTTCGAAAGCGGGTGGACTGACGCGGATCACAGCCGCCTACCCCGGCACTCCGGAGGCGCTTCATGTCGTCGAACGGGTTGCGGCGCTTGCGGAGCGGCTCAGCGTCCCCATGCGGGTCGTCACGTTCGCCGTTCGCGGCCGCACGATGTACCCGCCCGAAGTCGGGCTGAGCACGGAGGACTCGATCCTGGACCAGTTGGCAGCGCATGCGCGAGAAACGCTGGCGCAGTTGAAGACCGACGGCGTCATCGGCAAAGACGTGGAGCTGCAGGTCGTCACGGGTAATGGCTGGGACGAGGCACTGGATGAAGCCGACTGGCAGGAGGGCGACCTGCTGGCCATCGGCACATCGCCTGTGGGCGGAATCGCGCGCGTGTTCCTCGGCTCGCGCGGATCAAAGATCTTGCGGCATAGCCCGGTTCCAGTCCTGGTGCTGCCCGGCTAGCTAGTACTTAGCGGTGCCGCGGTCGACGGCGATCTGACTGCCCGAGATCGTCGCCGACCCGTCACCGGCCAACCAGGCCACGACGTCCGAAACCTCTTCGGCCGTCATGAATTCCTGCAGGCCCTTCTTGCCAACGTGGTTGACGGGGCGGTACGGCATCGGCGAAAAGCTGTGCAGATACTGCGGATACTTGGCGAAGACGGCCATCATCGCTTCCTTCTCCACCATCGGCGTATCGATCGAGTACGGGTGAATCGAGTTGACCCGAATCCCGAACTCACCCACCTCGATCGCCAACGCGTTGGTGATGGCGACCAGCCCGTGCTTGGACGCCGAGTAGTGCCCGTTGCCGGGCGTGGCCTTCGTTCCTGCCGATGAACTGACGATGATGATCGACCCGCCATTTCCTGCTTCGATCATCGCGGGCACTGCAGCGCGGATGGTCCGCCACGTCCCGTTCAAGTTGACGTCGATGACGGTGTCCCACTGCTCTTCGGACATCTCGAACATCCGGCCCCAGCTCAGCACCCCGGCGTTGGCCACGACAATGTCCAGCCGGCCGAACTGCTCGACGCCGTCGGCCACCACTTGTTGCAGCGCCGGCAGGTCGCGGATGTCGACCTCGCGGGCCAGCACCTTGCGGCCGGTGGCTTCCACCGCAGCAACCGTCTCGGCCAACTCCTCAGAGGTGCCCAGCGGGTAGGTGATGGTCTCCGAGATCGGGCCGCAGATATCGATCGCGATGATGTCGGCGCCCTCGCTGGCCAGCCGGATCGCGTGCGCCCGCCCTTGGCCGCGCGCGGCCCCGGTTATGAACGCCACTCGTCCTTCCAGTGGTCCGCCGGTTGCCGTCACCGCTGCTCCTTTCGTGAGCCTGCGAACCAGGCTAACAGCAGAACTGAAACGTGTTCTAGTCGCCGTGCCTCTCAGTAGACGGAGTCGCGGGCCAGCGGACAGGTCATGCAGTGGCCTCCGCCGCGACCACGGCCGAGCTCGGCGCCGACGATGGTGATCACTTCGATGCCGGCACGGCGCAGCAGTGTGTTGGTGTGGGTGTTGCGGTCGTAGGCGAACACCACTCCGGGTTCGACGGCGACGAGGTTGTTGCCGCTGTCCCACTGCTGGCGCTCAGAGTCGTAGGCGGTGCCGCCCGTTTCGACCACCCGCAGCTTGCCCAGTCCGAGACCGGCAGCCACCACTTCGACGAACGGCTTGTCGGCCTCGACGACCTCCACCCCGACGTCGTTGTCACTGGGATGCAGCGTGAAGGTCTGCATGGCGTCGACGATGTCGGGATAGATGGTGACCACGTCGCGGTCGGCGAAGGTGAAGATGGTGTCGAGGTGCATCGCCGCCCGCAGTTTGGGCATGCCCGCGACGATCACCTGGGTCGCAGCCTCCTCGGCAAACAGCCTGGACGCCACCTGGGTGATAGCCTGCCGCGACGTGCGTTCGCTCATCCCGATGATCACGACGCCATTGCCGGGCACCAAGACGTCGCCGCCCTCGAAAGTCGCCATCCCCCACTGTTCCTCGGGATCGCCCCACCACACCGTGGAGCCAACGAAGTCGGGATGGAACTCGTAGATCGCCTTCATCAGCAGTGTCTCGTCGTGTCGCGCCGGCCAGAACAACGGGTTCAGCGTCACCCCGCCATAGACCCAGCAGGTGGTGTCGCGGGTGTACAGCGTATTCGGCAGCGGCGGCATCAAATACTCTGTGACGCCAGTACTTTCGCGTGCCAGCGCCCGGTAGCCCGACTGCAGTTCCTTGGGCAGGTCGCGCGTCGACATGCCGCCGATCAGCAACTCGGCGAGCCGGCGCGGTTGCAACGAGTCGAGGTAGCCGCGGGTGTCGTCGACAAGGCCGAGGCCCACCTCGTTCGGGACGATCTTGCGGTCCAGCAGCCAGGCCTTTGCGGCCGGATCTTTCATCGTCTCGGTGAGCACGTCGTGCAGTTCGACCACCTCGACATCGCGGTCTCGCATCTTGTCGATGAAGTCGAAGTGGTCACGACGGGCGTTCTGCACCCAGAGCACGTCGTCGAACAACAGGTCGTCGCAATTGGTCGGCGTGAGCCGCTCATGCGCCAGTCCGGGCGAGCAGACCAACACCTTGCGCAGCTTCCCGACTTCAGAGTGCACGCCGTAATTGGTGGACGGGTTGGTCATCGTCGGCTCCTTTCGCCCAGTGGCGGCTAGATTTCGATGGCTCCAGTTGCCAGCGATACCACACCGGCGACGGCACCGAGGACAATCACGCCGAACAGCACCGCCTCCGCCGGTTTGAACACGCGAAGGCCGCGTTCGCGGCGCGCCTTGAAGTAGAGCGCGGCGGCCGGCGCGTACAAGATGCAGGACAGGAGAAGCTTGCCGACACCCGCGGCGTAGATCAGGAACAAGGTGTACACCGTCGCCACCGCGGCGATGACCATGTCTGGAACAAGCGATTTGCCGTCGCCGTACGTCTCGCGAGTGGCGGTCAACTTCAACGCATAGGCCGCCGCGAGGAGATAGGGAATCAGGGACAGCGCGGCGGTCAGGTCCAGCATGAAGTCGAGCGCGTCCGCGGCGAAGAGCAGCGCGATAAGCAGCAGTGAAATCAGGCCGGCGGCCATGATCAACGCGGTGACGGGCGCGCCATGGCTGTTGGTTCGGGCCAGGAAGCGCGGCATGTCGTCGGTTTTGGCGGGGATGTAGAGGATCTCGGCGGCCATCAGGGTCCAAGCCAGATAGGCGCCGAGCACGGACACGATCACACCGATGCGGATGAAGATCGATCCCCAATGCCCGACAACGGATTCAAGCACCGCCGCCATGGATGGCTGGCTGACGCCGGCGAGTTCGCTCTGTGGCATGACGCCGTACGACACGAGGGTCACCAGCGCGAAAACGCTGAGCACGCTGAGGAATCCGATGATGGTGGCTCGTCCGACATCTTCCCGCTTACGTGCCATCCGCGAGTAAACGCTCGCGCCCTCGATGCCCAGGAAGACGAACACGGTGATCAGCATCGTGCCGGTGGCCTGGTCCCAGATCGACGAGAACGAGTAGTCGTCGCCGCCCCAGAAGTTGTCGGCAAACACGTCGGCCTTGAACGCGATGGCAGTGATCACGATAAACATCAGAATCGGCACAACTTTGGCGATCGTGACGATGTAGTTGATGACGGCTGCGTCCTTGACACCACGCAGGACGAGGTAGACGAACAGCCAGACAGCAATCGCGGACACAACCACCGCGAGCACCGTGTCGCCGTCGCCGAATCCCGGCACCACCGCGCTCATCGTCGCCGTAATGAGCACCCAGTACGACGTGTTACCCGCGCAGGCGGATGCCCAGTACCCGATCGCCGAATTGAACCCTACGTAGTCGCCGAAACCGGCCTTGGCATACGCGAAGATCCCCGCGTCCAGATCCGGCTTGCGGGTCGCGAGACGCTGAAAGACGAAGGCCAGCATCAACATACCGGAGCCCGCGATGGTCCACGCGATGATCGCCCCAAGCACGCCGGTCTCGGTGCCGAAGCGGCGCGGCAGCAGGAAGACGCCAGAGCCGATCATCGAGCCGACAACCATCGCGGTCAGTGTTGGGAGGCTGACCTTTTCGGTTACCTTTTCAGGCTGCTCCGTTGCCGTCATGAACCACCGATGCATTCACTCACAGTCGCAAGAAGCCTATGCGACAGCACATCAGCCGCATCGGGGATTCACGAATCCAGCTAGAGGTCAGAGAGGATCTGCTGACGCTTGGCGTTGTACTCGTCGTCAGAGATCACACCGGTAGCGCGCAATGTTTCCAATTCTTGCAGCCGCTGCGCGGTGCTCGGCTCGGGCGTCGCCGCATACGGCGCACCGGGTGCCGCGGCGGGGGCGGCCGCCGGTGCCGCGGCTGCCGGAGCCTGCTGCGCGGCCGCGGCGCGCCTGACCACGGCCTGCACCTGCGCACGGGCCGCCGGGTTGGAGCGTAGATCGATCATGTTGTTCATGCCGATCCCGTTGGCCTTGAGAATCTGCAGGATCTCCATCAGCGGGCCGGCCTGCCCGCTGAGGTCATAGGTCTTGTTGTCCTCAGCGATGGTGAAGTTGGCCGGCATCACGCCTCCCACCAAAGCGCTTCGCTCCCAGTCGATTTGGTACTCATTTGTGGCAGGATCGACTAGCGCGACAAGTTTGCGGTTGGTGATCATGGGCAGCCGCGTGATCGATGCGATGACCCGGTCCTGCGTGGCGAATGGGGTGATGCCGGGGCCGGAGATCTGCAGGTCGAGTTTCACCAGCGGCTGCTCGTTGATACGGGTGCCCGTCTCCTGTATGCCAACCACCTGCGCCAGCGCCAAGACGCCGCTCTGTTCCAGCGCCTGGGTCTTGGCTTCCGACTTTGCGCCGAAGTTCGCCAGCGCCAGCGCGATCAGCACGTCGGCAGCGGTGATGAGAAGGCCGACCCAGAACATCCACTTCAGAATGCCGCTCTGGCCTGTTGCGAAGTAGACCCCCAAAAAGATGGGACCGACAAGGCCGCCACAGACGAGGACCATGATCTGAGACTTGATGTACCGCCCTAACATCTGCCACGCTCCTGTCGTTTGCCCGGTTCGCGTGTCAGATTAGCGCCAAACCGGCGGTTGCGAGACGTATCGTCGTGCGGTGACCGCGACGGACGAACCTGTGCGTCTCCGGTGGACCCTTGCGGCCGTGTCGATGGCGCTGTTCTGCGTGCAAATCGACTACTTCGCCATGAATCTCGCGTTGCCGCGGATGGCATTTGACCTCAACAGCACCGCGGCGGACCTGCAATGGGTGATCAGCGTGTACATGCTGGCGCTGGGCTCATTCATGGTGCCGGCCGGCCGGATCGGCGATATCTTCGGCCGACGACGCGCGCTCTTGGCGGGCATCGTGTTATTCGGCTTGTCCTCGGCGCTGTGTGCGCTGGTGCCATCGGCGACGCTCCTCGTCGCCTTCCGCGCCGTTCAGGGCATAGGCGCGGCGCTGATCTTTCCGGTTTCTGTGAGCGTGCTGACAAACGCCTTTCCGTCTGTGCGCGCCAGTCATGCAATCGGGTTGGCTTACGGCATAGCGGGATTGGGCAACGCGGCAGGCCCATTGATCGGTGGGCTGCTGACTGAGACGGTCGGCTGGCGGTGGATATTCTGGCTGAACGTTCCGCTGACACTGATCGCGCTTGCCATCGGGGCGTGGAGCATCACCGAATCCTTCGACGAGACGGTGCCGCGTCGGATCGACGTCACCGGCTTGGCCCTCATCACCGTCGGAATTGGCTTGTTCACGTTGACATTTGATCGAGCACCGTCCTGGGGTTGGCTGTCGGCGCCGACGGTCATCGCGTTCGTGTGCTCTCTGGCGGCACTCGCTTTTTTCGTGGTAGCGGAGAACCGGGTGCGCTGGCCGTTGGTGGATCTGTCGCTAATGCGAAACCCCAGATTCACGATCCTGGTCATCGCGGGCACCATTGCCAACATCGCCTACGGCGTGACGATCTTCCTGTCGACGATGTATCTGCAACAGGTGCGCGGCCTCGACCCGTTGACCGCCGGCCTGGTATTCCTCGGACCGTCGGCGGGTGCCGCACTTGGCGGCGTGCTGGCAGGCCGGCTCGCGGCCAGTCGCCCGCCAGTGCTCGTGATGGGTCTGACAAGTGTCGCGGCCGCGATGTCGTTGGCGGCGCTCGCGTCATCGCACACCTGGGTCGTCTACCTGCCGGCACTCACCGCGTGTGGATTAACGCTGGGATTGGTGTACGCGTTCACGACGGTCGCGACTCAGGCGGTCGTGCGCACCGAACGGGCGGGCGAGGCTGCGGGCGTCACGCTGACCGCGTTGGTCACGCTTGCCGGCGTCGGCGTCGCCGTGTCCGCAACGGTGCTGGAGATGCTTCAGCGCGCCGGAATGTCGACTGCCGGTGCGGTCGACACCATCGTCGCGGTGCTGGCGGCGCTACTGCTGCCCGCCGGTGTAGTGGTGCTGTTGATCGCGCGGGCGGCTACTGAGTCGGCGCAGTCGCGCTGAGCGGGGTGACTTCGTGGACCTCGGGCGACGCAGGCGCCGGTCCGAGTAGGAAGTGCAGTGGCGCGGTCCAGGCCAATCCCGGGGTTCTCGCGTAACTGGTGTGGACGACCACGCGCCGCGCGTACGCCCCTGTGGAGTCGTCGGCGTCCTCGTCGTAGTCGCAGACGGCATCATTGAGATCGCACACGCTGATCGTCCGAGCGCCCATGGCGGGCGACAGCGGAGCGGGCGCGTGGGCCAGGATCGGCCAGTCCTGCGCGACACCCTTTCCGCGCTCCGGGATGCCATTGGCCGTGCCGAAGTTGAGGGTCGGGTCTGCGGGCAGCCGATCGCCGTCGGCGACCAGCAGCGCGGCGGCCAGATTCGGGCTTGCTTCGAGTGCAGCGAGGTTGCGGTGCACCACCATGGCGCCCTGAGAGTAGCCGGCCAGCACGACCTTTGAGGTCGGGCACTGCTGCACGAACGCCTCGTACTGCCTGCCAAGCGCGGCTGCGCCGGTGTCGACGCTGCCCATGAAGCCGAGCCACTCGCCGATTCCGCCATCCTCACCGGGCGCTTCCACGGCGGGGTACTCGACCGCCTCGGCCGTCATCGTGCGGCCGTCCTTCTGCGCCTCGGCGGAAAGCTCCTGCAGAGACTGGTAGACCACGCGGCCCATTCCGCCGTTCTGAGTCACCTCTGCGGGCGTGCGCTCGCCCGAGCCTGCGGCGCCGATCCAATGGACGTCCGGGCAGCCGGGGACCGCAGATGCGGTACCGGCCGACAGCCCTGCGAACGCAGCGCCGGCCATCGCGGCGGTGCAGGCGATCGTAGTGATGCGTCGAAACATGAAACCCCAACCCTTCTTCTGCCCCGACCAGGGCATTCGCGATATACATCGCCTCAGCCGTCTCACGTGTTACGCCGGTGAACAGCGGAAACGGCGGTCCAGCGCGGGCCGGGGTTGCCTACTTACATTCGGTCAGCCGCCGCTGCTGCTGGTGCCGCCGCTGCTGCTGCCGTCATTGGTTCCGCCATTGCTGCTGCTGCTGGAGTTGCCGTTGCCGGTCGAGGTGTTTGTGCTCGAGTTGTTATTCGACAAATTGCCAGATCCGACGCCGGAAGCACTGGTGGTCGCGTTGCCGCCGATGGCGGTGCCGCCGGTCGCGCGCCCGCTTGTCGCTTTGCCGGCGTTTGTGGCCGAGCCGCCCGTTGCGTCTCCGCCAGGGGCGGTGTTCGCTTGGGTGCCGGTCGCCACTTGCGTTGCCAGGCCACCCAACGCCACCGGTATCGCCGGACCGCCGAGCGCCGTGCCGAGGCCTCCTATGCCGCCCAGCGCCGGGTTGATGCCGACCGCCGGGTTGACCGCCGCGCCTCCGACTGCCAGCCCGCCGATCGGCACACCTGCTTCGGTGGCCGTACTGAGCGCGGGGCCGCCGATCGCGTTGCCACCAACCGCGGGGCCGGCGTTGGCCACCGTGGCGACGCCGAGGCTGAACAGGTTGATTTGCGCGTTTCCAATAATGCCTGTACCGAAGGCGAGTTGGTTCGTGTTGCCATTTCCATTGGTGCCGATAACAATATTGTTGTCGCTCGCAATTGGAGTGTTATTACCGCTCAACAACCACCAACTGGATTCGTCGGCATAAGCCATTGGTGGGTTCGCTGCCAAGAGTGCCCCGAATCCGACAGTGCTGCCGGCGACGGCGCCGATAGCAATGACGCGATTGAGCTTCACTGGCATCGGCGCTTTGCGTGCCTTGCGATGCTTACTCATTTCTGAAGTCCTTCTTGTGTCGACGTTGTTTGGTTGTCGAATGTGATGCAGTGCGACACTCAGCGACGACACTGCCGGTTACGTTCACCTCATTCGCACCTCCTGTTCACCTCATTCACCGCCTGAACCGCTTGAGCCACCGGAACCGCCGGAATCTCCTGAACCGCCAGAACCGCTTGTCCCGCCCGACCCGCTAGTACCGGTTGTGCCGCCCGTGCCAGTTGTGCCACCCGAACCGCTTGTAACGCTGCCGCTTTCAGGCGCCGACGATCCAGAGGTGTCGGTGAGACTGGCAGTGCCGATTGAACTCGAACTCTGCGAATCGGTAGAGCTCACCGAACTCGAAGTTGGGGTCGTGCTGGTGGTGGCGAGCTGAGTGCCGGACTGGTTAGCACTGAGTTCCTCCGGACGAGGACTCAGCCCGACATCCCCAATACTCACCTGCGTGTTTTCGATGTTGCTGGTACCGACGGCGATTTGGTTCGTGTTGCCGTTACCAGTCGTACCAACCGATATGACGTTTCCTGACCCACCAACTGTGGTTTGGCTGCTATTGCCGTTACCGATCGCTTCGTTCGTGACCGCTGTATTGTTGCTTACGTTCGAGCCGCCAATACTGACTTGCGGATTGGTTATGTTGGAGGTGCCGCCCGCAATTTGAGTTGTATTTCCGTTGCCGGTCATTCCACCACCGAGGAACAAACGTACAACCGCACCTAAGAGACCCCCGCTGGTCACGCTGGTCTGGCTGTAGTTCCCATTGTTCTCCGCGTAGTTTGTGATAGCGGTGTTATTGCCGACGTTGGGACCGAAAAAGCTCGCCTGCGGATTGAAGATGTTGAACGAGAAGAGGCTGATCTGCGTCGAGTTGTTGATGGGACCCGCAGCCGCTCCGCCGAACACGATCTCCGCGTTCAACAGCGAGTTCAGGAACTGCGTGATCGGGTTGTTGAAGATCAAGTTGTTGACGAGTGGGTTGTTGGCGGTGCTGGCCGTGCCGTTGGGAGTGGTCGAGTTGTTACTGACGTTCGCGCCGAGGAGCCCCAGCTGCGGATCGAAGATGTTGCCGTGCAGGACATTGATCCGGGTCTCGTTCGTACCGCCGTTTCCGTCCGGCGAGCGAAACACGATCGACAAGGCGTGGACGGTCGGGGCGGTGACCTCGTAGGCCGCGGCGATACAGACAACCGCGCCACCCGCTGCGATCGTGCGGGTGAGGGCTGACCGCTTGCGCGGCCTCCTGCGCGCGTACCCGAACTGGAAGCCCTAAGTTGCTGACGCTGACGTTAAAACTTTGCTATCTGGTGTGTCAAGCGTCACATTGCGTTGGAAACGAACCTTGACAATCAGCTATGGCGAAGTTCCATGCCCAGATGTCGGGCTTCTGACGATGTGTGTGGCTACCCAAATATGGCATCTGACCTTCGATTATTGGTGGCGAATGACAGCGGGATGATGTTGTTACGGGAGTGACAATTATTGCGTGAGCAAACTAACGTGACAGCAAATTCAGAACCAAGCTTGATCAGAATTCTCGTGCTTCTAGTTAACTCTGACGCACGGCAGATGCGCGCTGCACCTGTCCGCTCATCGCTGAGCGGATCGCGTGCATACACGAAAGCGGCGCCCACCCGAAGGTGAGCGCCGCTTTGCGGTACTAGATCAGATCACTTGATGATCTTGGTAACCCGGCCGGCGCCGACGGTACGGCCGCCCTCGCGAATCGCGAAGCGCAGGCCCTCGTCCATGGCGACGGGCTGGATCAGCTTCACCGAGATGTCGGTGTTGTCACCTGGCATGACCATCTCGGTGCCCTCCGGCAGCGTCACCACACCGGTCACGTCGGTGGTGCGGAAGTAGAACTGCGGACGGTAGTTGTTGAAGAACGGCGTGTGCCGGCCGCCCTCGTCCTTGGACAGGATGTAGACCTGGCCCTCGAACTCGGTGTGCGGCGTGGTGGTGCCGGGCTTCACGACGACCTGACCGCGCTCCACGTCCTCACGCTTGATGCCGCGGAGCAGCAGACCGACGTTGTCGCCGGCCTGGCCCTGGTCGAGCAGCTTGCGGAACATCTCGACGCCGGTGACCGTGGTCTTGGTGGTGTCCGGACGGATGCCGACGATCTCGACTTCCTCGTTCACGTTGACCACGCCGCGCTCCACACGACCGGTGACCACAGTGCCGCGGCCGGTGATCGTGAAGACGTCCTCGACGGGCATCAGGAATGGCTTGTCGGTCTCACGGACCGGGTCAGGGATCGACTCGTCAACAGCCGACATCAGCTCTTCGATGCTCTCGACCCACTTGGCATCGCCCTCGAGCGCCTTCAGCGCCGAGACCCGGATCACCGGGGCGTCCTCGTCGAACTCCTGGGCGGCCAGCAGCTCGCGAACCTCCAGCTCGACGAGCTCGAGCAGCTCCTCGTCGTCGACCGCGTCGGCCTTGTTCAGCGCAACCAGGATGTAGGGCACGCCCACCTGGCGGGCCAGCAGCACGTGCTCACGGGTCTGCGGCATCGGGCCATCGGTCGCGGCGACTACCAAGATCGCACCGTCCATCTGGGCGGCACCGGTGATCATATTCTTGATGTAGTCGGCGTGACCGGGGGCGTCGACGTGCGCGTAGTGACGCTTCTCGGTCTGGTACTCCACGTGGGAGATGTTGATCGTGATGCCGCGCTGACGCTCCTCAGGCGCATTGTCGATCTGGTCGAATGCGCGCGACTCGTTCAACTCCGGGTACTTGTCGTGCAGAACCTTGGTGATTGCTGCGGTCAGCGTCGTCTTGCCGTGGTCAACGTGACCAATGGTCCCGATGTTGACGTGCGGCTTCGTCCGCTCGAACTTCGCCTTCGCCACTGTTGTGTCCTCCTGGACTGTGTTGGTGCTTGTTGTAAAGCAGTGTTGATCTTTGCAGTTGTTCGTCCCCGCAAAGCAACCGGGGCTATTGCCCGGTTGCCTTAGCGATGATCTCCTTCGACACGTTCGCCGGAACCTCGGCGTACGAATCGAAAACCATGGAGTAGTTCGCCCGGCCCTGGGTCTTCGACCGAAGGTCTCCGACGTAGCCGAACATCTCCGACAGCGGCACATGCGCCTTGACGACGCGTGCACCCGCCCGCTCCTCCATGGCCTGGATCTGACCACGGCGGGAGTTCAGGTCGCCGATCACATCGCCCATGTAGTCCTCGGGCGTCGTAACCTCGACGGCCATGATCGGCTCCAGGATCACCGGTTGTGCTTGTCCCGCAGCCTTTTTCAGCGCCTGCGAGCCGGCGACCTTGAATGCCATTTCCGAGGAGTCAACCTCGTGGTACTGGCCGTCAAGCAACGTGACCTTCAGGTTCACCAGCGGGTAGCCGGCGAGCACGCCGTACTGCATGGCGTCCTGTGCACCGGCATCCACCGACGGGATGTACTCGCGCGGGATGCGGCCACCGGTGACCTTGTTCTCGAACTCGTAAGTGGCGCCGTCCTCGCCGGTGAACGGCTCAATGGAGATGAGCACCTTCGCGAACTGGCCGGAGCCACCCGTCTGCTTCTTGTGGGTGTACTCGACCTTGTCGACCATGCGCTTGATGGTCTCCTTGTAGGCCACCTGCGGCTTGCCGACGTTGGCCTCGACCTTGAACTCGCGCTTCAT
>Ga0075428_100001827_pt1 | contig 22783 bp, 22 predicted proteins | sample RhiMetdeltSRZDD2_FD_75291 | JGI IMG/M metagenome (GOLD analysis project Ga0075428, IMG submission 75291) | Populus rhizosphere microbial communities from Tennessee, USA - Rhizosphere MetaG P. deltoides SRZDD2 | ecosystem: Host-associated > Plants > Roots > Rhizosphere > Soil | place: USA... | reverse complement strand
GAAGTTGGTCACGCGGTACTTGCGAACGTAGAGCTCCATCTCGTCGGCCAGCGCCACCGGGTCGCGGGCGATCCAGCGCTGCGTCCACATGCCGGGGTTCGAGCAGAACGTGCACTGGAAGGGGCATCCGCGGGTGCCGAGGATCGGCATCGACCGCCCGAGGTTGATGCCGTTCGTCTGGTGACGGTTGATGTACTCGGTGATGGGAAACGCGTCCCAGTCGGGCAACGGGATGGCGTCCACGTCCCGCTTCCGCTCCGACAGCCCGTTCGTCACCGGCCGCCCGTCCCGACGGAACGCGATGCCCTTCACGTCGGACAGCGGACGCCCCTGCTCGTGGGCGCGCAACAGCTCGACGAACGTCTCCTCCCCCTCTCCCAGCACGACCACGTCGAAGGGGCTGGTGCCGAGCACGTGCTCGGGCACGGCGGTGCCGTGCTCTCCGCCCAGCACCAGGAGCGCGTCGGGGAAGCTCTTGCGGATCGCGTGGGCCACCCGGTTGGTGAGCGGCCACAACGTGCTGAACATGCACGTCATCCCGATCACGCGGCTTTCGGAGGGGATCCGCCCGACGATCTCGTCGAAGGTCAGCCCCTGGACCATGAAATCCGCTCGGTCGGGATAGGGCGACACGGCGTCGAGTGCCGCCCCGGTGGCGTCGATCACCCGGTACTCGAAGCCGGCGTCCCGGACGGCCGCCGCGATGTACGCGAGGCCCAAAGGCGGGTTCGGAGTGTGCATCTGCAGTCCCGAAAACGTCTTTATTCCCGGAGGGTTAATGAGCGTTATCATCGCGATGGGGCCTACTGACCACACTAGCAAGGCACGGGGGTTACTACCTAACTTCGGCGCGCCATCCTCTTCAGGAGCTTGATCTCCTCGGCCACCAGCGCCCCTAAATCGTAGCGGCCGGTCACCTGCTCCCGGGCGGCGGCGGCCAAGCCTCCCGCCAGGGTGGGGTCCTGCAGCACGCGGTCGAGCTGGGCGGCCAGCTCCTCGGGCCGGTGGGGGTCGAAGAGGAGGCCGGTCCGGCCGTCGGCAACGAGTGAGCGGTTCCCCTCACAGTCCGAAGCCACGCACGGGGCTCCCGCCGCCATGGCCTCCAGGAGGACCTTGGGATGGCCCTCGTTGAAGGAGGCCAGGACGAAGGCGTCGGCGGAGGCCATCAGCCGCGCAACCTCCGGGTGGGGGACGACGGGATGGACCTGCAGGGCCACGCCGAGCGCGCGGGCCCGGTCCTCGAGCGCGTTCCGCGTCGGGCCGTCGCCCACGAGCGTCACGCGGATGGGGGCTCGCTTCACGCGGGCCGCCGCCTCGATCAATGCGCCGAGGTTCTTTTCCTCCGAAAGCCGGCCCACGTAGAGCACCTCGCGGATGTCCCGCGGCGGGCGGGCGGCCGGCCGGAACAGCGCCGTATCCACACCGTTGGGGATCAGACGGACCTCGCCGCGCGGGCGGCGCCGGCGCACGTACGCTTCCAGCACCGGGGTCGTGACGATGATCGCGTCGGCCGCCGCCAGGGCCATCGACTCCACCATGCGCCGGAGCGTGCGCGTCAGCGGGGAGCGAGCGAGCTCCGTGTACCGGAAGCCGTAGGTGGTCACGAAGGGCACGCCGAGCCAGCGGCGAGCGATGATCGCCGGGAGCGCGCCGGTGATCTGGAACACGCGCAGCACCGAGCAGCCGGCGAGCGCGCGCCGATGACGCAGCGGCATGAGCAGCGTGTAGAGCCACGGATGCCCGCGGCCGGGCAGCAGGGTCACGCGCTCGAGCAGCTCGCGGTCGGTGGTGAAGGTCGCGAGCGATTCCGGAAGATAGCTGAAGTAGCGGACGGCATCGAAGGCCCGAGCGTAGGGACGCAGGTAGCCGTCGACGAGCCGTGCGTGCTGTCCGGTCCGCGCCAGCTCCCCGAGGCCGCCGCGGATGGCCGGCAGCAGCCCCAGGACGCTCATCGCCGCGCCTTGCGGGCTCGGGCGCGGAACCCGGTGCTCTCGCCCGGTCGGCGGATCGCCGCCTCGCGCTTCCATCGGCTGAGCCGATCGTAGAGCTTCAGCGACACGCCGCCCATCGCGTCGATCGCGCCGGCCCATGGCGTGTCGAGCACGACCGGCATCAGGCCGCCCTCCGGCTCGAAACCCCCGGCCCTCAGCTCGGCGATGAATTCGTCAGCCGTGTACTCGATCTTGTGGTCGGGATCCGAGTACGCGAAGAGCCCGGCGCGGCGCAGCGTGTCGCGCCAGCGCGTCTGGCTGTTCGGCCCCGACACGAGCAGCTGGCCGTCGTCGGTGAGGAGCCGGTGGATCTCGCGCAGCACGGCGACGCGGGGGACCAGGTGCTCGATGACGTCGAGAAAGAGGATCGTATCGAACGTGCGATCGGCAAACGGCAACGGCTGGGTGATGTCCCAGGCGAAGACCCGGGCGTTGCTCAGGCCCCGCGCGCGCAGCTCTCCTTCCGCGATCCGCAGCTGCGCCGCATCGTAGTCGACGCCCACGATCGACTGGCAGTGCTTCGCGGCCTGCAGCAGGTGCGCGGCGTTGCTGGTGCCGACATCCAGGACGCGGTCGGCGGCCGACAGGTACGGGACATACCAGTCGTGCCAGGACTGATCCACCAGGTGCTTGGGGTGGATCGCATACGGGCGCTTGCCGGTGAGCTTGACCAGGCGGACGCCGACGGACTTGCCGCGGCGGTTCACGAGATCGACGCCGCGGACCAGCAGGCGGGCCAGGCCGTTCACCGGGCGCCCCTGGGCCGTGAGCGCCACGCCGCCAGGGTGCGCTCGTATTCGCTCCGGGTGGTCGCCACGCAGCGCTCCCAGCGGAACCATCGGTCGATGCGCTCGGCGTTGGCGGCGCCCTGCTTGGCTCGCAGCGCCGGCTCGCGCAGGAGCCGCAGGAGCGCCTCGACGAACTGCGCCGGGCGCGCCGGATCGCACAGGAAGCCGCCCTCGCCGGCCGTCAGCAGCTCGGGAATCGAGCCGCGGTCCGAGGCGACCACCGGAAGCCCCGAGGACATCGCCTCGCCGACGGCGAGGCCGAATCCCTCCAGCGCGGAGGGGAACACGAACACGTCGGCCAGGTTGAAGTGATCGGCCTTCTCCGCTTCCGGCACGTAGCCGGTGAAGGCCACGCGCTCGCCCAGTCCCAGCTCTCCCGCCCGGCGGCGCAGATCGGACAACAGGGGTCCGCCTCCGGCGATGAGCAGGCGGGCGTCGGGACACGCGCGGGCGACCTCGACCCACACGGCAAGCAGGACGTCGAGGTTCTTGCGGGCCTTGAGCCCGCCGAAGAACAGCACGACCGGCCCGCCGCGAAGGCCGTAGCGCGCCTGCAAATCGGCCCGGGCCGGCCGCGGCGCGAACTTTGCGTCGACGCCGTAGGGCGCCACCGCCACGTGGTCGGTGCGGGCACCGAGCACCTCGGCGAGCTGACGCCGGGCGAACTCGCTGCCGACGATCACGCGGTCGCAGGCCTCGACGACGCGCTTGTCGACGAGCGCGTTCAGCGGATCGGGGTCGAGGTGATGGTGATGCGCCACGACCGGGACGTCGAGCTTCCACCGGCGGCGGGCCCAGAGCGCCCCCGGGCCGATGAAGCGCAGCGAGTGCACGCGGAGCAGGTCGAAGCCGACGCCGCGGTGCACGCGCTCGATGGCTTGCGGGACCACGAACGGCGCGACCCACCAGCGCAGCCCGCGACCGATCCCGAAGCGATGGACCGTCCAGTTCGGCACGCCGGCCGGATGCGGCTTGTCGCGGGCCAGGATGAGCTCGAGCCGCACGCCGTCCCGCCCGAGACGGGTGAGCAGCTCGCGCTCGTACGTCTCGCCGCCGGAGGTCGTCTCCGGGCTCACCCCGCAATGCGGCGAGCAGATCGACAGCGCGCTCATCGCACCGCCATCTTCACCGCGTCGCCACGATGAGATAGCCCCCCACGAACGAAGCGAACTCCGAGCGCTGCACGCTCTTGGTAGCGTCCAGCCGGGCGAGCAGGTCGAGGAGCGGGAACAGGCCGTACCCGAGATGGCGCACGCCGGCGGGTGCGCGCAGGACCAGAAAGCGCATCAGACCCGCCAGGTGCGTGAAGTAGCCGCCCTGCGGCGCGATGCGGACCGGGCGGAGACCGGCCTCGGCGAGCAGGCGCGTCCACATCGTCTCGGTGAAGCGCGCGTAGTCGCTCGGATCGCCGTGCAGGCGCTCGAGGAATGGCGCCGTCGCGACCAGGTGGCCGCCGGCCTGGAGCACACGCGCGCACTCACGCAGCGCAGCGGCCGGATCCGGCACGTGCTCGAGCACCTCCGTGGCCTTGACCGCATCGAACGTCCCCGACCGGAAGGGCAGCGCCACCACGTCCGCTCGCACGTCGCAATCGCCGGCCAGGTCGGCAACCACCCACTGCGTGCCCGCCGGGGGCCGGAAGCGTCCGCGGCGACGCGCGCCGCCGACGTCCAGGACACGGCCGTGGAAGTAGTGGGCCAGCGACTGCAAATCGGCGTCCACACGCTTGCGGCGATACGACACGCCCAGGTAGTACTCGAGCCCCGACGTCACGCCGGCCTCGTCGCCAGACTCTCGTAGGCCTCGAGGAGCGACGCGACCACGCGCTCCTCGCCGAACATGGTGGCGGCGCGGGCCGCCGCGGCCGCCCCCATCCGCGCTCGGCGCTCGGGATCGTTCAGCAGCGCGTTGATGGCGGCAGCCAGCGCGGCCGCATCGCCGCGTGGAACGAGGAGGCCGCTGACGCCATCCTCGACGGCCTCGGGACTTCCGCCCACGGCCGTGGCCACGACCGGGCGGCCCAGCCACATCGCCTCGACGATCACCCGACTCAGCGGCTCGGGCCAGATGGACGGCACCACGACGACGTCAGCGGCGAGGTAGAGCGGGAAGAGCATCTCCTGGGACAGCGAGCCCACCGCGTGGACGTCGGGGGCGGATGGCAACGACATCTCGCCTTTTCCCGCGAAGACGAAACGCGCGCCCGGCACGGCAGCCCGGATAGCTCCGAGCGCCTCGACCAGCACACGTGTGCCTTTTCCGAACGAACGCTTGCCCGCGTAGAGGACCAGCGGCCCGGGGCCGATCCCGAGGCGCTCGCGAACGCGCGCGGCCGCGGCGGCATCCGGCCGAGGTCCCGACGGCGGCAGCGTGTAGACGACGTGGCGCCGGGATGCCGGTACAAGGCGCTCGGGAAAGATCGACAGGATGCCGTGGCTCACGCCGATGACCCCGTCGACCTGCTGCAAGGCCCGCCCCGTCCCCTGGTGATCACGCCAGGCCCAGCGCAAGCGCAAGCGGCGAAGGGAGCGCCGCAGGCCCTGCCCTTCCGGCTCGTACTGACGGAGATAGAACGGCACACAGCGGCCGACGTACTGCTGGGTCGTGCAATCGAACGTCGTCCACGGCTCGAAGAGCGTGCAGGCGCCGAGCGGGCACAGCAGCCCCACGTCCCGTACCGTGACGAACACCGGCAACCCGCAGCGCTGTGCGGCTCGTACGGCCGCGACCAGAGATCCCGTGTGCTGAGCGTGGATCAGGTCGGCGCCCTCCTGCCGCGCCAGCCGCGCAATGTGGCGGGCGAAGGACCAACGGAAGAGCGGGTTGCTTCGGACTCGCCAGCCGGCTTCCTGGGTGCCGGGCGACATCCGCACGGGAGAGGGCACGCGATGGATGGTCACGCCGTCGTGCTCTTCCCTGGGCGCGGCGCCGTAGTTGGGCGTCACCACGACCACGCGACGCCCGTGACGGGCCAGCGCGCTCGCCCAGGCCGCGTTCGTCCACTCGGCGCCGCCGGGAGCGAAAGGCGGGTAGTACTCCGTGGCGAACAGGATCGTCTTGATCACACCGGGCTCACGGCTTGCGCGCCACCAGCTCGATGAACGGGGAGGCTCCGGTCAGGCGGTAGTAGGCGCCGGTCACCAAGCGTAGCGGTCCCACCGACTCGCGCGCGGGCGTGTCGTCGTGGAACGTCGGACTCAAGACGCCCGCCCGCGCAAACGCGCGGCGCAGCCGGGCCACCGTGAGTCGCCGCAGCGTGGCCAGGTAGGCGGTGGGGCGGCCGCGCAATCGCAGATAGGTCCGGGCCACCGGTCCCGGCATGAAGGGCGTCCAGAAGACCTTGTAGTGGCCCTCCCACCACGACCACGCGTTCGGCGTGTGTACGTAGATGGCGCCCCCGCGGCGAGTCACGCGGACCATCTCGGCCACCGTCTCCTCCACCGAGGCGACGTGCTCGATCACCGAGAAGCAGTGGACGAGATCGAAGCTGCCGTCGGCGAACGGCAGGCGTTCGGCCTCCGCGTGGACGTAGGCGCCGCCGGCGCGACGACGCTTGGCCGCGCAGATCGCGATGGCCTCGGCGTCGGCGTCCACGCCCACGATCCGGATGCCCTCGACCGCCGCCACCGCATTGAACCCGCCCGTGCCGCAGCCCACGTTGAGCACGCGGCCGGCCAGCGCCGCGGGGCCGACGAGCCGGCGGAGTCGCTCGAGCCGCGCGTGCTCCTGGGTTTCCTCCCTCTCGCGGAGATCGACCAGGGTCGGCCAGCCCGGGATGCCCAGCGTGTCCCGGTAGTACGCGGTGTAGTAGCGGCGCAGCCGCTCGCGCAGCTCCACGGCTGCGCTCACGCCAGGCGGGCGACCAGTGCGTCGATCACCGTCTGGCGCTCCTCGGCCGTGATCCCGACCGAGGACGGCAGGCAGAGACCGCGGTCCCACAGCCGATCGGCGACCTCGATCGCGCGGCCGACGCGCGCGCCGCGAAACGGCGGCTGCCGATGCAGCGGATGCCACAGCGGCCGCACCTGCACGCCGTCGGCGTTGAGGTCGCGAATCAGGGCGCGGACGTCGGGGCAGCGTCGCGGGTCGAGCAGCACGGTGGGCAGCCACCAGTTCGTGCGCGCCCAGGGCGCCTCGCGGAAGGGCGTCACGCCGTCCACGCGCTCGAACGCCTTCGTGTACGCCAGCGCGGTCTGCCGCTTGCGGTCGAGAAAATCCTCCAGCTGTTCGAGCTGCGCGGCCCCCACCGCCGCCTGTAGGTTGGTCAGCCGGTAGTTGAAGCCGATCTCGTCGTGCACCCACTCGAGCGGGTCGCTGCGCGCCTGCGTGGAGAGCGAGCGGACCCGGGCCGCGATCGCCGCGTCGCGCGTCAGCACCATGCCGCCGCCGCCGGCCGTGATGATCTTGTTGCCGTTGAACGACAGGCACCCCGACGAGCCGTCGGCGCCGACGCGGCGGCCCCGGTACAGCGCGCCGAGGGATTCGGTGGCGTCCTCCACCATGGCCAGCGGCCAGCGGCGACAGATCTCGAGCAGCGGGTCGAGGTCGCACGGATGACCGTAGAGGTGCACCGGCATCAGCGCGCTCACGCGGCGCCCGGTGGCCCGATCGATCACGACGCCGTCGCGGATCTCGCACTCGAGCGTCAGGAAGTCGGCGACCTTGTCCGGATCGATGCCCCACGCGACCGGCTCCACGTCGAGGAACACGGGATGGGCGCCGCAATGGGCGATCGCGCCGGCGCTGGCGATGAAGGTCAGCGTGGGCAGCAGCACCTCGTCGTCGGGGCGCACGCCGGCGGCGTGCAGGGCCAGCTGCAGGGCGGCGCTGCCGTTGACGATAGCGACAGCGTGCGGCACGCCGACGTAGGCGGCCATCTCGCGCTCGAACCGCTCGACGAAGGGCCCGGCGGAGGACACCCAGTTGGTGTCCAGGCACTCCTTGACGTACTTCCACTCGTTGCCGCCGAGATGCGGCACGGCGTTGGGGATGACGCGGCGTCCGCTCATCGTCCGCCGCCCTCGCGCTCCCACCACGCGCGATACCAGTCGAGCGTCTCGCCCACGCCCATCTCCAGCGAGACCTTCGGCGTCACGCCGGTCAGCGCGTGCAGGCGCGTGAGATCCGGGCAGCGCCGCTCCGGCGAGCCGGCCGGCGCCGGCAGCCGCTCGAGCGCTGGCGCGTATCCGGCGCGACGGCACACGAGCGCGGCGAGATCCTCGATGACCGTCTCCTCGCTGTCGTTGCCGATGTTCACGACCTGGCCGGCCGCGGCCTCGGTCGTGGTCAGGCGCAGGGTCGCCTCGACCGCGTCGGCGACGTGGCAGAACGCCCGCCGTTGCCGGAACCCGTACACGCGGAAGGGATCCTCGCGCCGGATGGCCCGCAGCGCCATCTCGGGGATGACGTGATCGGCGCCCATGCGAGGGCCGTACACGTTGTGATAGCGCCCGATCACCCACCGCACCCCGCGGGCCCGGCCGGTGTGGATCACCGCCGCCTCGCCGAGGATCTTGCTGATCGCGTAGGCGGAGCGCGGCGCCGCCACGTCCGCGATCGCCAGCGGCACGGTCTCGGGCGTGGGGACGGGCGCCAGGTCGAGCCCCACCGAGCCGGCGTAGACCTCGCTGGTGGAAGAAAAGAACAGCGTCTCGCCGGCGCCCGGCAGCCAGTCGAGCACGGTCATCAGCGCCAGCGTGTTGGTGCGAACGACCCGCGCCGGATCGCGCTCGACGTTGCGGACACCGACCACCGCCGCCAGCATGTAGACCTGATCCCACTGCCGCGGGAGCCCGCTCAGCGCGCCGGGCGTGGTGAGATCGGCCTGGACGAAGCGCACGCCGGGACGGGCGCAGAGCGCGGTCATCGTCGCGTCGTCCCGACCCCGGGAGAGATCGTCCACCAGCGTGAGCTCGTGGCCCTCGTCGGCCAGCCGGGATGCCAGATGGGCGCCGACGAAGCCGGCGCCGCCGAGGACGAGCGCTCTAGCCATACCCGATCGCCGCGTACCCGGCGCCGGCGTGACGGACGATCTCCTCGTCGAAGATCCGCCAGGCGTCGAAGACGACGGCCGGCGGCCGCAGCGTCGCGAGCAGCTTCGGGAGATCGAGCTTGGCGTACTCGGGATGGTTCACCGTCACGAGCACCGCGTCGGCGCCGGCGAAGGCCGCCTCGACCGAGACGGCCGTGGCGCCCAGGCCCGCGATCACCTCGGGCGCCACGAGGTAGTCGTGACCGCGCAGCTCGAGACCCGCGGCCCGGAAGAGCGGCAGCATCGGCGTCACGGCGGCGCCGCGCATGTCGTCGGTCGGCGGCCAGCCCTTGTACGCCCAGCCCAGCACGGCGAGCCGGGAGCCTTCCGCGCGGCCGCGCGCGGTCCGGATCAGCGTCACCAGCCGCTCGGCGACGTGCACCGGCAGATCCTCGTTCAGGCGCCGCGCGGCGCCGACGAGGTAGGGCGTGTAGCCCGTCTCGGCCGCCGCCGACAGCAGAATGTAGGGATCCTTGGACAGGCAGCCGCCGCCCACGAAGCCCGGCCGCGAGAGATCCGGTCGGGGGTACTCGACGTTGGCGCAGTGGATCACCTCGAGCGGATCGAGACCGAACCGCTGGGCGAGCAGCGCCACCTCGTTGCCGTAGCCGTAGATCAGATCCGTGTGGCAGTTGTTGACGAGCTTGACCAGCTCGGCCGCTTCGAGCGACGACGCCCGCACCACGCGCCGGGTCAGCTGTGAAAACAACTCGACCGCGCCGTTCGCGCTGACGGCGTCGAGCCCACCCACCACCTGAGGCAGCTCCTCCAGCTCGCGCAGCGCCTGCCCCTGGATCGTCCGCTCCGGCGCGAAGGCCAGTCGAGGCGCCGGCCACCGCGCCGCCAGCTCGGGGAGCACGATGCCGCGGGACGCGCCGACCGGTACCGTGCTGCGCACGACGACCAGCGTGTCGGGGCGTCCCCGCTCGGCGACGTGGCGCGCCGCCCGCTTCAGATTCTCGAGCTGCGGGCGCATGGTCTGGGGATCGACCGGGGTGGACACGCAGATGACGACGACGTCCACCTCGCCGGCGGGCAGCTCGTCGGCGACATGAATGCGCGAGCCGATCCACTGGGCCAGCCCCTCCTCGAGCCCGGGCTCGAAGAGATGCGGCCGCCCCTCGCGAAGCGCCGCGAGCACGGGCGGCGACTTGTCGACGCCGTGCACGACGAAGCCCCGGTGGGCCAGCGCCACGGCGAGCGTCAGGCCGACGTAGCCCAGTCCGACGACACCGACCGTGGTCACTCGAGCAGCCCCTCCGCCACGTCGCGGTTGGCCTGCGTGAAGTCGGTGAGACGGCCGACGTCGAGCCAGTACTCGCGGATCGGGAAGGCCACGACCGTGCGCCCGACCTTCTTGAGGAGCGGGATCAGGTCGGGCGCGTCGAACGGCTGGCCGCGGGGAATCAGGGACAGCGCCCCCGGCGCGACGACATAGACGCCGCTGTTGATCAGGAAATCCAGGCGCGGCTTCTCGCTGATGGTGCTGAGCTGCTCGCCCTCCACCTCGAGCACGCCGTAGGGCACCTCCACCGTGTGCGGCACCGTCCCCACGGTGAGATCAGCCCGGTGCCGCCGATGAAAGTCGAGCATCGCGCGAAAATCGCACTTGGTGAGGATGTCGCCGTTGACGAGGAAGAACGGCGCGGTGATCGGCTCGGGCAGCAGCCCAAGGCCGCCGGCGGTCCCGAGCGGAACCTCCTCGCGGATGTAGCGGATGCGCACACCCAGGCGCGCGCCGTTGCCGAAGTGCGCCTCGACCATTTCCGATTTGTAGTGGACCGTGAAGAAGATCTCCTGCACGCCGGCCGTCCGCAGCCGCTCGACGAGAATCTCCAGCAGCGGCTTGCCGCCCACGCTCAGCAACGGCTTGGGCACGGTGTCGGTCAGCGGACGCAGGCGCGTCCCGAAGCCGCCCGCCATCAGCACCGCCGCGTTGGGCAGTGGAGCGGGACGCAGCAGGTCCTCGAGCAGGAGCAGGCCGACCAGACGGCCATCGGCCTCGACCACCGGAAGGTGACGCAGGCGCCGGCGCTGCATCAGGGCGAGGGCTTCGTCGCGGGCGATGCCGGCCGGAGCCGTCGCGGGCTGGGCATTCATCACGTCGATGACCGGCCCGTCGAGCGAGACACCGCGCAGGAGACCGCGGCGGACGTCGCCATCGGTGACGATTCCGGCCAGCCGACCGACCGCGTCGACCACCACGACGGCCTGGCGACTGTTCTTGGTGATGGTCTCGAGCGCCTCGCGAACGGAAGCGGACGGTCCAACTCGCAGCGCGGCGTCTAACGCCATGATGCCGCCATAACCAACTGAGAATTGTACGATAGACTCCTCCGCGATGCCTAGGCGAAGTCTCGGCCGAGCGTCCCTCGTTCTCCTCGGAAGTACCTGGATCCAGAGCGCGCTGAGCCTGCTCACCTCGGTCATGATCGCGCGCGTGCTCGGCCCCACCGCGGTCGGCGCGCTCGCCATCAACCTCGGGCTGGCCTCCCTCGTCATGGCCGTCCTGCTGCCCGGCTTCTCCCAGGCCCATCTCAAGCGGCTGACCGAGGGCCAGGATCCCGGGCGCTGCATCGGCACGATGCTGCTCATCCAGGGCGCGCTCACCGTCTTTCTGGCCGCGGTGCTGCTGGTGGCCTGGCGGGCCGGGGTGCTCGCCGACGCGCCCGCCGGCGCCGTCGTGTTCCTCGCGATGCTGGGGGCCCAGGTGGTCGGCCGGCTGAGCGACGTCTACCTCCGCGTGTTCATCGCGCGCGTGTGGGTGGTGGGCCACGGCGCCGTGCTGTTGACCTCGCGTGTGGCCCGGCTGGCGGCCACGGCGGCGGTGCTGGTGGCCGCCCCCAGCCTGCCGTGGGTCGCGGCCACCTTTCTGTTCGAGTCGGCGCTGACCGTCGTGGTGGCCGCCGCGACGCTCGCCGCCTTCGGCATTCGCGCGCGGCGGCCGACCTGGGACGGGGTCGTCGACTACTGGCGCTACGCGCGGCCCTTCCTCGTCACCACGCCGCTCGCGCTGATCCAGGATTCGATCGACCGCGTGCTCGTCGGCCGCTGGGCTGGTCTCACCGCCGCCGGCTACTATCACGTGGCCCGGGGCCTGTGGGAGGCGCTGACCGGGGTGATGGCGCCTCCCGGGCTGCTGCTCTTCACCCGGCTGTCGGCGCTCTACGCCGAGCGCTCCGAGGCGCGGGACCGGAAGGCGCGCGAGACCTTCTTCAACGGGCTCGATCGTCTGCTCTTCGTCTCCACGCCGCTGGCGCTGGCCTTCTGGGCCCTGGCGCCGCTCGGCATCGAGGTCGTGTACGGCGCATCCTTCCTGCCGGCGACGACGACGCTCCGGATCCTCGTCCTCGCCGCCTTCGCGATGAACGTGATCAACCCCTACGGGTACTTGTTCCTCGCGCTCGGCGCCGTCGCCCGGCTCATCCCGATCAACGCCGTCCGGCTGGCCATGTACGTGCTCGTGCTGACCATCCTCGTGCACCCCGGGGGCCCCGACTGGATCCCGCGCGGGGAAGCCGGTGCCGCGGTCGCGCGGCTGTTCGTCGTGGTCGTTCTCTCCGGGATCTACTTCCGGCACACGCGCGCGCTGGCCGGGATTCCGTTCTATCGACCGGCAGCGGCGTACGCGGTCGCCCTCGCGGTGGGGATCATCACGTTCCACGCCGCCGAGGCCGGCCTGCACGCCGCCTTCCCGAGCGCGGTGGCCCTGGAGATCCCGGCCGGGCTCGTCGCCTTCGGCGTCTATCTCGCCTCGCTCGATCGACTCCACGCGCCGACCCGCACCCACCTGGTCACGACGGCGGCGCTGTTGTCGCCGCGCCAGATGCGCGACTTTCTGCGGGAGCGGTCGTAGCGCCGTGACCCACGGCCACGCGCATTTCGCTGCCGCGGTGCCGGACCATCCGGTAAGATGACGCTCGATCAGAAACGGCGATCGCATCGGCGCACCGAGGGCGCCGTGGAGGCGGAATGAGCTGGAAGGCGCTGGTTCCCAGGGTGGTGAAGGTCCGAATGAACACCGATTTCAAGGTCGGGCCCGCCAAGACCGAGGACGCCGTGCAGTGGTGGGCCAAGGATCACTACGTCGGCTTCAAGAGCATGCGGGCCTTGCGGTGGGCCGGCGTGAACTGGATCAAGTGGTCGTACGAGAAGTTCCCGGACGCGTACTTCGCCCCCGCCGACGACATCGTGACGCTCTTCAAGGAGATGACCGCGGCCGGGATCGTCCCCTCACTGAGCGCGACCTCGCGCGTCATCGAGGGCGGGTGCAACCTGGGCCGGAACCTCTGGGCCATCCGCCAGGCGTTCCAGTGCGATGTGACCGGCATGGACATCTCGCCCACCGCGATCCAGACCGCCCGGGAGAAGATCTGGACGAAGCTGGATCGGACCAACTTCATCCTCGACAACGTCCTGACCTCGAAGTGGTTCGATACCGTCCCCGACCAGCACTTCGACCTGGCCTTCACGCGCTGGCACCTCATCCACATTCCGCGCAGCCCGGAGAAGGCCCGGTATCTGGAGAATCTCAAGCGCGTCTCGAAGGTGTTCGTCATCCTCGAGCCCGTCAGCGCCGAGCGCGCCGGCACCATCCAGAGCCAGATGGACGGACAGATCTGCCACTCCTGGGACCGGTGGGGCCTCGACTACGACCTGACGGAATACCAGCCGCGAACTCAGCTGGAGAACACCTCGGTCTTCTACTCGAAGCCGAAGCCTCCGCGCTGACCGGCGGTCAGCGCGGCGCCAGACCGCGTCGCTCGATGACGTCCAGCGCGCGGTCGCTCGACCGGGTGTCGTCGAACCCCACGAACTGGCCCACGTAGGCGCCCCGCCGCTCCGCGTCGACCCGGAAGTCGGCCAGCGCGGCGGTTTCGAGTCGCGCGATCACTTCGCGGGGCGTCGCCGACCACACCACGCCGGCGTAGTTCTGCAGGGTATCGGGCTGGGCGCCGTAGAACTCGGTGTAGGTCGGGTACGTCCTGAGATGCTCCTGGGAGATCTGCACGCTCAGCGAGGGCACGCCGGCGAAGGCCGCTTCCAGCACCCCCGCGCTCTGGAAGTGCACGCAGAGGTCGGCCACCGCCATCAGCTCCATCGAGGTGTAGGGGTAGACGGACTCGTCGGAGACGAAGGCATCCGCCAGCCGTCGCAGGAACGGCGGGTCCACGTTCTTCTCGCGCGACTTGACGACGAGCGCGGCACCGCTCCGGTCGCACAGACGGCGCACGGCGCAGACCAGATCGGCGTAGCTGGGCCCGCGCCAGATCTCGGGAACGAGCGCGGCATGGCCGGTGGCCAGGGCCTGCGCCGTCCGCCACGGTCGAGGGCTCGCGCCCCACACCAGGCGGCGCCAGGGATCGGGCACCTTCATCTTCAGGGTCAACAGGATGACGACGGGCCGGTCGCCGAGCCCGTAGCGCTTCCGCACGGCGGCGCGATCCACGCCGGCCAGCTGATCCAGCATGGTCGATCCGACCACCGCACTCCGCGCCCCGAGCACCGTACGATCCCCGATGGCGGCGAACCCGTCCGACTTGACCCGCCAGTGCAGCTCGCGCTGCCACTCGCTCGCGTAGAAGGTGACGTCCACTCCGCGGTATCCAGCCGGATCACTGGTGATGGTGTCGAGCCCGTAGTCCACCGAGTAGACCCGGATGCCGGCCGCGGGAAAGGCGTCGAGCTCGTCGGCGCGACCGAAGGCCACCAGAATTTCCCAGGCGCGGGGGCCCACCAGCGCGGTGACGCCGGCGGCGCGCAGCGCGGGCAGCAACGCGGTGTGCCGGTCGTACTCGACGATGCGGGCTCCGGGCCAGGCCGACAGCTCCGCCCGCGTGAGCCGTTCTCCGGACTTGGGCTCGACCGGATCCCAGAGCAGCACGACCTCGTGACCGCGGTCGAGCGCGGTCTGGATCAACGCCCCCATGACCTTGAGAAAGCCCTTGCGCAGGGCGAGGAAGCCGACGGTCATGCGCCGAGGTCCACGAAGCGCTTGCGCGTGAGCCGCGGCCCAAGCTCCACCTCGCGCAGCACCCGCGCGATCCGCGGCGCCGCGTGACCGTCGCCGTAGGGATTGACGAGGCCGGCGAGCGTCCGGCGAAAGGCCGGGTCGAGCGCGCGGCGGATCGCCTCGGCGATGGCCTCACGGTCGTGGCCGACGTCGAGCACGTTGGCCGCCCGGAGACGGCCCCGCTGGCGATCGCCGACGTTCACGACGGGCAGACCGAAGGACGGCGCCTCGATGAGGCCGCTGGACGAGTTGCCGACCATGACGTCGGCCTCGCGCAGCAGCGACGTGTAGACGTCATCGCCGAGCGTCGGCGCCAGGCGGAAGAGAGCCCTGCGCCCGGCCAGCCGCTCGAGCGCGGCGCTGATCACCCGATACGCGGTGTCGAGGCCCGGCGCCGTGACGATGATGTCGCCCTCGACCTTCTCGAGCGCGGTCGTCAGCTCTTCGGCCTGACGCGGCACGTCGGCCACGGCCAGCGTCTCGGGGTGGAAGGTCACCAGCAGCGTGGGCCGGCCCAGGGGTCGGCCCAGGCGCACGCCGATCTCCTCCCGCGAGAGCGAGCCGCCGGCCCGCAGGCGATCGAGCCCGGGGGCCCCGCAGCAGTGCACCCGCCACGGCTCCTCACCCATCTGGCGCAGCCGCGCCGCGTAGGGCTCGGCCGCCGGGAAATGCAGGTGCGCGAGCTTGGTGATCGCGTGACGGACCTGCTCGTCGATGGCGCCTTCGGTCACCTCCCCGCCGTGCAGGTGGGCCACCGGCAGCCCGAACGGCAGCGCGGCCAGGGCCGCGCTCAACATCTCGAATCGATCGCCGAGAACGACGAGGATGTCGGGACGGCGATGGGCGAACTCGGCAGCGAACCCGGCCACCCCCCGCCCGGTGGCGCCGGCGATCGTGGCCGGCGCGTCGTCGTCGAGCCCCATGTCGATGCGGGCGACCACCGGCCACTTGTCGGCCTCGACGAGCTCACCGGTGCGCACGCCGAACGGCGAGGCGAGATGACTGCCGGCGACGTACACGAGCAGCTCGACGTCGGCGGCGCTCCCCAGCGCCTCCAGCAGTGGAAGCAGGTGGCCGTAGTCGGAGCGCGCGACCGTGACGACGCCGATGGCCCGACGCATCTGCGAAATGGTAGCACGCAGACGCTTGACCCCTGGAAAGCGGCAGGCTAGGCTCGGCCGATGCTTGGCCGTCTGCGCTCGCTGGCGCGCCGCGTGCTTGGCGTGACGCGCGAGTCCACGTACTACCTACCCTGGCTCACCCGCCCCGGCCTCGAGTGCGTGGTCCTCGTCAACAACATCGAGTCGCGCTTCACCTCGGGACGGGGCGCCACCGCCACCGACCTGGGCGCGACGGTCACCCAGTACGACGCCGGCGGCGGGGTGGTCGGTGTCTACACGACCGCGCTCAGCGACAGCGCCGACGCCCGCGAGGTGCGGCTGACGCCGACGGCGGCCGGGCACGGTTTCGTGACCGTGCGGACGCGTCGGATCCACTCCGATCTCTACGTGGCGCTGGTCGACGGCGAGAGCTACAGCGCGACGCACGGCCGTCAGGAGTTCATCGAGCACTATCCGCCGTGGACGCGAGCGGCGCTGGCGATCGCCGGCGGCGCGGTGGCCACGGCCGGTGGGACCGTGCCGCTCTTCGCGCGCGACCAGTACGTCTATCACGGCCCGGACAGCCGCTCCCACGTGCTCATCTTCAATCTGTCGAACGTCGTCAACCGGATCCGCGTGGTCGCCACCCGCGACGGCACTCGGGCCGGGACGCGTCTGCTGCGGCTGCCGCCGATGGGTTCGGCCCTGCTCGACATCGCCACCCTGGGGCCGCCGGCCGAGCATCTGGTCGTCGAGCGCCTCCGGCTCACCGGCAACGCCTGGTTCAATCTCTATCTCGTCGGGGCGGGAGCCCGGGACCTCGACGGCGCGCTCTCGCTGATGCATGTCAAGTGAGTCGGCCGCGCTCATGTCCGCCACCTTCCACGAGGCGGGCTACGCGCACCTGGTCGAGCTGGTGCATCAGAAGGACGGCGGGGCGCGTCGGCAGCTCGCCTCCGTGCGGTTGACCGCCTACGACACCGCCGGTGTCTGCCACGTGACCACCGAGCTGGACCCGCGCCAGGAGATCCTCGATCTCGACGCGCTGCTCGGCCAGGCCTGCCGCGCCCACGGCCGCCTGCTGGCGGTCTTCGACGCGCGCTACGACCCGACCGTCTTCCCCTATCGCCCGCATCACTACGCCTACCTGCAGCGCCGTGACTCGGCGGCGCCGCCGCTCTACTACGCGGTCAACGCCACGCTGGGAGGCGTGCCCGACCGGATCGGCGCCGTCGCCCTCAACAACTTCGAGAGCTACCTGTTCCTCGACCGCCCGCTCACCGAGCGCTACGCCCTGGCGCTCGGCAACCTCTCGCGGTTCGCGACGGCGGAGGCGCAGGTCATCAGCTACTACGACGGCGCGCGACTCACCGAGGAGGTGCGGCTGCCTCCGAAGGCGCACACGGAGATTCCGCTGGCGCCCGAGCACGACGGTCAGCGGCTGCGCCGGGTCGAGCTGAAGTCGCTCTTCCGCCTCACCAGCTACGTCGTCGGCCGGCGGGCGCGGGAGGACGCGCTGGTCCTCTTCGATCACCTGTTCACCTACTTCAAGTGAGCGCGAAGCCCCCGGCCGGTCTCGACGCCAGTCTCGACGCCGAGATCCTGTGCTACTGCACGGACCTCACGTTCGGCGCGCTGCGCGCGGCGTGCGAGCGCGGCGCCTGGCCGCCGGCCGGCAAGGAGCGCACGGGCCGGTTGTGCACGGGCTGCCAGGGCGACCTCCTGTATTGCCTGCGCGCCCTCGGAGTCCGGACACCGGAGTGAACCGCTACGACGACGTCAGGCCCGACGTGCCGCGCCTGCTCGCGGAGCAGGACGCGCGGCTGCCGACCAAGCCCCCGTCGGCCCGCAGCAGTGACGGACTGGGGCTGCTCGGGCGCGCGTGGAGCCGGCTCCGTCTCTATGGGCTGGGCCTGCTGGTCCTGACCGGCTGGCATCGCGCGCTGGTCTACGCAAACCTCCGCCTGGACTGGTTTCACGAGTTCCAGCGCTACTGGGTGGACGAGCTGGGCAATCGCCCGCTCCATCCCCACGATTTCTTCTATCTCTTCGGCGTGTACCGGCAGCGCCTGCAGTCGATCGAGCCCGATCTGTCGACGGACGCCGCGCAGCTGGCCAGCTGGCGGGATCACCGCATCGTCTACTACCTGTTCGGCCACACCTACCGACAGGCACTCTCGCCCCTGCGGGTGCAGCGCTACGCTCGCTACCTGCGCCGGCACGGGCGCGTCGCCGAGTACGGCTGCGGCGCAGCACCGGTCGTCACGGCGCTGTCCCGTCACTATCGTCACCTCGACCTGGCCCTGGTGGCGGCCGACATTCCCCACCTGCTCTTCCACTTCGTGCGCTGGCGATTCCGCGACACGCCGTACGTCACGGTCGCGCCGATCGTCCCCGACGACGACGCGCCGTTGACGGGGCGCTACGACGCGATCTTCTGCCTCGAGGTGCTGGAGCACGTGCCGCGCCCGCTCGCCGTCCTGCGGCATGTACTCGACGTCCTGCAGCCGGGTGGCGTGCTGGTCTTCGACTACGTGAAGTCGGAAGGGACCTACCTGGACAGCGCCACCTCGCTGCACGAGCGGGACGCCGCGCTGCGATTCCTCTTGGATCACTTCGACGTCCTCGAGGGGCGCGTGCCGCTCGACGGCAGCCACGTGCAGCCGACCGTGGTCCGCAAGCGGGCGTAACCGGCCCTTCGGCTACGGCCGCAGCGCGCTCCAGTCGAGCAGCTCGTCGGCGTCGAGGGCGCGCGCCAGCGTGCGGCCCACCACGGCGTCGAGGTCGCCGGGCGCGATGCCGGTCCCCGGCCGCTTGATGGCGATGTCGGCGCGCGTGAGCCGATGGCCGGCCGGCAGCGTCCGGGCGGCGACCAGCGAGCGACGGGCCACGGCGCGGGTGTCGACCTCGGACGGCATCGGACGCTTGTCGCCGTCGCCGAGCGCCCGCTCGATCGTCCGGATGCCCCGCACGAGCGCGATGAAATCGGTCGGCTCGAGCGAGGCGCGATGGTCGGGCCCGGGGAGCGCACGGTCGAGCGTCAGATGCTTCTCGAGCACGGCGGCGCCGCGGGCCACGGCGGCCAGCGCGATCTCGATCCCCAGCGAGTGATCGGAGAGCCCGACCGGGCGCCCGAAGCGCGTGCGCAGGGTGTCCATCGCCCGAAGGTTGGTGTCCTCGACCGGCGCCGGGTAGGCGCTCACGCAGTGCAGGATGGCCAGCGGCGGGTCGCCGGCGGCGCGGATGGTCTCCACCGCGGTCGCGACCTCGTCCAGCGTCGACATGCCGGTGGAGAGCAGGACCGGGCGGCCCTTGGCGGCGACGTGGCGCAGCAGCGGCAGGTTGGTGACCTCGCCGGACGGCACCTTGAAGAGCTCGACGCCGAGCTCGCCGAGCAGATCCGCGCTGGCCTCGTCGAAGGGCGTGGAGAAGAACACGAGGCCGCGCGCGGCGGCATGATCGCGCAGCGTGGCGTGGGCGTCCCAACCCAGCTCGAGCCGCGCCAGCATGGCCTGCTGGCTCTCGCCGCCGCCGGTCGTCTCCACCTGGTAGCGGGCCTTGGGCGCCGCCGCGCTCACGAGCGCGTCGGTCCGGAACGTCTGGAACTTCACCGCGTCGGCGCCGGCGGCGGCGGCCGCGTCGACCAGGCGCCGCGCGAGGTCGAGATCGCCGTTGTGATTGACGCCGGCCTCGGCGATGACGAAGGCCGGGCCGCGACCCAGCTCCCGCCCGCGGATCAGGAACGGCGAGACGGTCATCGCGCCGCCTCGCGGGCGCGGGCCGGGACCCCGAGCACGGTCGCGCCCGGCGCCACGTCGCTCACCACCACGGCGCCGGCGGCGACGACGGCGCCGCGGCCGATGGTGATCCCGGGGACGACGACGGCGCCGGCGCCGAGGAACGCGCCCGGCTCGATCGTCACGCCGCCGCTGAGCACCACGCCGGGGGATAGCCACGCGTGATCTCCCACGAGGCACTCGTGCTCGACGACAGCGCCGCTGTAGAGGACCACGTTGACGCCGATCTCCACGTCGACCCCCACCACGCTGCCGGCGAAGACGACGCTGCCCGGCCCCAGACGCGTCCCCGGCGAGGCCGTGGCGCGCGGATGCAGGAGCGCTGGGGTGTCGAGCCGAGCGGCGCCCAGCCGTTCGAAGATCGCCGGGCGCCGGCCGATCGCCGTGCTGCCGACGCCCACCACACCGGCGTCGATACCCAGCCGCGCGGCGAGCGCTGGGAGCTCGTCGTCGGTGCCGACGACGTCGCGGCCGCCAGCGGTGCGATCGGTGAAGCCGGCCAGCGTGAATCCGCAGGCGGCGGCCAGGTCGGCCACGGCACGACCGTGGCCGCCGGCGCCGAGGATCAGCAGGCGGCGCGCCACGCCAGGCTCAGGCCCGCGCGGGCGGGATCGGCGCGCGGCCGCGGGCCAGTAGCAGCTCGGCCAGCAGGAAATCCCACTCGGTGTCGATGTTCACCGAGGCCTCGAAGGACATCACGATGCCGCGGTTGTCGTGGCCGAGGACCTGCCCCTCGTTCATCAGCAGCGGGTAGCGCGTGACGTACACGGCTCCCGAGGGCTGGTAGACGGCGGGCGCGTCCTGGCGGCGCACGTACTTCTTGCCGTCGGGGAACAGCGCCACCGTGCGGCCATCGGGCTCCATCGTCTTCATGAAGAACGGATGGTAGGAGGCCTCCACGAGCGTCTGGGCCGAGTCGGCGCCGGTCTCGGCCACGGTGGCGATCGTCCGGTCGATCTCGGCGCCGGTACGGAACGGGGAGGTCGGCTGCAAGGTCACGACGAAATCGGGCCGGACCCCCGCCGCCGCCTCGAGCCAGCGCACCGCGTGCTGGAGCACCGGCACCATCCCGGCGTGGTCGTTAGCGAGCTCGGCGGGCCGCAGGAACGGCGCCTCGGCGCCGTGACGCCGCGCCTCCTCGGCGATCTCGGGGCTGTCGGTCGACACGACGAATCGCGTGAGCTGCCGCGACTCGCGGGCGCTGGCCACGGCGTGGCCGATGAGCGACAGCGCGCCCAGGCGCTTGAGGTTCTTGCCGGGCAGGCCCTTGGACCCGCCGCGAGCGGGGATGACGCCGAACGCGTAGGGGCCGCTCACCGGCCGTCGACCGCGACCCAGCGGCGCTCGGCGGCCGAGCGCCGGGCCGCCTCGATCACACGCATGGTCTTGAGCCCGTCCCAGCCGTCGCAGCGGGGCGTGGCCTCGCCGCGGATGCAGGCCAGGAAGTGGCGCGCCTCCTCCAGATACATGTCGTTGAGCTGGCCGCCCGAGGGATAGACCTCCCAGCGATTGGCGTCGCCGTCGAAGACACGCACCTCGTTCTCCAGACGCCGCCACTGCAGCACGCCGCGCTCGCCCATCAGCTCGAAGTGGCTGTGGACGTTCCAGGCGAACAGGTTCATGTGGATGTTGCCGACGGCGCCGCCGGCGAACCGCACCGTGAGGTCGGCGAGGTCGTCGCTGGTGATCTCCAGGCTCGACACGTGGTCGACGACGGCGCTCACCTCGGTGATCTCGCCGCAGAGCCAGCGCATGTAGTCGATGGCGTGACTCTCGTCGAGCAGGCACCCGCCGCCCTGCTTGACGTCGGCCATGTACGAGGTGCGATAGGTGCCGGGGTACCGATGGGCGTTCAGGTGATAGGCGTACTCGGTACGCGCCGCCCGGACGGCGCCGATGCGGTCTTCTTTGAGAAGCCGTTCGGCGAGCAGCAGGGGCGGCCAGTAGCGCCAGTTGTAGGCGGTGAGGACGCGCCGGCCGCGGGCCTCGCAGTCACGCAGGAAGGCTTCGACGCCCTCGGTGGTCACGGTCAACGGCTTCTCGATCATGACGTGGGCGCCGTGGGCGACCGCCACGCGGGCCAGCGCCAGGTGCGACTCGGGCGGCGTGCACACGGCGGCGCCGTCGCAGCCGTCCACCGCGGATTCCGGCGTCTCGGCAATGGTCGCGAACGGGAACTGCCGGCGCGCTGCCGCGCGCTGATCAGCCGAGACGTCGTAGGCGACGAGGCGCTCGACGCCGGCGGCCTGGAAATTCTGGAGGTGCCGCCGACCGATCGAGCCGAGGCCGAGAACGGCGATCTTCATGACGCTCCTATGGGCGTGCCGCGACCAGAGGCGGACGCGGGGTGGCGGCGAGGCTCGGGTCCGCGGCGTGGAGCCGATTCCACTCGGTCTCGTACGCCTCGATGCGGACCAGGTCGTGGTTCATCATCAACTCGCGCAAACCGTACAGCTCCACGGCGTTGAACTTCTTGGAGATGACGGCGGTCACCTTGGTGGCGTCGCCGAGATCGAGCAGGAACTTCTCGAGGTCGCCGCCGTACTGCTGCAGGATCCGATCCCGATAGGTGTAGTACCACTCAGTACCGGGGTACGGCGTGGCGAAGAACGGCTTCACGTTCAGCCCCAGGCGCTTCCAGGCCGCGATGTTGTCCCGGATGGAGTCGAAGTCGTCGTCCGGGAAGCCGAACATCTGGTTCGGGATCGGCCTGATGCCGGACTCCATCGTCCAGCGCAGGGAGCGCTCGTTGGTGGCCGGCGTGGCGCCCTTGCCGATCGTCTTCATCACCCGGGGGGAGAAGCTCTCGTAGCCGTAGAGCAGGTGCGCGCACCCCGCTTCCCTCAGCGCCGTCAGGATGTCGGGCGTGACGAGAGTGGCGTGGCTGGTGCCGCCGAAATGGATCCCGCGACAGCGATCCGGATCGTGCGGCACGCCCTCCCGGATGCACTGCGGTTGCAGCCCCTCTTTGATCCAGAGGCGCGCGATCTCGGTCAGCCAGGTCTTCCCCGACGACTGGTGCATCGTCATGAGGTTCTCGTCGAGAAAGCTGATGAAGTCGGC
>Ga0075428_100001824_pt1 | contig 22817 bp, 20 predicted proteins | sample RhiMetdeltSRZDD2_FD_75291 | JGI IMG/M metagenome (GOLD analysis project Ga0075428, IMG submission 75291) | Populus rhizosphere microbial communities from Tennessee, USA - Rhizosphere MetaG P. deltoides SRZDD2 | ecosystem: Host-associated > Plants > Roots > Rhizosphere > Soil | place: USA... | reverse complement strand
TCACCAATCCACTGCCGGCCGAGTCGAGCACTTTGAAACCAATGAGATTGACCGCCGGTGCGATCCCTTGAAACGCGCCATTTGCAAGGCGACCCGTTCCGCCGATGAGGCCGGCAACATGCGTCCCGTGACCGTAATCGTCGTACGGTGCCGCGGCGATTCCCCCGCGGGTGAAGTCGTAGAAGGCAGTGATGCGGCCGTCGAAGTCGGGAGATGGATAGATGCCGGAATCGAGAACGACTACCCCTGTGCCGCTACCGCGCGGCGAATTGGAGCTGAGTCCGAGGGTTTCCCGTAAGACAGAGGCGTTCGTCGCTTGGCTTGGTGCTCCTGTTGGCGTCAGCGTCGCGTCCATTGAGATCGACAGCACGTCTGGCGAATGAGCGAGACCAAACAGTGCGTTGACGGGCACTTCGACGCTGATTGCGTTTATGAGCTGGTGCTCGGCCCGTATCGCGAACCCGTTGGCGTCGAGTTCTCGCCGCACCAACCCGCGGCGGCCGGGCTGGATTTGCACGATTACCCGCAGACGCCCTGACCCCTGGCTCTGCAGCGCGGCTTTCAGTGCTCCGTCAATCTTGGAGAGTTGAGGCTGAGCATGGGCTGTAGTGCTGGCGACCAACGTCAACAGCCACAGACAGATAAGCGTGTCGACGCGGCGCCGGTTCTTCATCCCCATCAGTCCACCCCAGGGCCACAAGCTCATCAATTGGCCCTATTTTTCCTGCGGTTGCGCCCAGTATCGGTAAACCGTTGAGATTTCTTTAGGGCGTCTGAACGCATCTGCGGTCGCAACTGGGTGTAGGCCAGATAGTTAGGCGACCAAATCAGGCGGCTGGCAAATGAAGGTAAGCGCGGCCGTCTATACTCAGCGCGGGTCGTAACCCCGGCCGCGAGTGCTGCAGGTCAGCATCGAGTATGGCTTCTGATCCAACGTTCACAGATCCCACACGACGGAGGCATGCCGTTTCGCGATCTGCGTTGCTGGTGCTCATGCTGCTGGCAGCGGACCGCGCATTCGCGCAAGTCGATATCACCGGAACGTGGCGGCCGCTCGCACGCAATGAAGATGGCAGCGGGATGATCGGCGACGCCGCTGGCCTCCCGATCACGCAGTCGTCCCGCTGGCGCGCCGACAGCTGGTCGCCTGAGGACTTCGACGTGACGGAATGGGCCTGCCGTCCGCACGCGTGGCACTACTCACTCGAAACGGTCCTCACGCAGATGCGCATCTGGGCCGACCTCGATCGCGAGACGCAGCGCATCACGGCCTATCACGGTCACCTCAATCAGGAAGAACAGGAAACGACAATCTGGATGGACGGTCGGCCGCATCCACCGGCCAACGCGTTGCACACGTGGAGCGGCTTCTCGACCGGCGAGTGGGAAGGCGACGATCTCGTCGTCACGACGACGCATGTGAAGGAGACCTACATCCGCCGTTCGGGGATGATGCACAGCGATCGAGCGACGATCCGCACCCGCTGGCGGCGCATGGGCGAATATCTGCAGGCGACGGTGATCATTTACGACCCGATCAACTTCACCGAACCGTACATCCGCAGCTCGATGATGTGGATCAACGATCCGTCGATGGTGATGAGTCCGTATCCATGCGAAGAGGCCACGGAAACGGCGCTGGCGCGCGGCACCGTGCCGCACTTCCTCCCCGGCAAGAGCCCGTTGCCGGGCATCGATCCGAATCTGACCGATCGGTTTGGGACGCCGCTCGAGCCTCGGCGAGGCGGCGCCGAGACGATGTACCCCGAATACATCGCGAAGATGAAGACCTTCAAACGGCCGACCGGCAGAGTACCAGGAGCGACGGAAAGCGAGCGATGAATAGTGTATAAGGGGCCTCGATGAGCCGCTTTCGCGCTGCGCCCTTCGGTGCCCAAGCACTCGCCTGTGTCTTTACGGTGATGCTGAGCGTTCTGGTGTTTGCGCAGGCATCATTCAACACCACCATTCAGACGACCGACTTCAGCGGCGAGTGGACCGAGATTCCGCACGAGATCGGGTTCACCGCGGAGCTGTACGACTACTCAGGGCTTCCGGTCAACGCCGCTGGCCGCATGCGCTACGACACCGGCGACATCTCCGAGTGGTCGATCCCCGAATTCGTCTGCCGCCCGCATCCCGGCGTTTACAACTGGTTCTACGGAGGCGGCAATCGCATTACGAAAGAGATCGATCCGATTACTCGCGAACTGACCGCTTACCACATTCAGTTTTTCCGCGCGCCCGATCGCCCGGTCTACATGGACGGCCGCCCGCATCCACCTGAATGGGCGCCACACACGTGGGCCGGCTTCTCGACGGGAAAGTACGACGGCAACACGCTCGTCATTACGACGACGCACCTGAAGGAGAGCTACATCCGCGCGAACACAGCGGTATTCAGCGAGAAGGCGACGGTCACCGAGTGGCTGACGCTCGACGGCGACATCATGACCGTGACGACGTATCTCGACGATCCGGTGTACATGGAGGAGCCGCATCTGCAGTCGATCAGCTTCCGCCGCAACCTGCATCAGGAACTGCCCTTCTTTCCATGCACCGTTGGCGTCGAGAATGTCGCCGAAGGATTTCCGCATTTTCTGCCGGGCAAGAACCCGTACGTGGACGATGCGGCGAAGAAGCTGGGGCTGCCGCTGGAAGCGGTCAAGGGTGGGAAGGCAACGATTTATCCGGAGTACCGACAGCGGCTCAAGGAGCTGATGAAGTGAAGGCCGGACTACTCGCTGGACTGCTGCTTCTTCCGGCCGCGCTCGTCGCGCAGAACGCCGAACTGCACGTGATGCCGATTCGCGGCAACGTGTTCATGATCGTCGGTGCGGGCAGCAACGTCACCGTCTCAGCAGGCGTCGATGGCGTCCTGGTTGTGGATGCAGGGCCTGCCGCGATGGCCGACAAGACGCTTTCCGTGATCAACGAGATCGATCGCGCGACGTCGGAGCCAGGGCGACTGACGACATGCGTCGGGCCGGCGTGCTACCAGCCGGGAAGTCTGGGACCGTTCACCCCCTTCGGCTGGGCGGGTCCGTCGTACAACGCCGTCATCGCCTCGACGAAGCCACCGAAGCCGATTCGTTGGATTCTTCAGACGACCGTCGACCCGGAGCACACGGGTGGCACCGCAAAGCTGGCGCTAGCCGGCAAGACCTACAACGGCGGTGAGGCGGGACGCCTCGTCGGCGATGTCACGCCCGCGACGGTCGTCGGGCACGAAAACATCTTGAAGCGGATGACGCAGACGAAGTTCCCGGAAGCGTCGTGGCCGACAGAGACCTACTACATCCCGACCTACAAGATGAGCCAGTACATCAATGGCGAGGGCATTCAGATGTATCACGCCCCCGCCGCGATCGACGACACCGACAGCATCGTCTATTTCCGGTATTCCGATGTGATCAGTGCTGGCGATATCTACACGCCCGGCCGCTATCCGATGATCGACACCGCCAAGGGCGGGACGGTGCAGGGGGAAATCGATGCACTGAACAAGATCATCGACATCGCCTTTCCAGAGTACCGGCACCAGGGCGGCACGATGATCGTGCCCGGCCACGGTCGTCTCGGCGACACCGCGGATGTCGCCATCTACCGAAACATGGTCGTCGTGATCCGCGATCGGATCCTCGACATGAAGAAGCAGGGAATGTCTCTGCAGCAGGTGAAGGCCGCGAAGGTGACGCTGGATTACGACGGCATCTACGGTACGCCGGACAAATTCATCGAGGCTGTGTATCAGACGCTCGACACAAAATGAGCGAACATTCGAATAGCGGATACCACGAAGGCCTCACGGCAATCACGAAGCACACGATGAATCCAGTTGTTCGGCTTCGTGGTCTTCGTGGGTGCGAATGCCTTCCTGGTTTCAGGAGGAACCACCTCATGACGCGCACGGCAACAGTCGTCTTCGCCTGCGTTTTCCTCGCCGGCGTGTCCACCTTCGCGCACCACTCGCAGGCGGCGCAGTACGACACGAGCAAGCAGGTCAGGATCGAAGGGACGCTGGTCCAGTTCCAGTTCCGCAATCCTCACACCTTCATCCAAATCGAAGCGCCGGATGAAACCGGTAAGGTGGTGCGGTGGTCGATTGAATGGGGCGGCGTCGGGCAGTTGAACGGCCAGGGCGTGACCCGTACGACGTTGAAGTACGGCGATCCGGTCATCATCACCGCGAACCCGTCGCGGACGCCGAACGATCACAAGCTCCACATGCTGACGTTGAAGCGCACCTCTGACGGTTTTGGCTGGGGCACGCGGCCCGGCGAAGTGATCGCACTCGAGCCGTGAGCACGCGCGTGGTTCTCCTCGCGTTGGTCGCCTTCCTCTCGACCGGCGCGGCGTCCTGGGCTGGACAGGCTGGCGCCCCGCAGCGCGGTGGAGGTGCGCGCGGTCAGGCGCCGCCGACGCCCAAGGCCGATCCGGCGATCGACATCACGGGCACGTGGACCGCGGTGATCACCGAGGACTGGGCACTGCGGATGGTCACGCCGAAGAAGGGCGACTACACGCGTGTTCCGATGACACCCGCGGCGAGACAGATCGCCGATGCGTGGGACCCCGCGAAGGACGAAGCTGCCGGCGAGCAGTGCCGGGGCTATGGCGCGCCGGGCGTGATGCGATTGCCGGGACGGCTTCGGATCAGCTGGCAGGACGATCAGACGCTGAAGATGGAACTCGAGGCAGGGACTCAGACACGCGTTTTCCATTTCGGCACGTTGTCGGCCTCGTCGGAGCCAACGTGGCAGGGACAGTCGCGCGCGCAGTGGCAGTACACGGTCAACCCGCCGCGCACCGGCGAACTGAAAGTACTTACGAATCGGCTGCGTCCGGGATATCTGCGGAAGAACGGCGTCCCCTACGGCCCGAACACGACGATCACGGAGTACTACCATCGCATGACGGCGCCAAATGGTGATGTCTGGCTGACCGTCGTCGCGGAGGTTACCGACCCCGACAATCTCCGCGAGCCATTCGTGCAGAGCACGCACTTCAAGAAGCTTCCGGCGAATTCGGCATTCAAGCCGGAGGCGTGCGACGTCCGTTAGACACCAGATTCCAATCTCAATTCCCAGCGTCCACGGGTAGCCGCCGCCAGACGCACCACCACTGCACGGACTAGTGATCGCGTAGTTACGATGCTCCCTGGTTCGCCGTATGCTCGCGCTGGCGCTGATCTCACGATACTCATCGAAAAGCGTGGCCACGAGTGCGACCAAAAGCTGGCGAGGCGATCGCACTTTGCACTAACACGTCTGCGCGTAAGCCCTCGTGGGTCATTCCGATCGTTTCGATAGCAATGCATCGACATGTACAACAACAGGCGGTCAGCGCCGCAGAGCCCGGCAGTCGAATCAAGCCGCAGAGAGAACGGATCGAAACTTTGGAGGCGGCCGTCGAAATGCTCCGAGTTCTGCGCTGATTGAGTCGTTGATGATGGCAACGCCGATGCAGTTGCCGAGGGGGAGCCAGACCTATCGTCGATGGATGACGAGTCCGATTATCACAGAGGTTCGCGCAACTGGAACCTGGCTATGGCTTCTACTGAGAGATTTGATACCCATCGCAAAGCGCTGACTCTGAATCTCGATCCATCGAAATTCGGTTCTTTCGCCGAAATCGGCGCCGGGCAGGAAGTCGCGCGATGGTTCCTTGCAGTGGGCGGCGCGTCTGGCACCGTCGCCAAAACCATCTCCGCGTACGACAAGAACGTGAGCGACGACCTTTATGGCTCCGGCTCACGTTATGTTTCAAGGCAACGGCTCGAGGCGATGCTGGACACGGAGTGGACCCAGTTGCTCAGCCAATTGGACAAGACACGCGGGTCACAGACCCGCTTCTTTTCCTTTGTTGACACCGTGTCTGCGCGTAACTACGCCGGAACAAACGACCCCCATGGCTGGATCGGTCTTCGCTTTCAATTGCAGCCTGCCGCACCCCCCAATGACATTCTGCTGCACATTAATATGCGTGATCCCTCCAATAACCTCGAGCAGGAAGCCATCGGTATTCTGGGCGTCAATCTCGTCTACGCTGCGTTCTATCAATTACAGACGAAGGAATCGTTTTTCGACGGCCTGGCGCAAGATGTTGTACGGGAACGAATCGAAATCGATTTCGTTGATTTTCGCGGTCCCGCTTTTGCCAGCTGGGACCGCCCCACGGTCCTGGCCTATCTGGTGCGTGCGGGACTTGCAGAGGCCGTGTTTCTCTCCTCCTCTGGCGCGTCCGTGCCTCCCACTGAGGTCTTTCACAAGAAAGCTGTTGTCCTTGCCCCGGGATACTTCGGCCATGTGGATCCCGCTCACGCGCGGATTCATGCGCACATTCTGGCGGTGGCCATTCAGGAGCTTCGGAAGGAATTAGGAGCCGCCATTGATGCACCGATTGGCGCCTTCTGTTTGTCGGCGGCTCAACTCGCACCCGAAGCTCAATTCGCACCCGAAGGGTCGGCCCCAGAGATCCCCGGCCTGCTGCGCCGTGTTCATGCGCTTCTTGGACAAGGCTGTGATGTGCTCCTGTTCCGCGAACGCGAGCTTTACCACGTGACGACTCTTCTGAATCGCTACACCGAGGCACCTGTGCGCTTCGTTGCAGGTCTTTCGCTTTTGATCCGAGCATTTGATAATCCGTCGTTCAATCTCGAAGCTGGACGTCTGGAAGCGCTCTCTCGGCTCTTCGCGCAGAACGTGCGCGTCTACGCCTATCCGATGACGGTCGTGGACTTGCAAGAATCACTCAAGGGATTCGCGGCTAGTGGCCTGGAATGGAGCGAGACCAACGGTTGGGTTTCGGCCGAACAGGTGCGTCTGGCGCCCCCTCTGGGCCACCTGTACGCGTACCTCCTCGCAAGCAATTTCATTGTTCCTATACGAATTCCCACAAGCTTCACCGCCGCTGCCTGATCCTCGCCAATGTCAACTCGCTATCCACCGATCGGAGATCACGGCATCATCGGCGATCTCTACACCGTCGCGCTTGTCGGCATGGACGGATCGATCGACTTTCTGTGCCTGCCTCACTTCGATTCGCCGTCGGTGTTCGCCGCCCTGGTCGACGCGGAGCACGGTGGCCGATTCAAGATTGCGCCGCTGCTTGCGGGCGCCGCTCGCAAGCAGCTCTATCTGCCGGATACCAACGTCCTCTTGACACGGTTCCTCGATCCGGAGGGTGTCGCCGAACTATCCGACTTCATGCCGGTGGAGGAAGCGGGACAGGCCCATAACCTGGTGCGTCGAGCGAAGACCGTTCGGGGCGAAGTGCGCTTTCAGATGCGGTGTGATCCCCGGTTCGATTATGCGCGCGCCACCCACACGACCGAGCGCCGCAGCGACACGGAGGTGCTGTTCGCAGGGCAGTCTGGCAACGACGAGCTGGTGCTGCGTCTGCGGTCGTCGGTTCCGATGCGGGTCGAGAACGGCGCAGCGCTGGCTGACTTCACGCTGACCGCGGACACGTCGGCCTGGTTCGTCCTCGAAGTGGTGCTGGAGGGTGACACGTCACCAGCCCAGCAGCCTGATTACCCGAGCGACTCGTTCAAACAGACCGTGAACTTCTGGCGAGGCTGGATCGCACGCAGCACGTATACGGGGCGCTGGCGCGAAATGGTAAACCGGTCCGCGTTGACGCTGAAGCTGCTCACATCGCGGCAGTACGGCTCCATCGTCGCCTCGCCCACCTTCGGCCTTCCCGAGACGATCGGAGGGGGGCGCAACTGGGACTACCGGTATTCATGGATTCGCGATTCGTCGTTCACGCTCTACGGACTTATGCGCCTGGGCTACACACAAGAGGCCGAGGGGTTCATGCGCTGGATGATGGCTCGCTGCAGCGAGCTCGCGCCGGATGGCTCGCTCCAGATCATGTACGGGATCGACGGACGTCACGAGCTGCGCGAGGAAGTACTTCCTCACCTCGAAGGCTACATGAGTTCGGGACCGGTCCGTATCGGCAACGCGGCGTTCGATCACCTTCAGCTCGACATCTATGGCGAGTTGATGGACTCGATTTACCTGTACGACAAATACGGCTCTCCCATCGGATATGACACCTGGACCAATGTTGCGCGGTTGATCGAATGGGTATGCGTGAACTGGCGCCGTCCCGATGAGGGCATCTGGGAAGTACGCGGCGGGCGACAAGAGTTCCTCTTTTCGCGGGTGATGTGTTGGGTGGCTCTTGACCGCGCCATTCGGCTGGCGACCAAACGCTCGTTCCCCGCGCGGCTGGAGCGGTGGTACCAGACGCGCGACGCAATTTACGAGGACATCTTCACGCGATTCTGGAACCCTACACGCGGCGCGTTCATGCAGTACGCCGGCGCGACCACGCTCGATGCCGCAGCGCTCCTGATGCCACTCGTACGCTTTGTGTCGCCGACCGACCCGCGGTGGATCTCCACCCTGCGCGCGATCGAACGCGAATTGGTCAGCGACTCGCTCGTGTATCGATATCGTCTCGGGAGCGGGTTTTCTGACGGGCTCAGCGGGGAAGAAGGTACCTTCTCGATGTGCTCGTTCTGGTATGTCGAATGTCTTTCCCGCATGGGGGACCTGCACCAGGCGCGGTTCTTTTTCGAGAAGATGCTTGGGTACGCCAATCACCTGGGGTTATACGGCGAGGAACTGGGCCCACAGGCACAGCACCTCGGCAACTTCCCCCAGGCGTTCACGCACCTGGCGCTCGTCAGCGCCGCGTTCGATCTCGACCGCCGACTCTCGGCCGCGGGCCACGCCGCGTGACCGTTGCCACCGACGGACCGCTACGGACGGCCCGTTTGGAGAAGGGCCGAGATACCTTGTTCGGTATCACCGGTCGCCCGCGCGAGGCTGAGTTTGGCGACGTAGTAGGCATATAGACTGCTGATGTAGTCCTGCTCGGCGGAAGCTACGGTCTCCTGCGCTTGGACGACTTCAACGGTGTCCGTAACGCCCGCGGCGAACCGGTGCCGCGCCTGTTGCAATGTGCTCTGCGCAAGTGTGCGGTTGCTGTCCGCCACGGCCACCTGTTCGTTCGTCGCAGCGAGGCGCAGGAGTGCGGTCCGAACTTCAACGTCGACCTGCCCGCGAACGTCTTCGTACTCGGCGCGCCGTTGGAGGTAGACGGCTTCCGCCGACGCGATGCTGGCCTGGATGCGTCCACCGCGCCAGATCGGAAAGTCAACGGTCGCGAACACGGAAAATACTCCGTTGGATTGAGTGGGTTTCTCTCCCGCCACGAAGTACCCGCCGTTGAACGTAAGAGCGGGAATGTTCTGCGCTTTCGCTGCCTCACGCGCGTGCTCGGCGGCGCGCAGCTGCGCTTCGGCCGCCTGGATGTCGGCACGACGCGCGAACGCGGTGGTCAACGCGTCCTGCAGCGACACGACCGGGAGAGGCGTGTACTCCATCGGCGTTGTGAGCGTTGTCTCCTGTCCGAGCGGCATTCCGATGACCCGGTCCAAGGCCAGTTTCTGAGTCGCCAAATCGGTTTGGAGCGAAATCAGCCGAAGCTGCTGCTGCTGCAACTCGACCTGGCTGCGATCGACGTCAATCTTCGCGTTCACGCCCGCTTGGTGCTGGCGTGTCGCCTGTGCGTAGACGGCACGCGCGGTGTCGACCTGCGCCATCGCCGAATCGACGCGAGCTGCGGCGGCAACCACCTGCAGGTACGATCCGCCCACCGCGAGGACGACCAGGTCGCGGTTGTCGCGCTGTGTGTGTCGGGCTGCTGTCGTGAGCTCCTTGGCGGAGCGATAGTTCTTGATCGCGGTGAGATCGAGCACGCGCTGGCTGACAAGCGCCCCCGCCTCGAAGTAGTGGAAGGGACCAAGGGTGTTGGCGAACTGGAAACCCGGAGGAAGCCCTTTGGCCGTCTGTAGTCCAAGTGTGGCCAGGCTCACCTTTTCGACAGCGGTGGTGATCGTGCCGGTCACGTCCGGCAGCAATTCGGCGAGCGCCCCGCGCTGAGCAGCTCTCGCGTCGAGCGCGATCGCATTCGCGTCGATGACTCCGAGGTTGTGCGCGACGCCTCGCCGAATGGCTTCGCCGAGATCCAGCAGCAACGGATCCCGGGTCGCGACGCCGACCGGGGTGCTGCCACGAAATGCACCGGATATATCGACTGACGCGTCGACCGTATTGCTCGTTGTGCCTGGAGTCGACGTTTGGCTCGTCCCGACAGACCCTGCGGGCGCCGAACCGGAGATCGGCAGCCGCTCTGGCACCGAAGGAGAAGGTGAGGGCGCAGTTTGTTGCGCGAGGACGTGTGTGGGGCACCGCACCGTCGCGAGTGCGGCCAGGAGTATCAGCGGTAACGGGCGCAGGCTCATGGCGTCGTCTGTTCTCGGCGCGTGGCGATGCCGTTGAGAATCGTTTGGACGACTGCCTCTTCCCCAATCCGCGAATTGATCATCAGGTGATAGATGCCGCGGGACGGCCAGTCTATGTCGAAGTACTTCTTGACGAAATCAGCTCGCTCGGTATCGACGACCTCAACCAGCCGCGCCGCTTCCTGCGGATCCGTGCCGCCGCCGATCAGTCGCTTGACCTTCTCTTCGTAGGGCGCATAGATGAATACGTGAAACGTATCCGGTCGATCTGCAAGAAAGTAGGCGGCTCCGCGGCCGACGATGACGCAATCTCCCGCTTCCGCAGCCGACTCGATGATGCGCTTCGTGTGCCGGACGATGACGTCGGAATCGACAAGATTCAACCGAGGTACGTTCAAGCTGCCCTCGAAACTGCCGAGGAGAAAGGACTTGAGCAGCCGGTAGTAAAGGGGATCCCTTCGCTCCTCGCGCTGAGCGACCTCCGAAGGCTCGCAACGCGCGAGCCGCGCGATCTCGTCGGTCAATCGCTGGTCCCAGATCGTCCATCCCAGTCGTTCCGCAAGGCGTTTGGCAATGACTGCCCCACCACTGGCGAATTCCCGGTCAATCGTCACCACGCGCACCTTCATCAGCTTGCCTACCCTTCCGCGCGCGTTTCGCCCTGGCCCGGCTCGTTTTTCCTGAGTGTGAAGGAGAGCGCGAACATGATCGCCGCGGCGAGGCCGAGCACCCAGAACGCATCGATGTATGCCAGTGTTGTCGCCTGCAGCTGCAGCGTCCCGTAGATGCTGGCGTGCGCGCGCAGTTGCGCGTCATCGCCGCTGAAGCCGCTCCGGATCAGTGCCTCCCGCAGCCCAGAGAAGTTATTGAGGAAAATCGGATTGCCTGGCGTGGCGTTCTCGATCAGCACGGCCTGGTGATACTGCGCTCGCCTCGCAATCATGGTCGTGACGACAGACGTCCCGATGCCGCTTCCGATGTTCCGCATGAAGTTGATCATTCCCGACACCATGTTGCTCTGCTCTTGCGGGAGTCCTACGTACGCGACGAGGGTGATGGGAACGAACAGAAACCCGAGCCCGACGACCTGCGCGGTGCGGACGCGGGCTGCGGACCAGAAGTCGATGTGTAGGTCGAACTGCCTCGTCGAATACAGCATGGCGAGCGACAGGGACAGCCAGCCGATGGCAATGAGGTAGCGTGCCTGGACTTTCGATGTGAGCCAGCCGACGAGCGGCATCTCGATGAGCAGGAGGATCGCGCCGAGCGACAACACGAGGCCCGCCAATTCAGAGGTGTATCCGAGGAGCGTCTGTAGAAATTGAGGCACCATGACGAGACTGCCGAAAAACACCGCGCCGGTGAGTAGCATCATCATGTTCGCCCCGAGAAAATTGAGATTCGTGAACAGCCGCACGTTGATGACCGGGTGGGGGGCAAACCACTCCCATATGACCAGCGAAATCAATCCGACGGCGGCGAGGATCGCCAGTGTCAGAATGAAGGACGACTCGAACCAATCATCCTGCTGTCCACGATCGAGCATGACCTGCAATGCGCCGACACCCAGAGTCAGTAGCGCGACGCCGATATAATCGAATCGCACTCCGCCAAGCCTCGCCGTTTGTAAGTACGGTGGGTCCTGGATCAGGCGAAGGACGAGGAACAACGTCGCAGCGCCGACCGGCAGATTGATGAAGAAAATCCAGCGCCACGAATAGTTGTACGTAATCCATCCGCCCAGCACCGGTCCCACGGTCGGCGCGACAACCGCTGTGATGCCATAGAGCGCGAACGCCAGCCCGCGCTGCTGCGGAGGAAACGTGTCGGCCAGGATCGCTTGTGCCAACGGCTGCAGCCCTCCGCCGCCGAGACCCTGCAACACGCGAAACAGCAGCAGCAACCCCAGACTCGTAGCGAGGCCACACAGGACCGAGCTCAGGGTGAAGAACGCGATGCAGATCATGAACAGGCGTTTGCGGCCGATGGCTCCGGCGATCCACCCGCTGATCGGCAGGATGATGGCGTTGGACACCAGATAGGAGGTGAGCACCCACGTGCTTTCGTCGTTGCTCACCCCAAGGTTGCCAGCCATGTAAGGTAATGCGACGTTGGCGATGCTGGTGTCGAGAATCTCCATGAACGCCGCCAACGCGACAACGACGGCGATCAGCCAGGGGTTAACGGTCGGTGCCGGCGTCTCAGGAGTGCTCATCGCAGCCATACTTTGGGGGCGACGTTGACGCCGGGCCGGAGCTGTCGGTCGCGATTCTCCCCAGGCTCGATGACGATCTTGGTGGGGACGCGTTGAACGATCTTGACGTAGTTGCCCGTGGCGTTCTCCGGAGGAAACAGGCTGAACAGCGGTCCCGTGGCTCCGCCAATGCTGTCGACGTGTCCACGGTAGGTACGCCCGGTGGAATCGGCGTAAATGTCCGCGCGCTGCCCGGGACGGATATACCGCAGCTGGTTCTCCTTGAAGTTCGCCGTGACCCAAACATCTTCAAGCGGAACGATGGTCAGCAGCTGCTGGCCAGGCTCGACGTTCAGGCCGGGGACCACGGTCTTTCTCGCCTGGCCTGCGACCGGCGCCGTCACGCGCGTATAGAGCAGATTCAATTGTGCCTGCTCGAGGGCCGCGCGTTTCTGGTCGATCGTCGCTTTCGCGGACTGCGCACGCGCGCGCGTGGACGCCACCTGCTGCGGGGCCGTTTGCGCCGCGCGGTGGCTTGCTTCGGCGACCGCGACATCGCTGCGCGCCTGGTCGACGGACTGGCGCTTTGCCTCCACGTTCGCCCGTGCGGCGTTGACCGTGGCGGTGGCGGCCGCGGCGCTTGCGACCGCCGAGTCGTAGGTTTGCCGGGAGACTTCGTCCGCTTCGACCAGCATTTGGTAGCGGCGCAGATCGTGTTGCGCTTTCACCTCGTTCGCCTGGGCTTCATCCAATTGCGCGTCGGCCGCCGCAAGCTGCTTCTCTGCGGCGATCACGCCGGCGCGATTCTTCTCCACATCGGCTGCCGTCGACTGCACCTGGCTCGAGGTCGTCATGGAGGTGACGGGCACATCGATGTGTAGCGATTGGGAGGTGGCCTCCGCCGTGGCGAGATCGGCCTTTGCCTGGTCGACGGCTACCCGATAGTCGTTCGGGTCGATTTCAACGAGGACAGCCCCCTTTTGGACGTACTCGTTGTCGGCAACGTTGACGCGGATGACATGACCCCGAATGCGCGCGCTGATTGGAAGCAGGTGCGCGTCGACCTGTGCATCGTCAGTCGATTCGTAGCTGGAGAGGTATCGCCAGACGGCCAGCCCGCCGGCAATGAGGACGAGCGCGCCACACAGGACGAACAGCTTGGTTTTCCAGCCCCACCTTCGCCGCGGCCGCGGCTCCTTGATGCTCTTTCGAGTGGAGGCCGATTCTTGGGTCATCGTTCGTATCCAAGATGTCTTGCAAGGTCACCGTTCAGCCGGACCCGCTGCTCGATGCAACAAGTGATTCAGGACAATCGGTCAGGTGCTGGGAGTTCGATAGCGGGTCGTCACAATCGGCTGGCATCAGCCTCAACTAGTTGTTGCCGGGGAGAATCGCCGCCAATTGCGTCAGAGATGTGTTCCGGTGGGATCCCTCGGACTCACCTGCCAATTGTCTCGAGCGGTCTGCCGATGCCACCACGGCGGCATCGGCATCACGAGCCATCCAGCGAGCGCCCGGACATACGGATCGTACGACCGACGCAACTCCACGAAGCGCCCGTCAGCCTCCGGGGAGCGCGCTGGCCGAAGTCCCACATCCTCCAACTGACGACGGATGGCCTCCAAATCTGCGTCGGGGAGGCGATCCGGCCCGGCTGCCGGAACCAGGAGAAACACCTGCGCGAGATCGACAGCCGCATGTCTCGCTATCGCGAACGTGACGTGCGCCTGCCACGTCGGAATTCCTTCGAGCCCGACCTCCACGAGCGCAGACAGGTCGAGGATGGTCGTCAACGCCGAAACCCATGACTGTCGCTGGTGCTGCGAACGGAAGTAGGCGACCGCTGGATACGAGATATGACTCTCGAGCAGCTCGGAGCACCAGTATTCCCAGTCCTTGAAAAACGGGTCGAGAGCACCGATCGCCTTCCGACTCGCAAGTCGTCGGAGCACTTCGGCCGCGGCCGGCGGCGAGCCGGCCCACGCGTCAAGCAGTGTCAATCGCGCTTCACGACGCGAGAACGACTGATACACCACCGGAAAGTACGCGATGACCATCGCGAGAAACCCGAAACCGGTTCCCGCTTCGGCGACCGTGATGAACCTTGCAGTGGCTCCATGCGGCTGCACGTCACCGAGCCCGAGCGTGAAGAATGTCGTCCCACTGAAGTAGAGATCTTCGAGAAATGGTGCATCGGCGCGTGCTGGTCGCACATGCGAGCCAGTGGACCATTGCAGGCCCGCGAACCCGACGACCATCGCCAGTGCCCACACCACAATGAGTCCCAACAAGGACAACGGGCCGTAGATCGCGAGAAAGCGTTCGCGGACGCGCTCGCGTCGGATTCGAATCGCGATGCGCCGCCATGGGTGCCAGGTGACGCGGAAGTACACGCGCGCCAGTCGCAGCCGCCGCGTCACCGAACGCGGCAGGACGAGGGTTTCAAACGCGTCCCACAGCACAGCGGCGATGAGAAACGCGCTCAGCAACAGCGCCAACAGGTGCACGACTCAGTCTCGAGCGTTCACAGGCTCGCGATTGATCTGGGCCAACCGCAAGATCGGACGCCAATCGGGTGGCGCATGGAAACGCGCCGCCCGATCAGGCGCTGCCCGACTAAATCCGATCCCGCAGCGGTCCGAACCCCGCGCGAATGTCCTCGATGAGCGCTTGCGGCTGTTCCCACGCCGCGAAGTGCCCGCCCTTGTCGTGCTTCTTGTAGTAGATGAGTTTGGGGAACGCCCGCTCCGCCCAACTGCGGGGGCACAGATCGATCTCGTCCGGAAAGGCGCTTACCGCAACCGGGATGGAAACGCCTTTGACATTGAAATACCCGAGTTTGCCGAAATTCTCCCAATAGAGGCGGGCTCCGGAAATCGCGGTATTCGTCAACCACGCGATCGTGATGTTGTCGAGAACATCGTCCCGGGTGAGGCCGGCAGCTTCTCCGGAAAAGACGCGTGAGATCAGCGCGTAACTCCACGCATCGTGGTCCAGAAAATAGGCGGCCAGGCCGATGGGAGAGTCCGCAATTCCGTACAGCGTTTGCGGGCGCAACCCCATCTGGTAGCCGTAGGCGATGCCTTTGCTGTAGACGAATTTCAGCCGCTCGAAAGCAGCTTTCTCTTCGGGTGAGAGACCGTCGGGCATTGGCGCACCGGTGAATGCTGCCTTGTCAACGTCGGCCGGAACCGCGCCAGGCATGTTGACGTGAATGCCGAGCAATTCCGGAGGCGCCTGCACACCCATTTGTTCGGTGATCACCGCACCCCAATCGCCGCCTTGCGCCACAAATTTTGTGTAGCCAAGGCGCTTCATGAGCGCGACCCATGCTCGCGCGACGTGCGCGGGGCCCCAGCCCGTGGTCGTCGGCTTGCCCGAATAGCCGTAGCCGGGTATCGACGGAATCACCACGTGGAACGCGTCCGATGCGCTCGCGCCATGTGCCGTGGGATTGGTCAGCGGATCGATGATCTTCAGCTGCTCGACGACCGAGCCGGGCCACCCGTGCGTGACGATGAGCGGCAGCGCATTCGCATGTTTCGAGCGCACGTGAATGAAATGAATGTCCAACCCATCGATCTCGGTCACGAAGTTTGGCAGGGCTTTCAGTTTCGCCTCGCACTTGCGCCAGTCGTAATCGGTCTGCCAATAGCGTGCGAGGCTCTGCATCGTCGCGAGCTGCACACCTTGCGAGGCGTCCGTGACCGTTTCCCGCTCAGGCCATCGTGTCGCTTTGATCCGCCTCCGCAGTTCGGTGAGTTCCGCTTCCGGAGCGGTTACGTGAAACGGGCGAATAGCAGTCTTGTCGGCCGCCTGCTCGGTGCGTTCTTGTGTCGCGCTGGTTGGAGTCATCGTCTTTCCCTTTGGAGTGTCCCGATTGCGTGACGTCGTGAGCGCTCACCAAATGTTGGCGACTGACGGGCGTCCTGCATCGAGCGAGTCCGTTCAATCGGCGTCGATTCGTCAGACCTCGCGAACAGCAGCGGCTGTGCAGCACCCGGCGTGCCAGATCAAAGAGAAAGATCGAAGGTCGACGCCGATCCAGTTACGTCTTGGTCGCGAGGACCAGGTAGTGGGTCCCGGTCCAGCGCAGCGGGAACAAGCCTCGTCGCGAGGCAACTGTCTGGAGCCGGCGATGCAATCTGATGCCGATGGAATCAGTAAACAGTTTCTTGCCGAGAAACGTGAACGGGCCGAAGCCAACGCTTTGAGATTTCGTTTGCTCGAAACCGCAGTCGTCAATCAAGCGATTGAACTCGCGCGGATAATGCCGTTTCGGTTGAAACCCTGAAGCTGGAGACCATAACCCGCACAGCCGCAGAAGACGCTTCGCGCTCAGGCGCAGCGGCGCCAACACGGGAGACGAGAGCGGATCAAGGAGTCTATTGAGCCGCGCGTTGTTGTCGGCAGTCACCAGCAAACACCCGCCAGGTTTGAGCACTCGCTGGATTTGCTCAAGCGCCAGACGTTCGGAATGCAACCAGGGGATCACACCGATCGCGATCACCACGTCGAACGTGTCGGCCTGAAAAGGCAGCGCATGTACATCGGCGGAGTACATTCGAATCCGATGCTGTACACACTGGTGAGCGGCATCGCTCCGCGTCATCCGAAGCATCGCCATCGTCGAGTCCAGCGCGTCGACCGTGTAACCGTTGCGCGCGAGAGCGGCCGTGATCAGCCCGGCCCCGCAGCCGACTTCGAGAATCCGGGCACTCGCGCCCAGATTGAGGTCCTGTATCCACCGAAGAGCCGTGTTGTGCCGGTCCTGGTAAATGGTCGGCAGCAGCCTGTCGTCGGAATACAGCGTCTTCCAGTACGCCGCGGTCGACTCGAAATAATTGCTGACGTGCTGCTGGCTAGCCGATGCCGGCTGCATACTGGATTGCGCTGAAGGACGCCGCCCTGAATAACGCCTTGGTCTTCTTGAAAATCTTTCGAACGACGCTCATCGCGAACAACGAACACATGCGAAGAAACGGCATGACGTCGTCGGCCGCGTACCAGGCGCACTCCTTTATTCCGCGATAGCTCCCGAGCCAGTTCCGCAGGCTCAGCACGCCGTCACGGTAGTACTGAACGCACGATACGAGATCGGCGTCTTCCAGGATCCATTTCCGTCCGGTGCAAATGTCGCTGACGGGCACCGGCTGTCCAGTGAAGTGAAGGTATTTGGCTCGAGTGACGTCCATTCCGTTGTGCCCGACAAACAATCGGAACGTCGCTCCAAGCCTGGGATTCACGTCGAGAAGTTTGTACAGGCCGTCACGCGCATCGTATCGGTATCCGATATCGAGAATCCCCTTGTACCCGACCGCCCTGACCAGCGTCTTGGTGGACGATGCAATCGCCGGATTCGGAAGACAGACTCCGAGCGCGGTCATCCCCGTGTAGACCGGCGTCTGATGGATCTTCTTCGCGGTGATACTGAACAGACATTCCGAATGCTCGTCAAAATACCCGTTCAACATCCACACCGAGTCGTCGCGGCCAGGAATGTATTCCTGAATCATCAGGCTCGGATGCGAGCCGTCTTCCATCGCGTGGTACTGGCCAATCAGGTCATCTTTCGAACGGGCAATCACCATCTTCTTTCCGGCCTGTCTGGAGGTGCGAATGTTGTCGCTGGCCTTCAGCATGACTGGAAATTGAGCTCTCTCGCCAAATTCGAGAACGTCCTTCCGCGACTCCGGGAAGACAGTCTCGGGTGTCGGGATTGAAAGCTGCTTCGCGAGGAGATACATCGCTTTCTTGTTGTACAGCGACCAGACGACATGAATCGGGTTGGCCGGGAAGAGGAAACCGTCCTGGAGCTGTGACGCGTTACGTGCGACGAACAGAGCGGACTCGTCGTTGGTTGCGATCAACAGCGGCTTTGAACCTATTCCGTGCGCGATACCTCTGAGGCGATCGACGGATTCCTCTTCAGGGGCTCCGTCAAGATCCACCGCAAACACCTTGCGGCAATATTTCGAGAACGACGCCACGGGACGATGCGTTGAATGAACGCCATACGTCGGAACGCCGAGCCGGCCCAGACTTCGCATCACGCCAAGCGCGCCGTGATGCTGCATGTGCAGCACCAGCACTGGCAATGACGTGTCCCGCAGTTTCATCGGTCACACCGCGGTCGGCACAGCCAGCGCCGTCTCTCCGTTCGCACTGACCTTCGTTGGAGTATCGACGTCGTCAAAGTGGCTGAGGATGAAGTCGAGATCGTAAAGCTGGCCGCTTCTGTGGAGATAGGCCACGCTTTCACTGATGCGGAACGCATCACGAGGTGCACCGCGCCAACGTTGGACCAGGCTCAGAGTAGTGTCGTCCTCAGGAATGAATCCGGACTGCATCAGGCCGTCGGCGATCCAGGCGCAACACATCTGATCTTCTTCTCGAAAACTTCCGCGCGATCCAGCGCCGATCAGCGTGGCTGCCTCGTGATTGCTTGCCAGATGGCCAATCGTCGCGCTGTAGTTGCGGAAACACGCAAGGTACGCAGAGTCGCTGTGCCTGATTCCGCACATCAGACGCGTGCCGGTCGAAGACAACAGTACGAGCGGACGCGAGACATCCGAGCGGGCAGCCAGCTGCGCCGGGCTGTTCGTGAGCTCGAAACCTGCCGGCATGGCACCACCGACCTCTCCTGTCAGCAGCGCATTGGGCAATCGCGACGCGGTGTCGAACGCCGCCTGCAACGTCGGCACAAGGTGACACTCCCACCCCATGCAGATGGCAGTGACGGCTGTCGTCGTTGCGCGAATGACGTCCACCGCAACGAGCGCTCGGCCCGCTGCGTACTCGAAGGAGCCGTCCGCGAAACAGCGAATGGAGACCGTCTTGCGTTTCACGAGTTTTGGACTGCGAAAACGGCCGGCGAGGCAGGCCGGAGGTTGGTGTGTCCGAACGCATCCGAATGCAGGCCGCGTCTGTAGATTTCGACGCGGAGCAGCTCCTCCAAACGGACATTACAGAGATGGACGTTCCGTCCAAAGTGATTCAGCAGGGCAAACTGGCTCGGCTTGTTCGGGGCTTCGAAGATGACCGTATCGAACCCGAACGCCTGGACAAACCGATCTGCAAATGCGGTATTCAGGTGTCCATCCTGGTCGAACAGTCCGACTCCCTGCGCGCTTTCTCTTGCTTCGACGACGAGTTGGACGGCACCCGCGTCTAGCCAGTGCTTCCCCTGTTCAATCCACGCCGAAAGCGTCCCCTCGCTGAACCCGCCGTCATGTTTCTTGCCAAGCTCCATCTGCACGTCGAGCCCGCGGCTCTGCGCGGCGGCAACGATCTCACGCGGATTGAGATTGCTGTCCGTGAACCCCTGACCGCATTCGATTCGAGTGACGCCAACGTCCGCGCACAGATCCAGGTAGGCAGGAAGCTCACCCTGTGCCACGGCAATTTCAAACGGCCCTCCGCCCGCCACCGTGGGAACTCCATGCGCGCGGGCCAGCGCGATTTTCGTCCTGGTTGCGCTTTCGTTCGCCACCATCCAGCAGGCCATTGAGATCTTGAGCGTGGACATCAAGTGCGCGCTTTGTTGCAGGTGACTCGCGAGGGTTGACGGGTCGTACCCGGGATCGAACGGACTTGTCGCCGCAGCGATATCTGGTACGCCGATTCTCTTCAAGTAATCGGAAGTGTGGATACAACCCGTGTGCACGTTGCGTCCCTCCGTCGATCAATTGTCGCGGAGACGGTGCAACCGGTATTCCACTCGCGTGGCACATCGAAAAAGCACGGAGACGCCAGGATGACGCGCCGCTCACCGACGTTCGTTACGACGCACGGTGAGTCTCTTTGATTTCTCTCACGATCTCCGGTGAGTGTTGCGCACCGAGCTTCCCGTCGCGTCACACGTCGGTCGTCCATTGGCCGTCAAGATGCAACTCGCGATACGTGAGCTTCAATCGCACAGCTTGCAACGCGGGCGCACCATCCCCCGACGCGGACACGTCGTACGACGCGCTGGTCCGGCAGCATTTTCGGTCCACGCTTCCCTACTGGGAACAGATCTACGCTGACAGAACCGTCTATGGACGCATCTATCAGGAACGCGCGCGCCGGGCGATTGCGTGTGTCGATCGCATCGGCTTACCGAACCGCGCTTCTGTTCTGGAGATCGGATGTGGTCCCGGCGTCATCACCACGGCGATCGCGCGAAAGGGCGTCACGGTGTGGGCGATCGACAGCCTCGAGGAAATGGTCGAACGGACGCGAGCCATGGCTCACCAAGCCGGAGTGCCCTCGCGGGTGTTCGCGCAGGTCGGCCACGTCAACGACGTGCCATTTGCGGATGCGGCGTTCGACCTCGTCGTGCTGATTGGCGTATCCGAGTGGCTCGTATCGTTGACGCAACCGCTGGGAGAGATCTTCCGTGTCCTGAAGCCTGGCGGGCATCTGATCATCTCTGCGGACAACAACTGGCCGCTGCACCAGATTCTCGATCCGGTCTTCAACCCCGCTCTGAAGCCCCTCAAGCGTCGTCTCGGGCAAATACTGCGATCCGTCGGACTTCGAACCCGTCAGGCTCGATTTCATGCTTACTCGGTGGCGGACTTTGACGACGAACTGGCAAACGCGGGTTTCGACAAGATCGCCGGCGAGACATTTGGATTTGGCCCCTTCACTCTCTGCACCAGAACGGTGTTGAACGAGGAGGCGGGTTGGAAGTGGCATCTCCGACTGCAACAGCTCGCAGACAAGGGTCTCCCTCTGCTGCGATCAGCAGGATTGGTTTACTTGGTTCTCGCGAGAAAGGGACGCGCAGGCGTGGTTGACCAACGGCGAGAGTAACATTCCAGCCTTCATTGATCGGAAGGAGATCGCACATGGGACTGTTCGATGGAGTGCTTGGCGGGGTCGTCGGCGCCAGCATGGTGTCGGTCGTCAACGGCATCCTAGAGAAGCACGGCGGCGTCCAGGGCATCGTCAACGAATTCGAAAAAAACGGACTCGGCGCGACGGTCAGATCATGGGTGGGAACAGGACCCAATGACGCCGTCTCGCCCGCCGACGTTCATCGGGTGCTTGGCTCCGATCTGCTGCAGCAGCTGTCCGCGAAATCCGGTCTGCCCGTGCAGGAGCTGGCCGAGAAATTGGCTCAGGTGCTGCCGCAAGCCGTCGATCGGTTGACACCTGACGGCACCATCCCAAAGGGTTAGCTTGGGGTGTCCTCTTCCTTGCTCGGGCCGCCGCGTTGCCCCCACGCGTGGTGCCCAAATTTGAAACAAATAACTGAACGCTCACGGCGCGTTGCGCCTGGCAGAATCCTTGCCTAATCCTGAACATCTCGACCATCGCCTGGCTTACTGGAGTCATTTAGGAGGATTTTATGCGGCGCATGACAACCGCGCTTGTGCTCGGCGCGGCATTTCTGCTCAGCGTGGGACCCGCGTATGCGCAACGCTGGGGCCGTGGAGCGACGCCACGCTCGGGGGTCTGCTTCTACGAAGACATCAACTACGGCGGCCGGTATTTTTGCTCGGCTGCCGGAACATCGACGTCACAAGTCTCGTCCGGCAACAACGATGAGATTTCGTCGATCCGCCTTTTCGGTGACGCTGTCGCGACCGTGTACCGGGATCCGAATTTCCGCGGCCAGTCGCGAGTGATCGATTCGAGCGTGAGCGACCTGCGATCGCTCGGCTTCAACGATCGGATTTCATCGTACCAAGTCGACGTCGGTCGTGGAAACTGGTCTCGCGACGCACGAGGGTTTCCCAACGACGCACGAGGGTTTCCCAACAACGGCCGCACCGTGCAGCCCAACGCGAGTCGTTGGAGCTATCGAGACGCTGAGCAAGTAGTGCAGCGAAGCTATCGATCGGTCCTCGGACGCGATCCGGATCCGTCGGGGCTGCGTAGCTGGACGGAGCAAGTCATCAACAACAACTGGACGCAACGAGACCTGGAAAACGCGCTGCGCCAAAGCGACGAATACCGCGCACTGCGCCAGGGGCGGCGGCGATAACTTCGCCAATCACGAAGCAATTCTGTGACGGCCGTGCGAGTGCATTTTCCCGCACGGTCGAACCCTCCACAATTCTGCAATTCCGCTTGCGGAATTCGCGAGGCACGATCACCGGCCGCCCCACACACCTCCGAATGCCGGCCAATTCCAGTGACCCCGCCCGGAGGACCGGTGGCAGCTGTCTTGCGCGAATCGTCCGGCGAGACTTTCCCGGTGAGCGACTCCAGCCATCACAGACCGCTGACTGTCAGTGTCTCGGCCCGGCCTCTGTTCCAGCCGCGGCCGGATTCATCGGCATCGTACGCGCGCGTTCCCGGTGTTGC